>OHAS01003576.1_pt1 | contig 10259 bp, 5 predicted proteins | sample 1577131 | NCBI WGS metagenome assembly OHAS01 (sample SAMEA3541566, study PRJEB24748) | human gut metagenome | biome: human gut; feature: human-associated habitat; material: faeces | place: China | collected 2012
TTCACAAGATTGAACTGATTTGTTTTGGCTACAATGTCCAACCGGCGGCAAGTGCGCACGGCGTGCATCCAATCCGCAAGGCACAGCAGACGATCAAACGGCGGCGAGCAGAGAAAAGCGTTTCTTCGCCTCGGGCCTGTTTCCGTCAGACAAATATAGGCAATATATTCGGGTTGCGCAACAACCGGCTGCCGAAAAGGATGAAAGCACGGCCTTCCAACGCCGGCGACGCTTCGGGCGTTCGCGGAATACCGCCCAAAAAAGGCCGCACCCCGTGTGGGATGCGGCCCTTACAGCGGGAACAGACGGTTAGTACTCCATCTGCGCGAGACGCTTGTAGCCGTTGTAACGCCACTTGGCGTTCTCCTCCGCAGCGGCGAACAGTTCGTCGGCCTCGGCAGGGAACGACTTCTGGAGCGAGGTGTAGCGCACCTCCTTCAGCAGGAATTCGCGGAACTTCGACCAATCCGGCTCTTTCGAATCGAGCACGAACGGGTTCTTGCCCTGCTCCTCAAGCAGCGGATTGTAGTGCCACAGGTGCCAGTAGCCGCAGGCTACGGCCTCCTTGCCGACGGTCTGCGTGCGGGTCATGCCGCCCTTGATGCCGTGGTTGATACACGGAGCGTAGGCGATCACGAGCGAAGGTCCGGGATAAGCCTCGGCCTCTTTGAGCACGTTGAAGAGCTGCTGCTGCGAAGCGCCGATCGAAACCTGCGCCACATAGACATAACCGTAGGTCATGGCCATCGCGCCGAGGTCTTTCTTGCGGATGCGCTTGCCGCTCGATGCGAACTTGGCGACGGCGCCCACGGGAGTCGATTTCGACGACTGACCGCCGGTGTTCGAGTAAACCTCGGTGTCCACGACGAGGATGTTCACATCCTGACCCGTGGCCAGCACGTGGTCCACGCCGCCGTAACCGATGTCGTAACCCCAGCCGTCGCCGCCGATGATCCACTGCGACTTCTTCACGAGCCAGTCCTTGTGCTCGAGAATCTCCTTGCAGTAGTCGCAGCCGCAGGCCTCCAGCAGCGGGATCAGGCGCGCCGTAACCTCGGCCGATTTGGCCGACGAGCCGCGGTTTTCAATCCACTCCTTCATCACGGCTTTCAACTCCTCGGAGCACTTGGTGCAGTTGGCGATGGCCTTCTCCATCGTCTCCTGGACGCGGTCGCGGAGTTTCTCCACGCCGACGTGCATACCCAGGCCGAACTCGGCGTTGTCCTCGAAGAGCGAGTTGGCCCATGCGGGACCCTGGCCGGCGGCGTTGGTGCAGTAGGGCGTCGAGGGAGCCGAACCCGAGTAGATCGAGGTGCAGCCCGTGGCGTTGGCAACCATCATCTTGTCGCCGAACAGCTGCGAAATGGCCTTGATATAGGGGGTCTCGCCGCAGCCTGCGCAAGCGCCCGAGAACTCGAACAACGGCTGTGCGAACTGAAGGTTCTTGACCGACTTGGTCTTGTCGACGACCTGCTTGTAACCGATATTTTTGGTGATGTAATCCCAATTCTTCTGCTGGGGCATCTGCTCCTCCAGCGGGCGCATCACGAGCGCCTTATCCTTGGCGGGGCAGACGTCGACGCAGTTCGAGCAGCCCGTACAGTCGAGCGGCGAGATCTGGATGCGGAACTTGTACTCCTTGGTCTCGCCGAGGCCCTGCTTCCACTCCACGCCCGAAGCGGCGGCCTCCTCCTCGGTGGCGAGGAACGGACGGATCACGGCGTGGGGGCAGACATAGGCGCACTGGTTGCACTGGATACAGTTCCCGATCTTCCACTCGGGAACGTTGACGGCGATGCCGCGCTTCTCATAAGCGGCCGTGCCGTTGTCCCACGTGCCGTCTTCGCGGCCGTTGAAGGCCGAAACGGGCAGCAGGTCGCCTTTCAGGGCGTTGATCGGGTCGACGATCTTCTTCACGAAGTCGGGACGCGCGGCATCGGCCGTGTGCTCCTCCTCCTTCACGACGATATTCGCCCACTCGGCCGGAACCTCGACCTTCACCACAGCGTTGCCGCCGGCGTCGACGGCCGCGTAGTTCATGTTGACGATGTCCTCGCCCTTCTTGCCGTAGGATTTCAGAATGGCTTTCTTCATCTCCTCGACAGCCTTGTCGAACGGAATGACATTGGCGATCTTGAAGAAGGCCGACTGCATGATGGTGTTCGTACGCGAACCCAGACCCAGCTCGGCGGCGATCTTCGTGGCGTTGATGATATAGAAGTTGATCTTGTTCTTGGCCAGGTAGACCTTCATGTGGTCGGGCAGCGTCGCGCAGGTCGTCTCGGCGTCGTGCACCGAGTTCAGCAGGAACGAACCGCCGGTCTTCAGCCCCTTCAACACGTCGTACTTGTCGACGTACGAAGGCACGTGGCACGCCACGAAGTCGGGCGTGGTGACCAGATAGGGCGAAGTGATCGGCAGGTCGCCGAAACGCAGGTGCGACGAGGTGTAACCGCCCGATTTCTTCGAGTCGTACGAGAAGTATGCCTGGCAGTACTTGTTGGTCGTGCCGCCGATGATCTTGATCGAGTTCTTGTTGGCGCCTACCGTACCGTCGGCACCCAGGCCGAAGAAGAGCGCCTCGAACGTACCGGGCTTGGCGAGCGAAATCTCCTCGCCCACGGGCAGCGAGCGGAAGGTCACGTCGTCCACGATGCCCACCGTGAACTGGTTCTTGGGCTCGTTGGCCGCAAGGTTTGCGAACACGGCCAGCATCTGCGCCGGCGTAGTGTCCTTGGACGAAAGGCCGTAGCGGCCACCGATGATGAGCGGTTTACGGTCGGCCGGAATATCCTTGCAGTTGGCAAATGCCTCGACGACATCCAGGTAGAGCGGGTCGCCGTTTGCACCCGGTTCCTTAGTACGGTCGAGCACACAGATGCGCTTCACCGTTTCGGGCAGCACCTCGCCCAGGTATTTCACCGAGAAGGGACGATAGAGGTGAACGGTCACGACGCCCACCTTCCCGCCCCGGGCGTTCAGGTAGTCGACCGTCTCCCGGAGGGTTTCGGTCACCGAACCCATCGCGATCACGATGTTCTCGGCGTCCGCAGCTCCGTAATATACGAACGGCTTGTACTCGCGGCCGGTGATCTTCGAAATCTCGCGCATCGCCTCGGCGACCATGTCGGGCACGGCGTCGTAGAAGCGGTTGGCGGCCTCGCGGGTCTGGAAATAGATGTCGGGATTCTGCGCCGTACCGCGGGTCACGGGGTGCTCGGGGTTGAGCGCACGCTCGCGGAAGGCCTTGAGCGCATCGCGGTCAAGCATCGCCGTCAGGGCGGCCTCGTCGATCAGCTCGATCTTCTGGATCTCGTGCGAGGTACGGAAGCCGTCGAAGAAGTGCAGGAACGGGATGCGCGCCTTGATAGCGCTCAGGTGCGCCACGGCAGCCAGATCAGCGGCCTGCTGGACGCTGCCGCTGGACAGCAGGGCAAAGCCGGTCTGACGGCAGTTCATCACATCGGAGTGGTCGCCGAAGATGGAGAACGCGTGGGTGCCCACGGTGCGGGACGCCACGTGCAGCACGCCGGGCAGACGCTCGCCGGAGATACGGTGCAGGGTGGGGATCATCAGCATCAGACCCTGAGAGGCGGTGAAGCTGGTGGCCAGCGCACCGGCCTCCAACGCGCCGTGACAGGCGCCGCAGGCGCCGGCCTCGGACTGCATCTCCACCAGACGCACCGGCTGACCGAAGATGTTCTTCCTGCCGTTGGCCGACCACGCATCGGCGTGCTCCGCCATGGGGCTGGACGGCGTAATGGGGTAGATGGCTGCGACCTCGGAGAAGGCGTATGCCACATACGCCGCCGCTTCGTTGCCGTCGCAGATCTTCATGATCTTGCTCATTCTTTTCTTTCCTCCTCTATAAACATAGAAGTATCCCGCTTTTCGGGCGGGCGCATTAAAACAGTGTTAATTATACCATTCACGCTCGCAATAATCAATGCAGGGGAAGCGATTCTGTAACAACTGCTACAAAATCGCTCCCTGTTTTGGTGAAAAGTACAACTCAGATGACCATTGGCTCACCGCTGATATCGACCTGTCCATTGGTGACGGTCAAATCACCGCCCAGTTGATTTTTGTACACGCCGTCGGCCAGCGCCACCGATACGCGGCCGCCGTAGCCGGACAGATCAAATACGCCGGTGCGCTCCCCTGCCGGGGACTTGTAGTGCCCGATGACAGCGCCGCCGCTGACCTCGTACCACACCGCCCCGTCCAGCGGCAGAGACGTTTTCATGTCCTTGCAGCGGCGCAGGAATCCCTGTAAGTCGGCTCGCTTGTCGCCGAAATTGTCCTCGGCGTCGAACAGCCCCACCTGATGCTGCGGTGCGAACTCCGTTCCGCCGTACAGCAGCATGCTGCCCCGGCAGAAGTACAGGAACGCCAGCCAGTGCCGCAGGCGGCGCTCCTCCGGCACCCGCTGCGCCAAACGCGGGGTGTCGTGATTCTCGCCGCAGCGCATCTTGATAAACCCGGAGGGGTACGTCAGCTCCTGATAGTTCAGCATGCCGATGTACTGCTGCAGCGTGTTCCTCCCGGTCAGGCAGCCCTCGAACCACGGCCAGATGTCGTAGTCGTAGGTCATGTCGAACGCCCGGTACAGCTCCGTGTCCGTGGCGCAGTAGGCGCCCATTTTCCGCAGCCCCAGCACGTGCAGCCCGTGGACGCTCTCCGCCAGCCAGATGCATCCGGGGCGGACAGTCTCCACCTCCTGCCGCGCCGCCGTCCAGAAGTCCAGCGGCACGCTGCTGGCCACGTCGCAGCGGAAGCCGTCCACGATCTCCGCCCACATTTTCAGCGTGTCGATCTGATAGCGCCACAGCTCCCTGTTTCCGTAGTCCAGATCCACCACGTCCCACCAGTCCGCCACATGGCGGCTGGGTCTGCCCTGTTCATCGTGGAAAAACCACTCCGGGTGGGTGTGCGCCAGAACGGAATCCGGCGACGTGTGGTTGTACACCACGTCGATGATGCACTTCATGCCGCGGTCGTGGATGGCGTCCACCAGATGGCGGAAGTCCTCCATAGTGCCGTACTCCGGGTTGATGCCCCGGTAGTCCCGGATGGCGTAGGGGCTGCCCAGCGTCCCCTTGCGCCCCTCCTCCCCGATGGGGTGGATGGGCATGAGCCACACAATGTCCGTTCCCAGCGCCCGCAGGCGATCCAGATCGCCCTCCAGCGCCCGGAAGGTGCCCTCCGGCGTGTGATTGCGCACAAATACGCTGTATATCAGCTTGTGCATCAGGGTCTTGTTCGTATTCTGTGCCATCTCTTTTGCCTCCTATTTCAGAAGTTCCAGAAATTCATCCTCCGTCAGCACGGGGACGCCCAGCTCCTGCGCCTTTTGCAGCTTGCTGCCGGCATTCGCACCCGCCACCACATAGGTGGTCTTTTTGGACACGGAGCCGGAGGCCTTCCCGCCCCGCTTTTCGATCATCTCTCCCGCCTCGTCCCGGGTGAATTTCTCCAACGCGCCGGTAAGCACAAAGGTCATCCCGGCAAAGCGGCTGTCATGCGCTTCCTCTTTGCAGCTCATATTCACCCCGGCGGCCTTCAGCCGCGCCAGCAGGTCGCGGGACTGTGGGCTTTCCATCCACTGGCAGAGATACCGCGCGGTGATGGGCCCCACGTCGTCCACGGCGGTCAGCTCCTCCTCCGTGGCTGCGGCCAGCGCATCCATGGTGCCGAACCGCTGCGCCAGCGTCTTGGCGGCCTTCTCTCCCACCTGCCGTATGCCCAGCGCGTTGATGAGCCGCCACAGGTCGTTGTCCCGGCTTCTGGCGATAGCGTCCACCGCGTTCTGCGCCGATTTCTTGCCCATGCGCTCCAGCGGCTCCAGCTGCTCCGGCGTCAGGCCGTACAGATCGGCGGCGGTTCTCACAAGGCCGCTGTCGATCAGCTGCTGCATCACCGCAGGCCCCAGCCCGTCGATGTCCATGGCGCCCCGGCTGGCGAAATGGGTCAGATTCCGCAGCAGCTGGGCGGGGCACTCCGCGCCGGTGCAGCGCAGAGCCGCGCCGTCCTCGTCCCGCACTACCGGCGCGCCGCACACCGGGCACGTCTCCGGCAGCAGATAGGGCTGCGTCCCGGCGGGACGCTTGTCCATGACCACCTCCAGCACCTCCGGGATGATCTCCCCCGCCTTGCGCACCAGCACCGTGTCCCCGATGCGGATATCCTTCTGGGTGATGAAATCCTGATTGTGCAGGGTGGCGAAGGTGACGGTGGTACCCGCCAGCCGCACCGGTTCCAGCTCCGCCTTGGGCGTCAGCACGCCGGTGCGCCCCACCTGAATGATGATATCCTTTACCACCGAGGGCTTCACCTCCGGCGGGTATTTGTACGCAATGGCCCACTTGGGGAACTTGGCCGTGCTGCCGATCTCCTGCCGCTGGCGCAGGTCGTCCAGCTTCACCACAGCGCCGTCGATGTCAAAGGGGAACTGCTCCCGCCCGTCGCCCAGCGCCGCGATCTCCGCCAGAATGTCCGCCGGCTTGGACAGCCGCTTGTGAGGAATGACCTTGAAATGCTGGCTGGCCAGATAGTCGATGGTCTCCGTGTGGGCGGCGAATGTCCGCCCCTCCGCCAGCTGCAAATTGAACACCGCGATGTCCAGCCGCCGCTGGGCGGCGATCTTGGGATCCAGCTGCCGCAGGGAGCCGGCGGCGGCGTTGCGGGGATTGGCCATCAGCGGCTTGCCCTCGATCTCCCGCCGGGCGTTGATCTCCTCGAACACGCTGCGTGCCATGTAGACCTCGCCCCGGACGATGAGCCGGGGCAGCTTTTCCGGCAGCGTCATGGGGATGGAGCGGATGGTGCGGAGATTCTCCGTCACGTCCTCCCCCACCCGTCCGTCACCCCGGGTGGCGCCCCGGACGAACACGCCGTCCCGGTATTCCAGCGCCACAGACAGACCGTCCACCTTCGGCTCCACGCTGTAAGCCGCGTCCTCCAGCGGTATCTTCTCCAGAAAGCGGCAGACCTCGTCATCGTTGAACACGTCCTGCAAACTCTCCAGCGGTACGGCGTGGGTCACCTGCTGGAACTCCGTCAGCGTCTGGCCGCCCACCCGCTGGGTGGGGGAATCCGGGGTGATCTCCTCCGGGTGCTCCGTCTCCAGCTCCTCCAGCCGCCGCAGCAGGTGGTCGTATTCGTAGTCCGACATGGTGGGCGCGTCCAGCACATAATAGAGGTATCCGTTCTCCGTCAGCGTGCGGCGCAGCTCCTGTATCTCCTTGCGATAGTCCATAGTCAAGCCCTCATCCGTTGTTCATAATGTATTCGTCGGCGTAATCCTCGATCTTATCCTCCGTGGTGCTGAAGTAGGTGTACGTCTGGGGCACGCTGCCCACGATCACCGTCTCCGCCACGGATATTTCGTTGCTGACCTTCGTATAGGTGGTGATGCCCGGCAGCAGGATGGTCACATAGACGTCCACATCCAGCAGGATCTGGTGCTTTGTCTGGTTGATGCCCGCCGCCGTGAATTTATCCCGGAACGCGGCCGCCGCCGTGCCCATGGTCTCCATTTTCACCGTCAGCTTCGGCCCCCGGCCTGCCAGCAGCGGCGAGCCTGTCAGCGTACCCAGCGGCACCGCCAGCTCGCTGGCGGACACCTGCCCCAGCCGTTCCAGCACATCGTCCGCCACAGCCGTCTGCAAGCGGTTGAACTCCGCCATGTTGCTGCGCAGCGCCGTCACACGGCCGTCGCTGTCCTTGTCGAAGCTCACCAGCCGCCCGTACTCCATCCAGCCCTGCTCCACGGCGTCGTTCACCGCCGCCACCACGATGCGGCTGACGGTGTTGGAGCAGCGCGCCGTGGCCAGCTTCACCAGCATGGGGCGCAGGTGCAGCAGGATCGCCGTCAGCAGCCCCGTGACCGTTATCAGCACCACCGCTGCCCATACGCGCACCCTCTGCCGCCGCGTCAGCCGTATATACCGCAGCCGTCCCATGCAGCCACCCCCTCTCAGGGGAGTGTATGACGGCACGGCTTTTCCTCATTCCTGCCAGCCGTTGACGATGCTCTTGAAGAATTTGCCCCGCTCGGCAAAGTTCTTGAACTGGTCGAAGGCGGCGCAAGCGGGCGACAGCGTCACCACGTCGCCGGGCTGCGCCCGGTCGCGGGCGGCCTCCACCGCCGCGGTGAAGGGCGTCACGTCCCGTATCTCCGGCTTGCCCGGCTCATACCCCGGTGCGTTCTCCACGGCAGCGCGGATTTTATCCGCCGTAGCGCCGCACAGCACCAGCAGCTTGACGTGCTCCACGATCTCCGGCCCCAGCACGTCGAAGGGAATGTGCTTGTCATACCCTCCGGCGATGAGGATGACCTTCTCGTGGAACGACCGCAGCCCCGCGATGGTGCGGGACGGGCTGGAGGCGATGGAGTCGTTGTAGTACCGCACGCCCCGGTATGTCCGCACCAGCTCGATGCGGTGCTCCACGCCGCCGAATTCCCTGGCAAAGCGGCGGATGACCTCATCCGGCACCAGGCCGTCCACGGCGGCGATGGCCGCCATGTAGTTCTCCACGTTGTGCACGCCGGGAATTTTGATGTCCCCGGCGGTCATGACGACCCGCTCGTGTCCTCCGCTGCGGCAGACGATGTCCTCGCCCCGCAGGAACACGCCGTCGGCCACCTCACCCTGCCGGCTGAACAGCCGGGCGCGTCCCGGCGCACGGCGGGACTGCTCCGCGGTGATATCGTTGTCTGCGTTGAACACAGCCACGTCCTCCCCGCTCTGGTGGCGGAAGATATTCTCCTTGGCGGCCACATACTCCGCCATGTCCCGGTGGACGTCCAGATGGTTGGGCGCCAAATTGGTCACGACGGCGATGTGGGGGCTGTGCTTCATGGTCATCAGCTGGAAGCTGGACAGCTCCAGCACCGCGTAGTCCGTGGCAAGCATTCCGTCCGCCTCGCACAGCAGCGGGTGTCCGATGTTGCCGCCCACCCACACGCGCTTTCCGGCAGCCTTCAGCAGCTCGGCGATAATGGTCGTGGTGGTGGTTTTCCCGTCAGAGCCGGTAACGGCGATGATGGTGCACGGGCAGACCTCAAAGAACACCTCCATCTCGCTGGTGAGCACGGCGCCCCTGTCCACGCAGGCGGCGATCTCCGGCACGTCCGGACGCAGGCCGGGGGTGCGGAAGATCACATCCGCGTCCAAGTCCTTCAGATAGTCCGCGCCCAGATGCAGCTCACAGCCCAACTGCTCCAAATGCTCCGCCTGTTCGCCCATCTGCTCCCGGCTGCGCTTGTCGCAGGCGGTGACGCGGATGCCCTCCGCCAGCAGCAGCTCCAGCAGCGGCGTGTTGCTGACGCCGACGCCGATGACCGCCACGGTCTTGTGCCGCAGGCTCTCTATATAGTCACGCAAAGTCATGTGGTATCCCTCCGTTTGACGCATTACTTATAACTGGTATATTATACCTCTTTGCCAGCCATTGTACAACAAAAAATCACACCCCGCAGGGTGTGATTTTTCAGTGATTTTTCAGATCGTGACCTCAAAGGGCTCGCCCAGCGTGACAGCTCCGCCGATGGACGCCGCCACGACCGCGCCCGCCTGTCTTGTGACAGAGGCGCACACCGTCCCCGCCGGCTGTGTCAGCGCAGCAGAGAACCGCCCCTCGTGCCCCTCGCTCAGGGCGATGGCGCTGGCCAGCGTGCCGCTGCCGCAGCTGCCCTCAAACACCAGCGTGCCCGCCTCGGGCACCTTGACCAGCGGCGTCATGCGCTCCCCCGCAAGGAAGCAGACACCGTAGGCCTCCAGTCCCGGCTCCTTTTCAAAGAGCGGCTCCGCCTTTTCGAAGAATTCCCGGCTGGGCGTGACGCCCTGCACCACCAGATGGGCGATACCGCCCAGATGCACCAGCGTCCCGGCTGTGCCGTCCACATTTACCGGCCGCACGAACCGCGGCAGGGGCATCTCCGCCTCCGAGGTGCCCGCGTCCATATCCACCGTCACGGCGATGGGATGGTCACACCCGCTGACGGACAGGTGCATGGTATGGCGTCCGGTCAGCCCCTGCTGCTTCGCCAGCAGATAGCCATACGCCCGGGACGCGTTGCCGCAGAACTCCCCCGCCTCCATCTCCATGTGGCCGTTGGGGAATACGAATCCCACCTGCTCCGCCTTCAGCTCCCCGATCTTCATCAGGTCGGCGGCAACGGCGGCGCACGCCGCCTTCTCCACCGGTGTCAGCACGAAAAGGGATTCTCGAAGATCTCTTCGGTCGTACCCGTC
>OHAS01003585.1_pt1 | contig 10245 bp, 4 predicted proteins | sample 1577131 | NCBI WGS metagenome assembly OHAS01 (sample SAMEA3541566, study PRJEB24748) | human gut metagenome | biome: human gut; feature: human-associated habitat; material: faeces | place: China | collected 2012
TGATGACGTGGGTAACCTTCTCGGGGCCGTAGAGCTGGCGAACGTGCTCCACGACCTCGAGGCGCCGCTCATCGTCGAAGTCCATATCGATATCGGGCATCTCGGTACGCTGCGGGGACAGGAACCTCTCGAACATCAGGCCGTTCTCGAGCGGGTCGAACGCGGTGATGTTCATGGCGTAGGCGACGATGGCGCCGGCGGCCGAGCCACGGCCGGGGCCGACGCCGATGCCGTTGTCCTTGGCCCATTGCACGTACTCGGCAACGATCAAAAAGTAGGCGGCAAAGCCCTTGTCGCAGATGACCTTGTATTCGTACTCAAAGCGCTCTTTGATATTGACGCCGCCGATCTCGCGCGTGGCCCAGTCGTCACCATAGTGCTGGCGCAGGCCCTTCTCGCACTCGCGGCGGAACTGGCTCTCGTGCGTCTCGCCGGGGTCGAGCAACGGGAAGCGCGGCAGGATGATGGAATCCCAGTCCAGCTCAACGTAGCACTTATCGGCGATCTCGAGCGTGTTGTCGCAGGCCTCGGGGCAATACGGGAACATCGCCCGCATCTCCTCCTCGGTCTTCATGTAAAACTCCGAGCCGGTCATGCGCATGCGGTTGGGGTCGTCGACCTTGGCGTTCATACCAATGCACATGATGACGTCCTGCACGGGCGCGTCCTCGCGGCGCAGGTAGTGGAAGTCGTTGGTGGCGATGACCTTGACGCCCACCTGTTTGGCGATGTCGACGAGCGTGCGGTCCATCTGCTCGTCGGTCAGGCCATTGTCGGTGGTGATGCCGTGTTCCTGGATCTCGATATAAAAGTCGCCAGGTTCGAAGGTATCACGGAAGGTCTCGGCCCACTTGATGGCGCCCTCCATGTCACCGCGGTCGATGTATTTGGGAATGATGCCCGCGATGCAGGCGCTGGTGCAGATCATGCCCTTGGCGTGGCGGCGTAGGTTGTCGAGCGTCACGCGCGGCTTGTAGTAAAAGCCCTGCACGGCGGCCTCGGAGACCGTCTGCATCAGGTTGACGTAGCCCTCCTGGTCCTTGGCCAGAAGGATCATGTGGTAGAGCTCGGGCTTATGGTCGCGAGCAAGGGTCTCGTCCGGCGTAAAGTAAACCTCGCAGCCAAAGATGGGCTTGATGACCAGGGGCGGCTTGAGCTCGTCGATGTTGCCCTTCTCGTCCCACATGGCCATGTCCTTCACATACTGGGCATGCTCGCGCGGGTTTGCCTCAGGATCGGGCTCCACCAGCTCGTCGCGGCGGTCCTTTTCCAAGAAGGCCTTGTCGTGGCTCCAGGTTTTGTACTCGGGCGTGTTGTGGTTGACGGCGTCGCAGGCCAGCGCCAGGTCGGGCACGCCATACATGTAGCCGTGGTCGGTAATGGCCACGGCGGGCATGCCAAGCTCAACGGCACGGTTAACCATATCCTGGATACGGGTTGCGCCGTCGAGCATGGAGAAGACGGTGTGGTTGTGCAGATGGACGAATGCCATGTGATGAGCTCCGATGCGGGTTCGTGTTCTGACTGAACGATTTTACCCCACGGCACGGACAGCACCCGAACCTAGCCAAACCCACACGGTAGTCTTTTTGGGACCTTCAAAAAGGGGAATGAGGGCATCCCGATGCATCGAGTATTACTGGAACCCCGGCGATACGCTGAATGATTTGTGACGAATAGTCATGTCCATCAAGAAGGCTCGACGCTTCGGGCAGCTCGTCAATCGATATATCAATTCTTGGAGACATGTATTCCTACCATTTTTAAAGAAACAACGGCGGTAATTGCTATCGCGATTGCACCAATAATACCGAGCGCTATCTGAATGGGATATAACCCCAACACATGTCCAAATATGGAGAAAAACACTGCAGAAAAGAGAGCCCTTACCAGAGACGCGACGGAAAGGATCGTCGCGCGGAGATCGTCCGCTATCGCGTCTTGGATTAAGTTTTCCGAAGTGATGTACACCACTTCTGGGAGAAAACAAAGCACCATGCTAAGGCCAAACAAACACAGCGGATTTGAAGCGAACCACGGAAGAATCATGAAAAGGCCAGCCTCGATTAGCATCGAGCCGAGCATGGTATTTCTTTTCCCGAAACGCAATGAGAAGAAATCTGCTGCAATGTAGGCCGTCGCATTTACTGCATAGGATGCACCGAAAAAGATTCCTATTATGGAGACGGGAGCATCAAATGCGTCGAATACCAACTGATTCAAGTTGTAATAACTCCCATAGAATCCATCGAGCATGCTTGTGCCGATTAGAAGAAGCAATACCGCAAAAGCGGATTCTCCAACACGCCAGGTTTCGCGTCTGAACATCTTGGCCGCGTCAAACCTTCCCTTTTCAGAGCTTTCAGAACGGGTCGCTTCCGTCCTCTCAATGGGATACAGAAGGAAAAGCTGCAGGAGATAGAAAACGGAGACACATACGTAGAGGGCGCTCCAAGATACTTGGGCAATGAAAGATCCGAGCACAATCGCCATTCCCGTAGCGATTGATTGCGCGGCAAGCAGCCGAGCGTTGATGGTGAGGAAACGCTCTCCTTGACCGGCATTCCGGGCAATTTCATATAAAAGTGCTTGTTCGGATCCCGATTGAAGGGAGTAGGCGAGTGCCTCAACAAGGGAAAGCACGACAAGAAAGGGACCTGAGAGCAACAGCATGCCAGCCGTATGGAAGAAAAGCAGCAGCACGCCCACTTGAATCGAAAACTTCTTTCCAAAGAAATCGCCTATCAGCCCTGTTGGCAGCTCGAGGACGACCGTTGTAATGTTAAACAGGGCTTGATAAAGCGCGATTTCCGTGACAGACATTCCTTTCTCCGCAAGGAAAAGTAGAAACACTCCCCGATTTAAAACAAATCCCGCGAGAACGAAAAAGGCGGAATAGATGTGCAGCTGCGTAGCGGCATTCTTATTCATTTGGCACTTCCAACAACATTTTTTGTCGGGCTGTTCGCTACTGACTCGAAACCCGAAGCGTTCACGGTTTCCGATGAAGAGTCACCTTACCTTTTGCGGTATGGGCGCTTCTCGTACTTATAGCCGTTGAGCTTATTGCGGCTAGGACGTTTGCCCGTGACGTTCTCGATATCCTGCATGATGGACCCCGCCAGAGCGTCAAAAAGCTCCTCCGGCGTCACCTTAAGCGTTTTGGTGAGCTGCATGATGGCCCCTTATTCGTTTGAACTGTTCGGGCCATTGTACCGCCCCAAGCTCTCCCATGCGTTGCGGTGCCATTTGGACGATTGAGGGCCTTACGGCCGCAAAACCAACCAAATAGCACCATAAAGCCTGAGGTGGCTAGAGGCTGTAGGTGACCACCTGAGGCTCGCACGGGTTGGCGGGGTCGACTTGCTCCACGCGGACGAACTTGACGGTCACGGCCTCAAAGCCCGCCTTGTGCAGAACATCCGAATAGACGCGCGCCTGCAGGGCATGCTTCTCGAGCAGCTGGTCGGGCGTCTCATCCGGCGTGCCACCCGTCTTGTAGTCGATGACCAGTGCGCGTGACGGATCGGCCGGGTCGGTCGCCAGTGCATCGATGGCGCCCTCGGCATAGGCACCGTAGCGGGCGATGTCCTCGTCCTCGCAGCCCAGCGAGAAGAACGGCACCTCGGCGCGAACGCACGGCCACGCGAGCAGGTCGGCACGAACAGCCGACTTGAGCCAGCGGTCCAGGGCAACGTCGAAGCGTTCGCGCTGCCCCGGCGTCAGGCGCCACAAGCGTGCCAGCGCATCGGCGCGCGCAGCGGGCAACGCGTCGGCACCCATCTCGATCAGCCACTGGCAGGCAGCATGGAACGCCGAGCCCAGCGCCATGGGGTTGCCGGCGGGCTCAACGGCGGCCACGTCTGCATCCGTCATCTCGGAACCATCCGACTCCGCATCATCGCCGGCCTCGTCCATGGGCACGTGTGCCTCGGCGGCACGGTCCTCGGACTCGGCATGCAGCGCCGCGGCAATTGACGAGTAGCTGTACGAATCGCGCTCCGGATACGGACAGGTGCCCATGCGCACTCCCACTGCCTGGGGATACACAAGCTCAAACGAATCGGGCTCAGGGTCGGCGGGACCGGGAACGGCGGCGCGAACATCCTCGCCGGCGCCCTCCGCCTCCACGCCACTGCGAACAAGCCCGCCCTCGGCATCCAGCGAAGCGTTAGCCTCAAAAGCCTGCTCGCCAAACGTAAAGTCCGCCAGCGAGATGAGCTCGTAGTCGCCCGGCTGGGAGTTGTCGAACACCAAACGGTCGCTATCGAGCTGCGGCATGTCCAGAGCGTCGGTAGGCAAAATACGGCGCAGCACGTCGTAGGTCAGATCCGTCTCGACATCGAAGGTCGGCGCACACAGCTTGCCGCGGCTCACGCCGGCATCCATCGCCAGAATGACCAACTCGCGCGCTCGCGTCATGGCAACATAGAGTAAGCGAGCCCGTTCCTCGAGCGAAAGCTGCAGGTCGTCGTTACGCAGGCGGGCAAATGCCTCGGCGGGAGAACCCGTCGCGCAAACGTCCTCCATAAGCTCTGGCGGCAACCACAGCGACGTGCCCTTACCCTTAAACGCATGCTCAAACTGTTTTTTGACGTCATCGCCCTTCACAAAGGTTCCGTCGACGAGCTTAACGCCGTCGAAGCGTGCCGGCAGCGCCACGACCTGCGCCCCGCCGTCGACGCGACCCATCTGTGCCGCACCGGACGATTTGCGCACGCCAAAACACTCGGCGACCGCCACGACCGGATATTCCAGACCCTTGGAGGCGTGCACCGTCATGATGCGTACCGCGCCGTCGCCCTCCTCGTTGAGGGCACCCGGGGCTTCCTTGCCCGCCAAAAAGCGGTCGAAGGCCAGCGCGATGGAACGCGGCGAGTTGCCGAACTCGGCCTCCGCCTCGGCCACGGCGTCGAGCGCCTTGAGCACGTTGGCGGCAATGGCCTTGCCCTCGGGGCCGCGCTTCGCCAGACGCACGAACCAGCCGGAAGCATTGACCACGTCGCGCGCGATGTTGGCGAACGAATCACGTCCCACGCGGCGCAGCGCATAGCGCAGCACCTCGCGGGCGCGCGTCACCAGTGGCAAGCCCTGCAAGCCGGGCACATCGGAATCGCTCATGATGCCCGCATCGATGTTGCGGCGCGACGTCTCCCCCGTCTGCTCGTCCAGCTTGGTCGCCAGCGCCAGGAATTCCTGAGCGCCGAGCGCAAACATCGGTGAGGCCAGCAGCGGCATAAGACCCTGCGCTGTATCGACCGGGTTAGCAAGCGCGCACACCAGGGCACGCACCGTTTGGACCTCGGCAGCCTGGGCAAAGACCGAACCGCCTGCGATCACGCAGTCGAGCCCCTGGTCGCGGAAGGCCTGGGCGTAGACGTCGGCGTTGGTCATGCGGCCCAGTAGCAGCACCATGCCGCCCTGGGGCTGACCGGCATCGGCAAGCGCGCGGAACCGCTCTGCGATCGCGCGGGCCTTGGCCTGTGTGCGCTCCTGCGTACTGCCGCCGGCAACAAAGAGGGCCTGACGACGCGAGGCGTCTGCCACCAGCGTGTCCTTGCGGCCGTCGCTCGCCTCAAGATCCAAAAAGCCCTGCATCAGGCCGCCGTCGTCGCCGTCGAAGACGCGAGCCACATAGCGTAGCACCTCGTCGTGGCTGCGGAAGTTGCGCACGAGCTTAACGAGCTCGCCAGCAGGGGCGTCGGCCGCGGCAGTCGCCTCGGGCGCGGCAGACGAGCCCACCTTGCGCTCCTGGCGACGGAACACCTCGACCTCCGCCCCGCGGAAGCGGTAGATCGACTGCTGTGCATCGCCTACGGTACACAACGCGCGCTCCCCCGCACCCGTCAGGTAACGGATCAGGTCGACCTGCATCTGATCGGTATCCTGGAACTCATCGATCATGACCATCTTAAAGCGACCCTCGTATGCCGCTCGGATGGCCGGGTAATCGCGCAGGGCCTCGTAGGCCATGCGCAGCAGATCGTTGTTGTCGAGGGCAGACTGGCCGGCCTTGAGCGCGCGGTACTCAGCCTCTACAGCACGGGCAAGCCCCACCAGTGCCTCGAGCGCGGGACCGCCGCAGGCCAGCACGATATTGATAAACGCATCGGCGGCCTCTGCCTTGAGTAGCTCCACCTGCTCCTTAGGGAATGCCTTGCTCGCGCGCGGCATGGTGCACGACATCATGAGTCGCGCCGCATCGGCCATGGTCTTGCCGCTCGCCTCGAACGCGTCGATGGCATCGAGCGCCGTCTGCGCTTTTTCGGTCGCGGCCTTGCTTGCGCCCAACGCCGATCGATAGGCATCGGCAAGGGCCGAGGTGTCGGCCTGGCCGCGCGCCACGCGCACGTCGTCCATACCGCCCGGCAGCTGGCTCGAGAGCTCCAGCAGGTCGCGCACCAGACCTTTGATGGTGGTACCGGCGCCAAACGGCCCGCCCTCGCCCGCCATGGGATACCAAGCGTAGAGGGCCTTAAGCGAAGCGGCGAGCTCGGGGGCGGCATCGGGTGCCGTCGCGCGACCCAGCACATGCTCGACAGCCTGATCCATGAGCTCGTCGGTATCGGTGAGCACCGTGAACTCAGGATCGATGCCCAGCTCCAACGCATGTGCGCGCAGGATACGCGAGCACATGCCGTGAATGGTCGAGATCCACGCATCGTCGACGGTCAGGGCTTCCTCGTCCATGCCCTCGTCGATGAGCGCGCGGCGCACACGGTCACGGATCTCGGCCGCGGCGTCTTTGGTAAAGGTAATGGCGAGCACCTGATCCAGATGCTCAACGAACGGACCGGATTCGGGCGAGAGCGCGTAGACGATGCGGCGCGTGAGGGTAAAGGTCTTGCCCGAACCGGCGCCCGCCGAGACAAACAGCGGACGGTCGAGCGTTTTGACGATCTGCAGCTGTTGCGGCATCAAAGTCGAAAAATCCATGGTCTACACGCCCCTCCTTACAAACGTTCCTTCGTGGTTATACGAGCAGCGCGCATGCGCGGCCTGCGTCGACGCCGGGTCGACGGCGGCAACGTTGCCTGCCTCGAGCTCGCGCAGGCGCTCGGCGATGCCGTCCTCCACGCGATCGAGCAGGGCGTCGAAGTCCATGCTGCCGCCCTCGCCGGGAAAGCCCTTCTTAAGCCCCGGGATGCGGCCGTCACCACGCTCCTCCTCGAGCAGCTCGGCACTCGCCGCACCGCGCAGCGCCGGTTTGCCGCCCTTGGTCGAGAAATAGAGCGCCGCACGGGCATCCAGATCCAGCGCCCGGCGCATGGCCTGCGCGTAGATGAGTGTCTGGGTATGGGGCGGCAACCAGCGCGGGTCGTCGATGGCGGCCTCGCCCGATTCCTCGTCGCGCACCGTGGGGTCGGTGAGTTTAAACTCCTCAACACCCGTGCGGTGCTTATAGTCGATCACCACGGCGCGGTTCTCGGCATCCACATCCACGCGGTCGATGCGCCCGCCGAGCGGCCAGCCGGCATACTCGACTTGGAGCTCGTTGAACGCAAACTCCAGGTAGCGCGGCACGAAGGGCGCGAGCGCCTCGGACTCGTAGGCAAGAACGCCCTCCAGCTGCGGCAAAATCTCGGCCACCTGGCGCTCCTCCACTGGAGAGAGCGGCACCAGCGGGCCCTCGGTACCGCGCTTGCCGGCGTGCTCGGCCAGGGTCTCGGCAAAGACCTCGTGCAGCAGCTCCTTCGCGCGCGGCAGATTCATGGGCGTCACGCGCTCCATGCCCTCCTGGGGCAGACGGGCATGCAGGTGCTCCAGCACGTCATGGACAAAGTTGCCCTTCTCCATGTTGCCAAAGCCGGCGTCGATGGACTGGGGCTTCACGCGATACGACACGAACCAGCACAACGGGCAGGTGGAATAGGCCTCAATCTGTGAGGCGGACGTCAGGCGCGGCACGAGTGGCGCGTCCTCGCTCTCGCCATCGCGACGACGCAGGACCAAATACGGAATGGCCTCATCGCTCAGATGCTGAGGAGCTTCGCAGGTCACGCGCTCGCGCCTAAGACCTTCGCCCGCCGCGGGATCGAAGTCCCTTACGATATCGCCCTCACCCACGCACTTCGCCTTGTCGGCGTCAGCGGCCTTAGCGTCGTCAGCGGCCTTGTCGGCGTCAGCGGCCTTAGCATCGTTAGCGGCCTCGGCATGCGCCCGCAACTCGGTCCACACGGCCGCCGGATAGCACTCGCGCGCCTGACGATCGTGGGTCACACGGGCGAGCGTAACCGGACCGCGTGCCGTCTGCATCGCGCGGCCAAAGCGCACGCGCAGCAGGGCCGCGGGCTCAAGCGTCACGCCCTCGCGACCAAGGCTCGCCGCTAGCGTGGCCAGCGGCCCCTCCTCGTGTGAGAGCGGATAGCTGTCCAGATCGACATCGGCAAACAGCACGGCATCGTAGCTGCCGGGGCGCAGAGCCGCCGCATCGGCAAGCGAAGCAAAACGGACCTGGGCACGTGGCGCACGGTCAACCTCGTAGGTCTCGTAATCGTAGGCGGTGCTACGTTTGTCCACCTTGGTGCGAATGCCATCGAGCACGGGCACGGTCGCAGCCTGCGACACATCGAGCGCGCGGGCGCCATTCATAAGGATGTCGATGGCGTGGCGTAGCAGGGCCACCTCCGCCTGGCGACGGGCTTGGCCATCCAAGCTGCCCAGCGAGCGATCGGGCAACCCCTCGGCAACGGCAAGCATGGCCTTGAGCGCCGTCACGGGCTTGTCACGCCACAGCGCCTGGAACACGTCCGAGACCACGCACGGCACGTTCTTAAACCAGTTCTCGTCGCTCGCCGCCTTGCGCGCGCCCCTCACCTGGCCTTGGACGCTCTGCAGCAGGCTCTTAACGCCCGCGGTAGTCTTGCTGCGCGAGAGACGCATATTCTTATCGAAGGTACGGGCATTGACGGCATCAGCGCCCGAAAGCGGACTGTAAATCCAGTCGGTAAGCTCCGGCGCGGGCCACCACTCAGTCTTAGAAGCTGCCCCTTCGTCGGCGGCCTTCATACGCTCGATCAGGTTGGCGAGCGCCGTGAACTGCCTGCCCGCAATGGATTGAGAAAACGCCGTGAACTCAACTGTCTCGGCAGCGATATGACGAGCCGCCAGACGAGAGGCGAGCTCACCGAACAGCTGGGGTGCCCGGGCAGAAACAACGAGCACGCGTACGGGGTCGGCGGGCGTTGCAGCAGCCTTATCATCCTTGGACTCCTTGTGCGTTTTCACCAACTTATCGATGGCGTCCGCATAAGCATGGGCACGGGCATGGGGGCCGGCGACCTCAATAAAGGCAGGCTGAGCGGCGGTCCCGCAAGCGGCATCAGACGCGACGGCGTCCTCCCTCAGCGGCGCGGCCTCGAACAGCACACCGCGGGCATCAAATGCCGCGGCAAGCTCCTCGCGCATCGCTGCCTGCTCGCGGGCAAGCAGTACGACGACCTCTCCCCCATTGTTCGCCACGGCAGACAGCAGCTCGAGCAGGCCGTGCGTAAACGACGTGATACCGCGCACGCATACGGCGCGGGTGCACGCCGGCAGGTTATCGGCCAGGGCATCGGCCATAATGTCAGCCGCCTCGCAGGGCTCGACCATATCTCGACGGTCCAAACCACCCGCGTAGGCACGCAAAAGCTCGAACACACGAGCCTCGGCATCGCTTTTTGGCTCAGGCTGGCAATTGTTGCCACGGCATCGCTCGGCACCCGCCCCCGCCACACCCGGCAGCACGTCGCGGGCCATGCGCGCGAGCATGCGCACCGTGCCCTGGCTGCGCGAAAGTGGCTGCAGGTCGACATCGTCGAGACGCGTGACCATGTCCGCGAACAGCATCTGGCGCTGCAGGTTGTCGACGAAACCGCGCCCGTCGCCCAAAAGCTCCCAAAGCGAGCGAAGCCACGATGTAGGCGTCTTGTAGTCGATACCCAGCGAAATCCCGGCTTCCGCCGCATCATGACGGCACAGGTCGAGCTCGGCAAACGTAGGTGCCAGCAACACGGCACGCCCGTGGCGGGCAACCAGGTCGGCGAGCAACGCCGCCTCGGCATCGCTCAAGTCCGTACCGGTATTGGTGGTATAGATTCGAACAGGCATGGTCCTCCGCTCAAACTGTTCGCAATAATCAATGCATCCATCCTACCCGCCCAAGCGGACAGATTTGCCCCACGCCAACAGATTTGATCCCTTGGGGACGGAGGAAAACGGATCACCGAGGGGGTCTGTCTAACCCGGTGATCCGTTTTCCTC
>OHAS01003590.1_pt1 | contig 10239 bp, 9 predicted proteins | sample 1577131 | NCBI WGS metagenome assembly OHAS01 (sample SAMEA3541566, study PRJEB24748) | human gut metagenome | biome: human gut; feature: human-associated habitat; material: faeces | place: China | collected 2012
CCATTCATTAGAAATTATGGAAACTCTTTCTGGTCCCAGTGCTTTGAACGGTTCTTTCAGTGTTGTCGGGGCATTAATTCTTGGGGACTTTGCGGTCAAGGCACACTGGTTTGTACCGGAAGTTCTGCTTTATATGGCCTTTGTATCTATTGCGAATTTCACACAGCCAAGCTATGAATTAGGCTATACCTTTAAATTATTCAGGCTGCTGTTTTTGATTCTTATCGCTTTCCTTGATGTTTGGGGACTGCTTTTAGGAATAATTCTGATGCTGGTCATCATTGCTAAGACAGATACAATTACAGAAACGAATTATCTCTATCCGCTTTACCCATTTAATAAACAGAAATTCTGTCAGTTATTTCTGCGCCAGCCGATTGACAAAAGCAACAGTTAATTAACGGCGTTCCCCGCTTAAGGTCATATCAATGATTTCTTCCATCATTGATTGATCCAGCGCCCCCTTTACATAACCAAAGACATTTGAATCTCGATCAATCATAAACGTTGTCGGGAAAGAATTGATGCCATACAGATATCCGGCCACTCCTTCACTGTCAAAAGCTGCCCTGAAGGTATAACCATTATCTTTCATATAGGCACGAATGCCGTCTTCATCCTTTTCACGCGTATCATAACCAACGATGGTTATAATTACGACATCTTCACTGTCTTTATATTTTTCAGAAAGACTTTGAATATGCGGCAGTTCTCCCTGACATGGCGGACACCAAGTACCCCAGAAATTAAGAAAAACCACTTTTCCTTTAAAATCGCTGATTTTTAATGTTTCACCAGCTAAATCCTTTAATTCAAAATCAGGAGCCGGAATGATTTCTTCTTTCGGGTCAGCATCACCGCCGGCATCTGCAGCGTTCTGATCGCCGCTGATTGAAGGGGCATTAAAGTTTGTATTTACTGTTTTCATCTGACCGCTGATCATCAAGGCACCCATAATGATTAAGAGAACCGCACCAACCTTTACCGTGATGTTCATGAACTTTTTGAACTTCGCGAAATAACGCAGTACCTGATTAGTGAAAATACCGGCCAATAAGAATGGCAGAGTCAAACCAAGCGCGTAGGTAAGCACTAAAAGATTGCTGATCAGAAGGCTGCTTGAATTAGATGCCAGTATCAGAATTGAAGATAAGGCCGGTCCGATGCACGGCGTCCATGCGAAGCTGAAGGTGAAGCCCATGATAAAGGCTACTGAAAAACTCATTGCCTTGCCGTTTGGGTTAAAATTCAGTGACAGATTGCGCTGTAATACCGGCAGTTTAAATACTCCCAACTGGTGCAGCCCGAGCAGCAAGATAACAACACCGCCAAGGATCGTGAACACTTGCTGATATTTCGTAAAGAAAGAAGCCAGTACAGTAATTGATATATTCATTAAGAATAAAGCCAAGAAGATGCCAAGAATAAAAGCTATTGTGAAAAGCAGCACCCGAAAGGTGCTTTTCTTATTACTCTCCTCAGCATTTGCCGTACCGCTCAGATAACCGATATATAAAGGCAGAAGAGGCAGTACACAGGGTGAAAAGAAAGATAACAGTCCTTCTGCGAAAACCATGATGAAATTAACACTTTTTAAGATTGTATTCGCGTCAATCATAAATCACACTCCGTTTCTTATCCATTCTAACATCTATTATTAAAAACTACAAAGCATATAATCCTTGCGGACGCAAAGTTATGTGTGTTTTAACAATACCTTTATTCCTCAACCGGGTTACCCTCGATATCAATTTGAATAACGGGTGTTTCTGACGCTTCATATAAATCATATAAACTTATTTGTCCATCATATTTCACTGTATATGCCGCTTTTTGAGGTTCGGCAGTTTCGATCATGATGATTCTTGAAGATACATCAATAAAATGCAAGCTCAGCAGCAGCTCATCGGCAGCATAAAACTCATAACTGCTTGAGCCGCCAGGCCCCCATTCACCAGCATCGGCAATACCTTTAATGCTCATGGTTTTCAAGACATCAATAAAATGCATAACTTCTTTGGGCTCGTTGAATATTTTCTTCTCATCATAATCTGGATTCAAGCCTAATAGTAAGCCCTCAACACGGTCAATGCGATCCAATTCAAGCAGCTCATCATAAACAGAAGGATAATACGTTTCTTCATAGCCACTTACCGATTGCCCGCTATGATCAGCACAGCCAACTGCGAAAACAAAAATGAGTGTTAACAGTACAATTATTTTATGTTTCATTATTATTTCCTTTCGATTTTATTAGAATTAGTGTGCAAGCAAGTAAAGCAAGCCAAGTTCTCAGACGGCTCAATTTTCTATCAGATACCGTCTTGGTATTAAGTGTTACCACAATTGATATATAGATCATGCAAACCCTCTGCGCTGACAGGGTGTTTTTATTTGCTTTAGTCTATTATTCTTTCCCATCTGCAAGGGAAGCGATTGAAAGATAGACACATCTTGCAGATATTTTCCTCATATTTATTTTATCAAAGTTCAGACCTTATGAGAAGCAAAAGCAGATTCATAATCACTCTGGTTTCAGCGCTTACAAATAATAAAAACACACTCATGGATATAAAATGAGTGTGCATATAAATATATTTAATATTGCTGAGCCACGATCAAGGACGCTGCAAAGCGAAATTAAGCGCCTTACTGCATGCGGCAACAGAAACTAAACCAATAAGTACAGGCAGCCATCCGTATACTATCAAACCGCCAAATACAATGAAGGAATCGCAGACAAATACCAATACAGATACCGGCAGATTAAAATATTTATGCAGAATCAAAGGCGGTACGTCCATTCCCCCGCTGCTGCCGCCAGAACGCATGATTAAACCGATACCAAAGCCGGTTAAAAGACCGCCGATAACGCTAGCGGCCAACTGCGGCAAAACAGGCAATGAAATAAATGCGATAATTTGCAGGAAAAACGGATATAACAGCGTACTGGCAGCGGTTTTGACAGCAAACTCACGGCCTAAAAATAATACCCCCAATAAAAAACAAACTATTATCAGGATATTGATGACCCACATAGGTTCAAGGTTTAAAACCTTTTCCATAATAACCGCAATGCCATTCACACCGCCGCTGATCACGTGTGATGGCAGCAAGAACCAGCTGCTGGCTATCGCAAGCAGCAAATTGCCAACAACTAGCAGTATAATATGCCGACGATTCACAACCATAAATTTGCCTCCAGCCATTTTCCAACACCATCTTCTTCACATGCTTCACATACCGCTTTAGCTAGCCCCAGAATATAAGGATGAGCATTGCTTACAGCTACAGTATTGGGAAAACATTCAAACAGAGAGGCATCATTCATACTATCACCAAAAATAATTACCTCTTCTTTGCTGAGCTTTAAGCTGTCTAGGATGAAATTCAAAGCAGCTCCTTTATTCGCATCCTTATGGGTTATTTCCAGATTCCCCCTGACACTGGAAGTCAAAAGTAAATCAGTGTTTGCCTTCAGCGCTGATTGACACTGACAAAGCTTTTTCTCATCCAGGCTCATAATCTCCATCTTCAAAATAGTAAATTCATTAAGTTCTGCCGCTGTAATTGCAGGCAGCAGTTCAACATCAGCAGGCTGTCCCATATTTCTGGAAATAACCATATCCATATCTTGCTGCAAAGAGATACTATTTTCATAGGCAAAGCTTCCCTTATCCGTGAAAAGCTGAATAGAAAAATCAAAACCTCTAATGATTTCAACGCAAGCCCTGCCCTGCGGACCGCTGATCGGCAGCGAAAATAAAATATTGCCTGCATCATCACGAGCCTGAGCTCCATTTATTTCAATTACCGGGCATTGGATCCCATAGGGTTCAAAGATGCATTGTATATTTGCATAATCACGGCCGCTGGCAGGTATAAAGAGTATTCCCTGCTGCTTAATTTTTTTAATTGCCTCTATATTTCTCATTGATAAACTAAAATCACTGCGCAGCAAGGTACCATCTAAATCAGATACAATTAGTTTAATCATCGGCACCTCCCAAAAAGGGGACATGCATGATGCACATCCACCTTATTTTTATAATTCTTCACCATTGCTGGCAATAACACGCTGATACCAATAAAAGCTGTCCTTCTTCATTCTTTTCTTGCTTCCCTGTCCATAATCATCCTGATCAACATAAATGAAGCCATAACGTTTACTCATTTCAGATGATGAACAGCTGACGATATCGATAGGCCCCCATGGATAATAACCGATAACCTCTACACCGTCTTTGATTGCTTCCTTCATTTGTTCCACATGCTGACGCAGATAGGAAATTCTTTTTTCATCATGAATCTGTCCATCCTCACTGATCGTATCAAAAGTTCCATAACCATTTTCAGCAATAATGATCGGTTTTTGATAACGGTCATAATAAGTATTCAGCACTGTGCGCAAACCGAGCGGATCAATTCCCCAGCCCCATTCGCTCGCATCGATATGCGGATTCATCAGGGCGCCGTCATCATTAATATCATCAGTATTGGTACTTTCCGCTGATGCGCAGATTGTATAATAATAGGAAATCGCTAAGAAATCAGCCGTGTTCTCACGCAATACTTGCTCATCTTCTGGACGGATATCAATATTCAAATGATAATCGTTGAAATAGCGAATCATATAACCCGGGTATGTACCTCTCAGCAACAAATCACTAAAGAAATACTCACGCTGATTTCTCAGCATATTAGCAAGTACATCCTCCGGTTTACAAGTCAGTGGTTCACTTAAACCATCATATACCATCATGCCGAGCCGGAAATCAGGATTGATTTCATGACCTATTTTTGTTGCTATCGCACAAGCGGTACATTCATTATGAATTCCCTGGTATTTGGCTTCCAATAGATTCTCTACACGGTCTGCCGGAATACCTAAATGGTTAAAAGACTCATGATGAATTAAATTAATCTGATTAACAAGAATCCAATATTTCACCTTATCCTTATAACGTCTGAAACAAGTCTCGCAATATTTCACAAAGAAATCAATTGTTTTACGATTATACCAGCCATTATATTCAACCGCTAAATGAAGCGGCATTTCATAATGAGAAAGGGTAATCAATGGTACCATGCCATTTTTAATTATTTCATCAATCAAATCATCATAAAACTGCAACCCTTCTTCATTTGGCATTTCATCATCACCATTAGGATAAATGCGCGCCCAATTGATAGAAGTTCTGAAAGTTTTCATGCCGGTTTCCGCGAGCAGCTTTAAATCCTCTTTATAGGTGTGATAGAAATCAATACCATAACGTTTAGGATAATAGCCATTCTGATCCTGCATTGCAAACTCTATGTCTTTGATTGTTGTTTCTTTATTTGATTTCTTTTTTAAATCACCTTGATCCTGAACTTTAAGAATATCTGCTACACACCAGCCTTTACCGCCTTCCAGAAAAGCGCCCTCTGCCTGATTAGCGGCAATCGCGCCACCCCATAAAAAATCTTTAGGGAAACCTTGTGCTGCCTGTTTCATTTAGCCCTCCTGTTTTTCTGCTTTTAAAGCTGTAATTTCTTTTTTCATTTCAATTTGTTCACTAATTAATTCCTTTGCCAGAATTGCTGTCATTAAATGATCCTGAGCATGGACCATAATGAAGCTCAATTCTACTTCACAGGTTCCGGAGGTTTCCTGTGATAAGATTTGAAACTGCACCTGATGGGCATCATTCAATAATTCTTCTGCCTTTTCAAGCAAAGCAGCAGCGGCCTCAAAATCACCCTCCTTGGCTTTATCTAATGCCTCAAAAGAATAACTGCGTGCCTCTCCAGCCTTCGCAATTAAAGCAAATGCTGTTTCACTGGATTTGATCATACATTCACCTCTTCTCCATTTTGTGCTTCTTCAAATTCTTCCTGAAGCTTTGTTTTTTCGTACATCTTTACAAATGGATAATAAATAAAAGCATCGACGACAATAAGTGCCAAGACAAAGACAGCCGCTTTCCAATCAAGGGTGGAAATTAATGCACCGATGGGTGCAGGTGCTGTCCATGGCGCGTTTATAACTGCCATTTTAATAATACCAGAAGCTGTCAGCAGCCAGCCTAAGATTGTATTTACCGTCGGAACAATCATGAATGGGATAATCATAATTGGATTTAAGAAAATCGGCAAACCGAAAATTAATGGTTCATTAATATTGAATAGAGACGGAATAATTGCGATATGTCCTACCTCTTTCATTTGCTTTGATTTACTGCGCAATAACAGGAAAGCCAATGCCAAAGTTGCGCCTCCGCCGCCTAACGCTGTATAGAATGACCAGAATGGGCCGGTATAGATATGAGTTGGTGCTAAGCCTTGAGCATATAATTCTGCATTCGCTGTCGCGTTAATCAGCTCCAATGGGTCAAGAATCGGTCCTACAACCGTAGTTGGATGTACACCAAAACCAAACAATAAATTCTCAAAGGCAGTTAATGTACTAACCATGAATAGATTATCAACACTTGCCTTTACGTTTTCAAACATGCTGAAGAATAAATCAGGAATTAACTGGCCTGTCGTTACCTGACAAATCAGCGATACACCATAAAGTATGATCATCGCAAAACCGAATGGGAATAAGGCTGCGAAAGAATTCGCTACCACCGGCGGTACACCTTTTGGCATATGGATCGTCCAGCCTCGATTCTCAACAAATTTCATGATTTCTACACTCAATAAGGCAACAATGATTAAAAGCAAAATCCCCTTACTTTCAAAAGCACTCGTCAAGATAGCACCGTCTGTTACCGGTGAGCAAACAAGAATATAAATAGCTACTGAGCTAAGTGAATAGTTAATGGCTTTTTTATTATAGCTCTTGGCAAGTGAATAAGCTGCCGCAAAGCAGATAAAGAGTGACATGATACCCATTGTTGCATTAAACGGCGCCAATAAGTATGCTGAATTCGCATTTGCCCAGTAATACCAGCCTAAAAGTAAATTATCAAGAATGCCGATGCCGGTTAAATTATCCGGAGATACCGGCGGACATGCCAGAATCAAAAAGATACTGCCAATGATTGTAAGCGGAACTGCTGAAACGATGCCGTCACGCATAGCAAGCAGATGACGTTGTGATCCAAAGAAATTGGCTAAAGGCATTAATTTTTCTTCTAGCCAATCAAAGAATTTTTGCATAATACTACCCCTTTCGCAAAATTATTTTATAATTTTCTAACTGCATCCATGATTTTCTTGCCATTGCATGTGCCATATGCACTTGGATCAATGTCAGCAATCTTGATTTCATAAGGTGCTGCCAGTTTTTCAAGCATTTTTTTCTGATAACGAATTTGCGGTGCGACTAGAATAGCATCATATTTGCCTATGCAATCCTTCACTTCCTGTACTGATTTTGCTTCGATAAACCAATCTTTTTCATCCTCATGTAAATTTTCTTTCATTGCTTCAACGACAATTGTTGTGGATGCTCCACATGCGCAAACTAATAAAATGTTCATAATGTTGTTCTCCTTTAGACTCATGTCCCTTGCACTATCGTTATACCATTGTCCATTGAACATGTCATCCTATCAAATGTCCACAGCATTGTGGACAACTTACGGAAAACTATCAAGCAGACTTTGATGCAGCTGTTTTGCATGTTGGTGGAAATATTGAATCAATGGACCATAGATGAAGACACTCAGCAGGGTTCCTAGACCAAGGGGACCTGATACAAGAAAAGCCAATATAAAGCCGCTGCCCTCACAGATGGTCATTGCTGTGCGGATATCAGTCTGAAACTTATCTCTTAAAGCGACCATAAAATAATCAATAGGACAAGGTGCAAAATTACCTATTAAATACGTTCCGCAGCCAATGCTGATAGTCAATACACCAACTAAAAATAGTATCAGCTTGCCAATCCAAAACGAAATAGATACGCCATTCATCAGCAAGACGAAGAAATCCACAAATCCGCTCATCACAAATGAGGTAATCATACAGGATAACTTTGGACGCTCATGGCGCAGCCAGCCACCTAACAGAATTAAAAGCAGCGAGGTAACATTCATCCAAGTACCAATCGATAAACGGAAATGCTCATATAGACCGACACTTACCGCATCCCATGCACTGACACCAAAATCAGCTACAATCGTCACCGCGATCCCAAATGCAAACAACATTAAGCCGATAACAAAGAACATTATGCGGAAGAACAACTTATGACTTCTGATTTTCACATTCACCCCTCTCTTTCCAACCGCACTTTAGTTATAAAAGATTTCATATAAAATGTCATTCATGCCTTTGACCCTATGTTTGTGGACAAAACAGCTTAATTAAAAAGTTCCACATTGCTGTGGACAATTTCATTCTGTTCATCGCATTCGATTTCATTTATACTAAATATGGGTGAGAATAAGACAGGTGATACAATGAATAAAAATCAGAAAATCATTTTGAAAGAACTACTAGCCAGTGATGTTCCGCTAACCAGTGAACATTTGGCGCTGACATGCGGCGTATCAAGCAAATCGATCCGCCGCTATCTTGCCGATCTTAAAGACCAGTGTGAACAGCATGGAGCTACAATCATTATGAAACCGGGGTTAGGAAATTTGATTCGTATCGATGATGAACATAAATTCCACACTTTTCTCGAAAAAGAACGGAGTTCACAGAAAATACCAAATTCTCCTGAAGAACGCCTGGACTATCTCTTAAACTTATTACTCTATAACAGCGATTACGTTAAGGTTTCAGACATCGCCGATGATTTATTCATTTCCGCCTCACGGTTGAGTATTGATTTAAAAAATCTGCGCTCTTTGCTTGATAATTATCATTTAAAAATAGTAAATAAGCCTAATTATGGTATCAGAATTCAAGGGAATGAACGTGATCGTCGGATCTGCATGGCTGAGTATTACATGAAGAAAAGAAATGATGATACAAACAGCAATCCTAATGATGCTTATCAGGTGATGATAAATAATGTCATTACAAAAGTTCTCGTTCAGAAAAACATTCATATGTCAGACATTGCTTTGCAAAGCCTTGCTATTCATTTACTGATTGCAGTAGAACGAATAAAAACAAGCAACATCATACAATTAACCAGTGAAACGCAGCAAAAAATGGAGGCTAAAGGTGAATACTCAATTGCGCTTGCGTTAAAAGACGCCATTGAACATACGTTTGGAATTACCTTACCGATATCAGAAATTTGTTACCTGACCCAGCATCTTATCGGCAAAAAGCACTTTGAAAGTGATACAAATGAGTTTGATGTGGAAGTAAATGAGGAAGTAACAGTACTCGTAAATGTAATTCTGCGCTCTATTTTTGATCAGACACGAATGGATTTTTATAATGATATTGATTTGAAAATGAATTTGATGCTGCACATGATTCCTTTTTTAGAACGGGTGCGCAACCAGATGATGGTTCATAATCCGATTATCAATGATATAAAAGAAAAATACAGCTTTGCTTATGAACTTGCTTCAATTGGGCTTAGCGCTGTCTGCGAACGATTAAAGGTTAAAATTACCGAGGATGAGATTAGTTTCTTTGCGCTGCATTTTATTCTTGCGTTAGAGCGCAAGCGGGAAGAAGTTGCCCCCAGCAATATCCTTATCGTCTGCAGTACCGGTAGAGCGACTTCACAGTTATTGGCTTATCAGATTCAAAAGAAATTCGGTGACCGTATTAATGTAATCAGAATCATTGAAGCACATCGATTAGATCAAATGAATCTTGAAAGCTTTGATTTTATCTTCTCAACGGTGCCAATTCATAAAGAATATCCATTACCTATCCGCCAAATTAACAATTTATTGGAAGAAAAAGATTTCAATCTGATTGAGAGCTGCTTGAAAGCAGGAACAGCTAAACTGCATATCCGTGATTTAATGGATGAAAAACTATTCTTTACAGATATCGATGCCCAGAATAAAGAAGAAGCGTTGCAGATTCTGATTCAAAAGGTTTCTGATCATGTCAGCATTCCAGATAATTTTTATCAATTAGTCTTAGAGCGTGAGGAATTTGCCTCTACCGAGCTTAACAACTTAGTGGCTATTCCGCATCCCAATTGCGCGGTTACCAATTCTACTTTTATCGCAACAGGCATCTTAAAGAAGCCAATTATATGGAATTCTAAATCTGTACAGATTATTTTTCTAATCGCGATTATGCCAAATAACAAACAGGATCTTCGTGATTTCTATGAAGGTGTCGTTGATTTTGTGACAAAAGAGAAAAATACATCGGAGC
>OHAS01003597.1_pt1 | contig 10222 bp, 10 predicted proteins | sample 1577131 | NCBI WGS metagenome assembly OHAS01 (sample SAMEA3541566, study PRJEB24748) | human gut metagenome | biome: human gut; feature: human-associated habitat; material: faeces | place: China | collected 2012
AGGTCCACGGTGTTGGTGTTCTTCACCGTGACAACGGTGCCGAACTCACTGGTGATGCAAATGAAAGATGTTGTAAAGACTGTTGTTGTACAAGGTTCGACCGGCGGACTTGAGGAAAAAGAGCAAAATCTATGTCATGTCCTTGACAACATAAAAAAGTTCGGCAGCGATAATGACCTAATTGTATTTCCTGAGCTGGTTATACAAGGTTATGTTCGTGAAAAGGATTACGATTTTGAAATTCGTTATTGGGAGGCCGCTGAAACGCTTCCCGGACCTACTACTGACAGAGTTTCAGCATTGGCTAAGGAGTATAACTGTTATGTTGCCTTTGGTATAGCAGAAAAATCAAATATCCCAGGGCTTCTATATAACTCTATCGCTCTTGTTGGGCCTGAAGGCTTTGTTGGTTCCAGCAGAAAAATGCATTTAGCCTCCATTGAAAAAGATTATTTCCTTTTAGGAGAGGAATCAAATGTATTTGATACAAAGCTAGGCAAAATCGGCATGATGATTTGCTATGATTTATTTTTCCCGGAAACAGCAAGAATTTTGGCTTTAAAGGGTGCGGAAATTATTATTCACATCGCGGCCGCAATGGGCGGCGGTGAGCGCGGAGGCGTTGGAGTAAGTGAAGACAAACGCAGGTTTTTTGATACTGCCGGCGTATGCCGTGCAATTGAAAACCAGGTTCATTATGTAGGCGGAGACAGAGTTGGAACACATTACATGGGACCTAAACTTGGAACATGGAGCCCTATGGGCCTTGCTAAAATAGTAAATAATTATGGTGTTATACTGGCACAGGCAAAGTACGGCGAAGAAGACGTTATTTTTGGAGAACTTACAAATGCTGATTTAATGTCTGGACGTTCTGTTTATCCTCTCCTGTTGGACAGAAATCCTAAAAATTACAGTAGGCTTACTAAGTATGAAATGTGAGAAAAAGAGGTAATGAATATGAAAGAGATTAAAATTTTTGCTTTAAACGGGCAGCTCGGCTATGGGTTCCCCGAAGATTCATATAAAGCCGGTATATCCAAAAATCCTGATATAATAGGCGTCGATGCAGGCTCCAGTGACGGCGGTCCCGCTTTTTTGGGCAGTGGCACATCCCTAACCGATGAAAAAGCAGTTAAACGCGATATGGAATATGCTCTTCCTGACGCTGTAAAAAGGAAAATCCCGTTTATAATCGGTTCCGCCGGAACATCAGGCGGGGATCCGCATATAGCACGCGAGGTAAGGGTTGTAAAGGAAATTGCGGAAGAAAAAAATCTTCACTTTAAAATGGCTGTAATACATAGTGAGGTTTCCAAAGAATATATCAAGAAAAAACTTAAGGAGGGAAAAATTCATCCCTTAAGCGACAGCGTTCCTCCCCTTACTGAGGATATTATTGATAATTCGGTACGTGTAGTAGGTCAAATGGGCGTAACCCCTTTCATCAAAGCACTGGATATGGGCGCTGACGTGATAGTCGCAGGAAGAGCATGTGACACCGCAATTTATGCGTGCCTTCCTATAAAAAAAGGTTTTAGTCCTGCCCTTTCCTTCCACGCAGCCAAGGTAATGGAATGCGGCGCCTACTGCTGTACTCCAGGCGAAGGCGCAGATGGAATGTTTGCTACTATAAGAGAAAACGATTTTATACTTGAATCTGTTAACAAGGACAGAAATGTATCTCCGGTATCAGTTGCCGCACATACCCTCTACGAACAGGGGCACCCTTCTGTATTCTATGAGCCGGACGGAGCTGTAATCTGCACTGACTGCCATTTTGAGCAATATGAGAATAATAGTAAAAAGGTCAGGGTTGAGGGAACAAGATTTGAGCCGGCTGATAAAAAATGGACGATAAAGCTTGAAGGCGCTGTCCTTGAGGGCTACAGAACAATATCAATAGCTGGAATACGTGACCCTTACATGATTAAGCATATTGATGATGTAATAAAGGGGGTAACCCAAAATACAGAGAACACAATGGGAAAAGGCGATGACGTCGGTTACTCGCTCCGTTTCAGAGTATATGGCAAAAACGCTGTTATGGGAGAGCTTGAGTATCTTCCCTGTACAGCTCATGAGCTTGGCGTTGTAGTTGAGGTTATTGCGAAAGACCAAAAAACAGCTAATGCCATTTGCGCAATAACGAGGTCTTTCCTTCTTCATTATCCGTACCCTGAAAGACGTACAACGGGAGGAAATATTGCCATTCCCTTCTCTCCCTCCGATATACCGATGGGAGCGGTTTATAAATTCGGCATATACCATCTGGTAGATGTAGATGATCCTAATGAGCTGTTTCCTATAGAAATGATGGAGGTGTGACAAATGCAGAAAAAATTATCTGACGTTGCAAGTATTTTAAGAAGCAAAAATGCCGGCCCCTATACACTGACAGTTGACTTCTTATTTGACGACAAGGAAACTTATGAAAAGGTAAAGAGTTCCAACGTGCTTGATGAAGAAAGTATTGCCGAAATGTATAAGGTAGCTCCAGGAACGGTAAAAATATTTTATTTTGACCAGGCTAACGGTATTAAAGTTACTATTCCGAGAAAAATATCTTCTGGAAGCAGCTGCGATACCGATGTATACGGAGCACAGCAGCATATGCCATTAATGAACATCACTATTGATATCTAACTGCAAGGAGGAAAAGCCATGAAAAAATTTAGCAAACTTATAAGCGTACTCTTAACCACATCGCTTGTTCTGGCCGGATGCGGCAATACCAGTTCAAACACTCAGACATCGTCAACTGACCCTGTTACTCTCAGAATGAGCTATTCACTTACCGCTGGCTCTCCCTGTGACGTAGCAGCCCAAAAATTCAAAGAAATAGTAGCTGAAAAGACTGACGGCAGAATCAATATTGAGCTTTATCCAAACTGCGGTCTTTCAGGCGGAGACCTTGTAAAGGCATTTGAAATGCTTATTTCCGGGGACATTGATATTCACGGCTCATCACCGGTTACAGCCGCTAACTTTGACAGCAGGTACTATGCATTTTGGCTTCCATGGCTCTTTGACGACGTAGATACTCTTCAAAATGCTCTGGACAGTGGCCTTACAGACGAAGTAAGCTCATGGTCTGAGGATAACAATATGAAGGTTCTCTCAATCGCATATGCTGGCGCGAGACAGCTTTCAAACTCCAAACATGAGGTTGCTACTCTTGACGATATGAAAAACCTTGTTATCCGCGTTCCTGCCGTAAATATGTTTATTGATATGTTCAAAGAGCTTGGAGCCAGCCCAGTGGCCATGGACTTCTCAGAAGTTTATACGGCTTCACAGCAGGGAACCATTGACGGACAGGAAAATCCCCTTACAACCTATGCTTCAGCGGCACTTAATGAAGTACAGAAATATGTTACGATTTATGACATGGTTTACGACACAACTATATGGTTCATGAATGACGATAAATTCAGCAGCTTTAGTCCCGAGGATCAAGCAATACTCAGCGAAAGCGCACACGAGGCGGCACAATACTATAAAGAGCTCGTGCTTGAGCAGGATTCCGATCTTGAAAAATCCCTTGCCGAGGACGGCGTAACAATTACACGTCTTACAGAAGAGCAGCTTGCGCCATTCCGTGAGAAGGCAAACAAAATCTATGACAACTACAGAGACGTTATCGGCGCTGATGTTGTAGATAAATTTATGGAGTACGCAGGCAAGAAGTAACCTATATAAATGAGAGGGCTTAACCGCCCTCTTTCTCCCGCAAAAGGCAGGTGAAAATAATGAAAAAGCATAATAAAATTATTAACTTTATATTGGATATAGAAAGCAATATTGCCTCAATATTTGTACTTTTAATGATGGTAATTGTATTTATTAACGCTATCGCCCGTTTTGTGGCAGGCCTTGACGCAGCATGGTCTTATGAAATAGTGACATCGTCATTTGTGCTTGTTTCCATGTTTGCCGCGGCTAATGTATTTAAAGACGACGGACATATAGGCTTTTCATATCTGGTTGATAAAACCTCCGGCAAGACAAGGCTTATACTTGACTGGATAAGAAATATACTCTGTATGCTTTTCTTTGCAATTATGATTGTATATGGCGCAATAATGGTACAAAGCAAAATAAATCTTGGGCTTAAAAGCTCTGTTCTGCTTATGCCGTCATGGATTATTGGTCTGATAATACCGGTTTCGGGCGTACTCTGTGTTATCAGATATATACAATACTACATTAAGAAAAGGAAGATGGAAAAAGGCGGTGACAGTGAATGACAAGTACAGTTGTTTTATTCGTATCACTGGCAGTGTTAATCGTTATTAATGTTCCAATCGCAATTGCCCTTGGCCTTTCAAGTGCGTTTACACTGCTGTTTGCCGGATTTCCCATTACATCAATCCCGTCTATATTACAGTCGACAGTTGAAAAGTTTACACTGCTTACCATTCCGTTATTCGTACTGGCAGGCACGGCAATGGACGAAGGCGGAATTTCCAAAAGACTTATAAATGTGGCGAAAATGTTTATTGGCCCCGTATACGGCGGGCTTGGCTATGTAATGATTATTGTGGCTCTTTTCTTTGCAGCAATATCAGGTTCAGGTACGGCAACTGTTGCGGCGGTAGGCTCAATTCTTATACCGGCAATGATAGCTGAAGGATACGATAAATCCTTCTCAGGCGCGCTGTCAGCGATTTCAGGTTCCCTTGGAACAATTATTCCGCCCAGTATCTCCTTTGTTGTATACGGCATGATTACAGGGGTATCAATAGGTGACCTGTTTATATCAGGTATTATTCCAGGCATACTGGTTGCACTGTCACTCTGCGTAATCGTATTTATATACTCCAAGAAAAACAATTGGAGAGGCAGTGAGCAAAAATTCAGCAGAAAAGAAAAGCTTAAGGCTCTTATGGGCGCGTTTTGGGGCATACTAAGCCCGGTTATAGTGCTTGGAGGCATTTACGGAGGCATTTTTACTGCGACCGAGGCCGCAGCCGTTGCTTCCGTCTACAGTATTTTTGTCGGAGTATTCATATATAAGGAAATGAAGCTGGAACAGTTTATAAGAACTCTTAAAAGAACAGTGGCAACAACCGGCGTTATAATGCTTATTGTTTCCTGCGCCGGCGTATTCTCGTATGTTCTGGCCCATCAGGGAATAGTAGCTAATCTGACAAATATGGCTCTCAGGCTCACAGATAATAAATATGTAATGCTGTTCATAATAAATATTGTATTCCTTATTGCCGGCTGTCTTATGGACGGAGTGTCTGCAATGTATATACTTCTTCCTATTATCGTACCGATTGCGCAGGCACTTGGTATTGACCTGCTCCATCTAGGAGTCGTAACGGTAGTTAACCTTTCAATTGGACAGGTTACCCCTCCTGTGGGGCCCAATCTTTATGTTGCGGCAGATATTGCAAAATGCAAATTCACCGAGATTATACCTAAAGCGATACCATTTATTATAGCGTCTGTGGTAATCCTGATGGTTCTTACCTTTGTCCCGATACTTTCCACCGTTTTAGTAAAATAACAGGGAGGCCGAAAATATGAAAGAAAATTTAAAGGTTGTATGCGTACAAGCCGAAACCTACGGCGTATATGACAAAGAAAAAAACATTCAGTATCATGTTGATAAAATATTGTCCCTTAAAGATGAAAAGCCTGACCTCGTGGTTTTTCCCGAGCTGTCAATAAGCGGCTATATCAGGGAAAGCAATCCTGAAAACCGCCGTGACTACTGGGATTACGGCGCTGAGACGGTTCCCGGCCCTGCTACAGACAGAATTATTGCCGCCGCACGCGAGGTCGGCTGTTATGTAATATTCGGTATAGCCGAACGAACTGCCGCCACAATGGTTCCGTATAATTCGGCAGTGCTTGTAGGGCCTGAGGGGTTCATCGGAGTTGAAAGAAAGATACATCTTCCGCTTATCGAAAAGGACTATTTCCTGCAGGGCACAGAGCCGCAGGTTTTTAACACAGCAATTGGAAAAATCGGCATTATTATATGCTATGAGCTGTTTTTCCCTGAGCCTGCCAGAATGGTGGCCGTTAAAGGTGCTGAAATATGTGTATTCATTGGATTTGTAGCTGTAAGAGATGCAAAGGAAACGGCCGAGGGCAAAGGCGGCGGCGTTGGAATTGGAGAGGAAAAGCAGTATCTTTTTAATACGGCGCCAAGAATACGCGCCCTTGAAAATCAGGTATGCTTTGTCGCCTGCACAGCCGGCGGAAAGCACGATATGGGCGGAAGCACAGGTCTTTGGCAGCGAGCCGGACACAGTAAGATCATCAATAACTTTGGGGATATTTTAGCTGAAAGCCAGCTTGACAGCGAGGATTTGGTAATAGGAACGCTTAAGGCCGCAGACCTTAGGCTTGGCAGAGCGGCATATCCAATGCTTAAAGACAGAAGGCCGTGGATGTACGGCAGTCTTATGAACAAAGATTTATAAAATTTCTTCATTCAATATCCTTTTTTCTTCCTACATGGCGGCGGTGTGTATGCACTGCCGTTATGTTTTTACAAAATTATATCAATTTCCATTTTACTGGTTTAACTGTCAATAATATTCACACAAAGCCCTATTTTATCATGTTTTCTTGCATTTTATCGAACTGTGTAGTATAATGTCACATGGAATTATGTAAATAAGGGTGATGGAATGAAAAAACATTTAAAATATATTACCGCCCTGGCCGTTATGGCAGCGGTAAGCGTCACTTCCCTTCCCTATATGGAGGCGGAGGCTAAAACTCTTACAGAACTGCAGAATGAGCGAAGCGAGCTTTCAAAGCAAACGCAGAACGCGCAGAAGGCCCTGGAGGAAGCAAGGAAGAAGCAGGCTGATGTTGAAGCTGAAATACGCGCAATGGACGATGTAGTAAACGCCGCTCAGCGTGAGCTTGATGAGGCCCAGTCCGACCTTGACGACGTTACCGCAAGGCTAGAGGCATCGCAAAAGGCTCTTGAGGAGGCCACAAAGAGGCGTGAACAGCAGTTCGAGACATTCTCTGGCAGAATGGTATTTTTTTATGAAAACAGCCAGCTCAGCTACCTGGATATACTTTTAGGTTCTGACAGCTTTTCAGACATGATAAGGCGTATGCAGTATATTGAGGACATTATGTCCTATGACAATAATATGCTTACGCAGCTTACTGAAACACAAAATGAAATTAAAGAAACAACTGAGCGTATTAAAGAGGAAAAGGAACAGAGCGAATACCTTTTAGGCGTTGCTCAGGAAAAAATGGACAGCCTTAACGCCATAGTTAAGGAAAAGGAAAATCTGATAGCGTCCTATGCTCAGGACGAGGCAAAGTATAATCAGCTTATATCAAGCAACGAGAAAGCCAGTCAGGAAGCGTCAAGATTAATTAATCAGCTTCTTGCTGAGCAGTCCTCTTCCAAGTCTTCGTTTGTATACACAGGCGGACAGCTTAACTGGCCGGTACCTTCAAGGGCTCCTTCCAGTTCAAGCCTTTCAAGCGGTTATGTTACACGTGACAGGCCTATTGGAAACGGAAGTGAGTTCCACACAGGCTATGACATACCGGCATCCTACGGTTCAGCAGTTGTTGCGGCTGAGGCAGGTACGGTAATCTATGCCGGATGGATGAGCGGTTACGGTAACACTGTAATGATTAACCACGGCGGCGGACTTGTAACGCTGTACGGTCATAACTCAAGCCTTACTGTTTCCAAGGGTGATACTGTAACGAGAGGACAGCAGGTAGCCAAAATCGGAAGCACAGGAAACTCAACCGGCAACCACTGCCATTTTGAGGTGCGCGTGAACGGTTCACATACAAGCCCTGAACCTTATCTGGGTGTGCCGAATATAGGATATTAAAAAATAAGCCTCCGCGATTGCGGAGGCTTTTGATATGCTAATAATATGCAAATAAAAAAATCAGCGGGACTGTATCGGACAGTCCCGCTGTTAATTCGTGAGGCTTTTTATCTTTTGTAATAGATGTCTTATTAATATGTATCGTATTTGTATTTTGTTGCTGTCTCTGATTTTCCGTTTCCGTAATAAGCTGTTATCTCATAATATACTCTGTAATCACCAGTTTCGTCAACATAACAAGAACTTGTAAAGTCATATGATGACTCATATCTTGTATATGTTGCACCCTTAACCTTTTCCCAGCCATTTGGACCACTATACTGTAATTCCATATAACATTTTATCTTTGTTGAACTGTCAGTAGTAACATCAGCTGTATAGTATGCCTCTCCATCACTATAAATTTTAAAACCGTAGAGAATTGCAACTATATCTGCATACGCAGGTGATATTTCCTCTTCTTCCCTTGTAGTTGTTTCAGGCTCTGCATATGCTGTTACAACCCCGCCAAATGCCATCATAGCTGCTAAAAGAAGCACCGTAAGTTTCTTTTTCATATAATACCTACCCTTTCGTTTTTTACTGACCACTTTTATATAAACTAATAAAATACAATATATTGCACACAATATTTATTTACTGATAATTTCCATGCTTTCTGCCATTTTAATAAGTTCTTTAGTATCTATTGTTCCATCACTAACTGAAATTTTAAATGAATTAGAGTTATTATTCCAAGTTAAAACCTTAGCTAAATTACTATCTACTACATATCCTTCATAATTATTAATTTCAACTTTTTCAGAATCTGCATGTTCACTATCCAAGCTTTTAATTAATTTCTTTTCATCAAACTGTTTAAAAGTAATTTTGTCGTTTTCAGATTTATATATTATTTCAATGTAATATTTGTTAGAAATTATGCTATCTACCTTATGACCTTCTGGTATATACTCAGGTATATAGAAATATTCCCAACTATCAGGTATAGCAGAAAAATCATAATCCTGGTCTGTTACAGTCTGTGTTACGTCATAATGAGTTCCGAAGTCCTTAAACAACCTGTTAAAGAACAGTCTGAAATCAGCATTAGCGCTATAGGCGATAGGCATTGATACAACGAAACAAAGCGCTATTACAGCCGCAAATTTTAATATGGCAGGCCTGCGGTGTTTTTTGATTTTGTAATAGTTCCTGCCCATAAGCTTATTGATATGTCTTTTATAATCATCTGAAAATTCGGGAGGGTCAAAGCCTTCAAGCTCTTCCGCTTCCTTCATTAATCTTTCGCCCTCTTCAAGAGCGAAATTCGTAAGGGTTTCTTCTAATAATTTATCTATGTATTCATCGTTCATTAGGTCATCATTTATATTATTTTTGTCCATTAGACTTACTCCTCATTTCAGCAAGACTTTTCTTGAATTTATCTCTTGCTCTGTAAACTCTGGTTGAAGCGTTTGTTTCGGTTATGCCTCTCAGCAGTGCAATCTCTTTGAAAGTAAATTTAAGAATATACTTTAGATTAATCGCATCTTCATATTCTGGTTTCATACCTCTTAATGTCTCAAAGACATCACTGGTTATTTCATCTACAAATCTGTTTCCATAATAATCTCTGAAATTATTAACCGCCTTGCTGTCTACAAGTATCTCCTGCTTCTTCCGTTTGTTATAAATATCAATGGCACTGTGCTTTGCTGATATTACTAAATAATAAACAACAAGCCTTTCTTCAAGTTCTCTGATCTTTGGCATACATTCGGAAATTCCAGCCCAAGCATCTTGAAGTGCGTCCTCGGTATCGTCGATGTCTTTAACAATATTATACGCATATTTATACATCAGCCTGTAATATTTATTATAGTAATAATAAAAGAGTTCACTGTCTTCATTTGTATCGAATACAAAAATCATTATCTTCACCAAATCCTATTTTATTCTCCGGGATAGTATACCACAAAATTTACCTAAATCAAACCAATTTTCTCGAAATTAGCATTAAAAATTTATATGCGCCAAGCAATTTAAAGTTTATTACATATATGGATTAAATTGTTGTATACATAAAGTCCCTTTTTGTCAAAAAGTGAATATAAATTCATTCATTTATTTTTAATAGGAATTTATCCCCCTAATTTTGATAATTAAACCAGATAAAAATTTTTAGTGATTTCATTATAATTCAGCAAATAATTTATCCAATATATTATCTTAAGACAGATTTTCTAACGGCAATATTAATCGGATATACATTGCATATACATATCAATGAGCTTCTCTGCGAAAATCATTTTACAAATTTCTTTAAAAATTGTCAACGAATTTTGATGCAAAAAATTAGTTTAAAACAAATTTAAACCCGGCATTGCTGCCGGGTT
>OHAS01003605.1_pt1 | contig 10202 bp, 9 predicted proteins | sample 1577131 | NCBI WGS metagenome assembly OHAS01 (sample SAMEA3541566, study PRJEB24748) | human gut metagenome | biome: human gut; feature: human-associated habitat; material: faeces | place: China | collected 2012
CCGCCGGTCGGGAATTTCACCCTGCCCTGAAGACACTCTTATCATAACAAAAAAAGCTTGCCAGAGCAAGCTTTTTGATTGATGTAATAAATATTATTTCAATTCAACTATTTTTCTTTTACTTCAACTTATCCGCTTCGTATTCATGTACCAAGTCCAGTCCTGCAAAGTTCTGTTGCCGCAGGGCTTCGTAGACAATCATACAGACCGTATTAGAGACATTCAAGCTGCGGACATGCTGGTCATTCATGGGAATGCGCAAGGCCTTTTCTGGATGCTGGCGCATAAATTCCTCTGGCAAGCCTTTATCTTCACGACCAAACATGAAATAATGCGGCCCTTCTGCTGCGAAATTCTCCTCCGAGTAGACCTTCTCGGCGAACTTAGAAATCAGATAGAGCCGTCCGTCCATCCACTTCATAAAGTCATCCAGACTCTCATAGAAGCTAATATCCAGCTTATCCCAATAATCCAGCCCTGCCCGCTTCATCTTACGGTCATCAATAGGAAAGCCCATGGGCTTGATGATATGGAGGGGAGAATTGGTCGCTGCACAAGTACGAGCAATATTGCCTGTATTCTGTGGAATTTGTGGTTCAAAAAGGACGATATGATTTTGCTGAGACATGATTTTTTCCTGATTTTCATTAGAATAAAAAATAGCCACACTGCCCGGAGTCAAGCTCAGCAAACAGCGTGGTTAAGGCATCATTAACTTACATCACAACAGGTTTGATGTAAATCAATGAGGGTACTTTCCTAGTATATCATTTTCTTCCGACAAGTCAATAAAAATGACCTCAAAAAGTGAGATTTTTGTAGGATTTCTTTTGAAACAGCTTACTATTCTGTAAAAAACGACTTTATTGAGATTTATAGATGAAATTTTATATAAAAAAAGGTATGATAGATACATATTCGGGAGGAATAATATGAAAATTATCGTCGTCGGAAGCGGGAAGGTCGGAGCCGCCCTTTGTCGCTCGCTCGTTGCTGAAAAGCATGATGTCGTTTTAATTGAACAAAATGAAGCTGTTCTAAATCATATTACAAAACGTTACGATATTATGGGCATCGTTGGAAATGGTGCTAATTTTAAAATCTTGGAGCAGGCAGATGTTGCCCACTGCGATATCTTTATTGCCATGACTGAGCAGGATGAGGTTAACATGGTTTCAGCCGTTCTCGCAAAGAAAATGGGAGCCAAAGAAACCATTGTCCGCGTGAGAAATCCTGAATACTCTAATGCTTATTTTAAAGAAAAAAATATTCTAGGCTTCTCTCTGATGGTCAATCCTGAACTCCTAGCTGCTCGTTATATTGCCAATATTATTGATTTTCCTAATGCCCTGTCATTGGAGCATTTTGCTAATGGTCGAGTGACCTTGATGGAGTTTAAAATCAAGCCAGAAAGCTATCTCTGCCAAATGAATCTCTCGCAATTCAGGAAGCATTTCCCTCACGTTATTATCTGTGCTATCGAGAGAGAGGGAAAACTCAGCATTCCAGATGGTGATTTCACCTTGCAGCCATCTGATAAAATCTTCCTGACTGGAAATCGTTCAGAAATTGTCCGCTTCCACAATAAAATCCGGCCAAGAGTCATCAAGAGCCTCATGATTATCGGGGCAGGTAAGATTGCCTATTATTTATTAAATATTCTCAAAAATAGCAAGATTGAGCTCAAGGTCGTCGAGATCAATCGCCAGCGGGCAGAGTTCTTCAGCCAAGAATTTCCTGATCTCTACGTGGTCAATGGAGACGGTACAGCCAAAGATATTCTACTCGAGGAAAGAGCTGCACATTACGATGCAATAGCTACTCTGACAGGCGTCGATGAAGAGAATATCATCACCTCCATGTTCCTCAATAATCTTGGCGTTCAAAAAAACATTACCAAGATCAACCGGACAAGTCTCCTCGAGATTATTGACAATCAAGACTTCGCAAGCATTGTCACGCCAAAAGGGATTGCGGTTGATACCATTATGCACTTTATCCGCGGACGGAATAACGCGCAATTCTCCAGCCTAGAAGCCTTGCACCATGTAGCAAATGGCCATATTGAAACGCTCCAATTCCAGATCAATGAAGGAAATAAAATGGTCGAGCAGCCACTTTCTCAGCTCAAATTGAGGAGCGGGGTGCTGATTGCTGCTATCATTCGTCAAGGCGTAGCCATCTTCCCAAGTGGAGATGACTATTTGGAAGTCGGAGATAAAATCATCGTGACAACCTTGATTCAAAACATCGATAAGATTTACGATTTGTTAGAGAGGTAGCCCCATGAATAGACCTATGATTCGCTTTCTCCTCTCCAAACTCCTGCTCATCGAAGCAGCCCTCTTGTTGGTTCCAACAATCGTTGCCCTGATCTACCACGAAGATCTTGAAGTCTTCCTTTCTATCGGCGCGACAATGATTATTTTAGTGATTTTGGGTGGATTAGGTTCAGCCTTTAAGCCTAAGGATGCCCACATTTACACCAAGGAAGGGGTCCTGATTGTTGCCCTTTGCTGGATTCTCTGGTCCTTCTTTGGCGCTCTGCCTTTTGTCTTTTCTGGTCAGATTCCTAATCTAATTGATGCTTTCTTTGAAGTTAGCTCTGGCTTTACCACTACTGGTGCTACGATTTTAAATGATGTATCTGTCCTTTCCCACTCTCTCCTCTTTTGGCGTAGTTTTACCCACTTGATTGGAGGAATGGGGGTGCTGGTCTTTGCCTTGGCTATCATGGATAATGCTAAAAATGGCCACTTAGAGGTCATGAAAGCGGAAGTTCCTGGACCAGTTTTTGGCAAGGTTGTGTCGAAATTAAGAAACACTGCCCAGATTCTTTATATTATCTATCTAGCGCTCTTTGCCCTTTTTGCCTTTCTTTATTTCCTCGCCGGCATGCCACTCTTTGATAGTATCGTCATCGCAATGGGAACGGCTGGTACAGGAGGCTTCACTGTCTTTAACGACGGAATCGCCCACTACAACAGTTCTCTAATCACCTACCTTGTCAGCTTTGGCGTTCTGACCTTTGGGGTGAACTTCAATCTCTACTATTATCTCTTGATTCGAAGATTTAAAGCCTGTTTTCATGATGAGGAGTTGAAAGGCTATCTCTGGATTGTCCTCACTGCCACTATTTTGATCAGCTTCAATGTTCTCCATGTTTACGGGGAATTTGCTAAAAGCTTAGAAATTTCATTTTTCCAAGTTTCCAACATCATTACTACGACAGGATTCGGCTATGGAGATACCGTACAGTGGCCCCTATTCTCACAAGTCATTCTGCTGCTGCTCATGTGTTTAGGAGGTTCTGCTGGCTCCACCGCTGGCGGTTTCAAAGTAATCCGTGCCATTATCATCGGTCGCATCGCTAAAAACCAAATCCTTTCCACGCTTTCGCCAAACCGCGTTCTAACCATGCATATCAACGGTGCTGTTTTGGATAAAGATACCCAACACAAGGTTCTCAAATATTTAGCTGTTTATATTTTGATTATCGCAGCTTTGATTTTCATCATCAGTCTGGACAATAACAATCTAATGACTGTTACCAGTGCTGTCATCAGCTGTTTCAATAATATTGGACCAATGATTGGGACAACTGAGACCTTCTCTATCTATAGCCCATTTTCTAAATTCCTCCTCTCTCTTGCCATGATTGCAGGACGTTTAGAGATCTATCCAATCCTGCTTCTATTCCTACCAAGAACCTGGTCTAATAGATAGCAGAAAAATAGCTATCGTTACTTGACTAACGCCCGTAAAAACGGGCTTTTATCTTGTTCTAAAACCACCATCTAAGAACGCTTTGACACTTAACCTTTCAAGGACAAGGTTATTTTTTCCCAATCCCGAATATATTTGGCAACTGTCTTTCCGTTTAGGTCAACGGTACTTACATATTTATCAAATATCCCGTGAAATCAAAATTCGAAAGTTTTGGAGGGATCAAGACAAGCATGTGAACATGATCTGGCATCATCTTTTGTAGTAAATGATTTTTCTGCGATACTTGGGAGTAAAGATGATATGATATTTGCACATCCATTTGGTATGTGATAAACAGCAACTGATTTTAGCCAATTCTTTTTCCTCCTTTGTCTTACCTGAACAAATAGATTCTACTAGGAAAAAGAAATGAAAGCTCAAAGCCTTGGTAGCCACCAGCTTAGCTGTGGTAGTTTTCTTGTTTTTCTCTACGAGAAAAACTGACTTGAAGACATAATGAAAATAAGACGGAAGGCCCTTCTTCCGTCTTATTTTCTGGTATCGAGAATCTGGAATCAATCGATTCCCAAACCCATCCTTATTTATTAATAATTCCAAACTCTTCCTTCTTCTTCTGCTGCTGGGTTTTCTTGTGATTATCATAGCGATTAACCAAGAACTTAGCGATTTCCTTGAGGATAGAATAAGTCGGGATTGTCACAATCATCCCCAACACGCCATGGATATTGCTGGATAAGAGCAAGAGCACCATGATGGTAATAGGATAGACCTTCATTACACCGCCAACGATACGGGGATAAAAGAAGATTATCGTTAGCAAAAGGACCTACATCAGCTTACTTTTATAAAACATCTGCCTCCTCCTATCGGTTATTTTTTCCTAAATTTTGTTATAATAAAGGAGTTTTAACGAAAGAGAGAGTAAAAATGGAAAAAATTATCAAACTGGAAAATGTAAGCTTGGCTAAACAAGGCCGAACCATATTAAAAGATCTCAACTGGCAGGTGAAAAAGGGAGAGCATTGGGCCATTCTCGGTCTCAACAGTTCAGGAAAATCTACTCTCCTGCGATTACTCATGGCTGAACATTGGAAGACCCAGGGCAAGGTGACGGTTCTCGATACGGAATTTGGTGCCGGCGACATTCCTCAGCTACGAACCAAGATTGGAGTAGTCGGCTCCTTCATTGCTGAGCGCCTGCCCAGCCATCTCACTGCTGAAGAAATCGTCCTGACAGGCAAGTATAAAAGCAGTATTCTCTACGCTCCTTACGGGCAAACTGAGCTAAACCAAGCTAGGGAAATGCTGGCCTCCATTGGCGGACAAGATTTGATTGGCCGGAGCTACATCAGTCTATCTCAAGGGGAAAAGCAGCTCTTGCTGATTGCGCGCAGTCTCATGGAAAAGCCAGAACTGCTTATCCTAGATGAAGCGACCAGCGGTCTGGATCTCTTTGCCCGCGAGCGCCTGCTGGAACAGATTGGCAAAATTACGCAGATGGAGCAGGCTCCAACCATCCTCTATGTCACCCACCATGTAGAGGAAATCACTGCTGCTATGGATCATGTCTTGCTCCTAAAAGAAGGTGAAATCATAGCCCAAGGTCCTAAAGAGGACATTTTTCGCAAAGAAATCATGGACCGTTTCTATCCTCAGCCTGTCGAGCTGATCGAGCTGGGAGAAGACCGTTATTTTATCAAGGTGGAGAACAGGTCCTTATGAAGTAATTTTCTAACACCATCTTTAATCTTTGCTATTTCTGATTCTGACCATGACTGCGATTGTCTTGCTTTTCCTGTCTGGGCAGATTCTGCTGCCCTACACTTACCTATTGAGGGATCCCAATTCATCAGTAATCCTTGGTATTTCTACCCTATCCTCCTGCACTTTATCCTTAGCCTCTTTTTAATCCGATCACTGCTGGAAAAAGTTCAGACCAAACATCTTTTTTGAATTTTGTCCCTCACCTGACTAATGCCATAACAACGGGATTTTACCTTGTGCTAAAACTACCATCTGAGAACGGTTTGACACTTAACTTATCAAAGATAAGGTCATTTTTTCCCAATCACGTATATTAGAAACTATATTTGCATTTAGGCCAACGATACTCACATAGTCCCCTCTCCCCCAAAACTTTCGATTGTCATAAATAACCCCTCTTGTTCTTCAATCTGAACAGGAGGGGTTGTTTTGATTTGAAATGAATCAGACTTGGCTTTGTGTTATTAGCATTTTCATCACTTCATTTTAATCGTAATCAGCATACCTCCACCAAGCTATTGTTGCGATAAGACCTAGAATACTTACCCCAAATAAACTGACAATGCTCCCAAAATTCAATAGTGCTTTTCCTGCAATACCACTTGCGAGTGCAGGAATCGCCCATGGAATGTATTTCCCAAGGTTAAGAGCAGAACCAAGCTGAGAAAAAATAATAGTAAAAATAATAAATGCCAATGGTGACAAATATCCCCGGCCAAGCAATAGCGGTTTAATGCTTCATTTAAAACAAACAAAAAGATTGAGATATTGTCTCAACCTTTTTATTTTGCATAATCAACTGCTCGCATTTCGCGAATGACTGTGACCTTAATATTTCCTGGATATTCCAAGGTGTTTTCAATCTTTTCACGCACATCATGTGCCAAGATTGTAATCTTGTCATCCTTGATTTTCTCTGGACTAACCATAATTCGGATTTCACGACCTGCCTGAAGGGCAAAGCTTGTCTTAACTCCTTCAAAGCTATTCGCAATTTCTTCCAAATCTTGCAATCGCTTGATATAGCTTTCCAGCGACTCACTACGAGCTCCCGGACGAGCTGCGCTCAAGGCATCCGCTGCTGCAACGATGACTGCAATGACGCTCTCAGGCTCCACATCTCCGTGGTGGCTAGCAATCGTATTGATAACAACTGGATGCTCCTTATACTTGCGAGCCAACTCAGTTCCAATTTCCACGTGGCTGCCTTCTACTTCTCGGTCGATAGCCTTACCAATATCATGGAGGAAACCAGCACGGCGAGCCAAGTTCGCATTTTCACCCAACTCTCCAGCGATAACTCCAGCCAGTTTGGCAACCTCAATCGAGTGACGGAGAACATTTTGCCCGTAAGAAGTACGGAACTGCAAGCGACCCATAATCTTCATCAAATCAGGATGCAAGTTTGGTGCTCCAATTTCATAAGCTGCGGCTTCACCATACTCTCGAATACGATTGTCAATCTCTAAGCGATTCTTTTCGACCAATTCCTCAATACGAGCCGGATGGATCCGACCATCCTTAAGAAGAGCTTCCATAGTCATCCGAGCAATCTCACGGCGAACTGGATCGAAACCTGAAAGAGTAACCACTTCAGGCGTATCATCAATGATAACATCAATCCCTGTCAAGCTTTCAAAGGTTCGAATATTGCGACCCTCACGTCCGATAATCCGTCCCTTCATGCTGTCATCAGGAAGATGAACCGTTGAATTGGTCTGTTCAGCCACATAGTCACCAGCAATCCGCTGCATAGCTTGAACCAAGATATCCTTGGCCACCTTGTCCGAACGCTCTTTGATATCCTGCTCTGCTTCCCGAATACGAGTTGCAATTTCCTTGGACAGCTTGTCCTCGGTCTTGGTCAAGATAATCTCACGCGCTTCCGTCTGAGTCAGGGATGCTACCCGCTCAAGCTCAGCTTCTTTTTGCTGCTCTAGCTCAGCTACTTGTGCTTCACGCGCATCAATGTGTTTAGCTTTATCAGTAAGACTTTGTTCTTTGTGCTCCAAAGTCTTTTCCTTGTTGGTTAAATTATCATCTTTGCGGTCAAGACTACTTGCGCGCTCTGTCAAGCGGCTTTCAATTTGTTTTAACTCTTGACGCTCAGACTTAAATTCTGCATCAACCTCTTCACGATATTTTCTGGCTTCTTCTTTTGCCTCCAAAAGTGCTTCTTTTTTAAGCGAACTGGTTTCGCGCATCGCTTCTTTGACAATCAAATCCGCTTCGCGTTCTGCCTGACCGCGTAAATTGGTTGCTTCTTGTTCAGCATTTAAAAGAGTAAGTTCCGCAGCTTCTTTAGATGCTTTCATCTTAACCGCGATTCCTACATACCCAATCACTAAACCAATGATGGCAGCAAAAACAAAAGCAGCTATCGTATATAAGCCCATGTTTTTACTCCAAATCTATTTAATTATTGAATTCAAAATTCCTTTTTATTCTATCATAAATAGCAGAAATTCACAAATCAATTTTTTGAAAAAGAAGCCTGATTTTTGCCTATTATTGGGCGAAAAGGCGCTAAATCAAAGAATTTAATATATAAAATTTTTTTATTTCCTAACTCTTATTTTTTTATGCTATAATCAAAAGGAAGTGTTTGAAATGTCGCTTTTAAAACCTGATCTCATTTTCAGGTTCCAATTTTAAAATTTTAAAGGAGAAATCATGTCTAAAGAAGTTATCATTGAAAGTTTTGAGCTTGACCATACAATCGTAAAAGCACCCTACGTTCGCCTTATTGGAGAGGAAACTGGTCCCAAAGGAGATATTATCTCTAACTTTGATATTCGCTTGGTGCAGCCAAATGAAGACTCTATTCCGACTGCTGGCCTGCATACCATCGAGCATTTACTAGCTATGCTCATTCGCAAGCGGATTGACGGTATGATTGACTGCTCACCTTTTGGTTGCCGCACAGGCTTCCATATGATTATGTGGGGACAGCACTCAGCTACCGAAATTGCCCAAGTCATCAAATCTTGCTTAGAAGAAATCGCTGAAACGACTACTTGGGAGGATGTCCCTGGTACTACTATCGAATCCTGTGGCAATTACAAGGATCACAGCCTTTTTTCTGCCAAAGAATGGGCGAAACTCATTCTCAGCCAAGGAATCTCTGACAATGCTTTTGAGCGCCATGTCCTCTAAGCAGAGGAATTTTAATCTTCTAGGATTTTATTATTTGCGCTAAAAATGAAAAAAATCAACCCGCCCTTCTGGAAACAGAGGGCGGGTTTGTTCTTATTATTCCTGCATAGCATAGCCGATACCACGGACAGTTTTGATATAGCTGGTCTGCCCAGCAACGTCAATCTTACTCCGTAGGTAACGAATATAGACATCTACTACATTAGTCTCAGTGGCACCTTCATACTTCCAGACACGTTCTAGAAGCTGCTCGCGACTCATGACTTTTGGTCTACTCATCAACGTCACTAATAGATCATATTCTCGTCGTGTCAAGGCAATCACTTCCTCTCCACGATAGACGATATGATTTTTCAAATCAACTCGTAGATTGCGGTAAGCAGTCGGTGTTTTCAGCTTGCTACAATGCTGGTCAATAAAGTCCCGACCTCGAAAAATATCGGAGACTTTCTCAACCAAATCACTAATAATAAAAGGCTTGACGGTATAGGAAACAGCAAAGCGCTGAATCTCATCTGCATGTTCTTTGATCTCTTCACGGCTGGCTAAGACGATAATGACTGAAGCCGGCTTGAACAAACTCAGTTGCCTAGCAAACTCACTAGCGGTCATATCCTGCAGGTCATAATTAAGCAAAAATAGATCATAGTCATTTTCTCTAGCTAGTGCCAAACCTTGACTGCCTGTCTCAACTACATCCAAAAGAAATGCTTCCTTTTGCAGTTCCAAAGTCACAAATCGTGCAAGATTCTTTTCATTTTCTACTAATAAAATTCGCTTTGCCATAGGCCTATCCTATTTTTCGTCATACCAAGAGTAGTGGAAGGTTCCTTCTTTGTCTTTACGTTGGTAAGTGTGGGCACCAAAGTAGTCACGTTGTGCTTGGATCAAGTTAGCTGGAAGATCCGCTGAACGGTAGCTATCAAAGTAAGTAATAGCTGCTGAGAAGGTTGGTACTGGTACACCAGCTTGAACAGCAAGAGCTACGATATCACGCACTGCTTGTTGGTACTTAGCAGTAACATCCAAGAAGTATTCATCCAAGAGAAGGTTAGCAAGATCAGCATCACGGTTGTAGGCATCTGTGATCTTTTGCAAGAAACGTGAACGGATGATACAACCATCGCGCCAAATAGATGCGATGTCCGCAAATGGCAAATCCCAGTTATTTTCTTTAGAAGCCACACGCAATTGGGCAAAACCTTGTGCGTATGAAATGATTTTTGAGAAGTAAAGGGCTTGGCGGATCTTTTCGATCAACTCAGCCTTGTCTCCTTCAAACTTGAAGGCAGCCGGTTTTGGAAGCACCTTGCTAGCATGTACACGCTCTTCTTTATATGTAGAGATATAGCGGGCAAATACTGACTCAGTGATTAGTGACAATGGCACACCAAGATCAAGTGCTGATTGGCTAGTCCATTTACCAGTTCCTTTGTTTCCTGCAGCATCCAGGATGTAGTCTACGATTGGTCCATCTTGACCTTCATCGTCTTTACGGCTCAAGATATCAGCTGTGATTTCGATCAAGTAGCTGTCCAATTCACCCTTGTTCC
>OHAS01003608.1_pt1 | contig 10199 bp, 11 predicted proteins | sample 1577131 | NCBI WGS metagenome assembly OHAS01 (sample SAMEA3541566, study PRJEB24748) | human gut metagenome | biome: human gut; feature: human-associated habitat; material: faeces | place: China | collected 2012
ACAACCTTATATGGGTGGTATGGAGAAGATAGAAAAGAAAAAATAATGTTTCACGTGAAACATATGGGAGTGAGTTGATTCACTCCTTTTCTTTTGAATAGATAATTCAATCGGACAGTTATATGTAGATGATATCAGAATATTATTATATTAATTCTCATTAGTGAAATACCCAATCATGAATAAGAACTTTTATGAACAGGCTGCCGTATATTAATTTATGGGATTTGATTAAAATAATCATGAAGCACTTGAAAGAATCATAATTATTTAGTATAATAATATAGCTATCACAATGGAATCTACTGAATCTGGTCAGGTCGGGAACGAAGCAGCCATAAGGGAGCTCTTTCATGTGTGGTAGCTTTTATTATATCCGAATCGAGGGATGACATGGACGAAAAATATATGAAGGCTGCTGTCAAGGAAGCAATGAAAGCAGAAAGTATCGATGAAGTACCTATCGGAGCTGTTATCGTACTGGAAGACAAAATCATTGCCCGTGCACATAATCTAAGAGAAACTAAACAGAATTCATTAGCTCATGCGGAAATATTAGCAATACAGAAGGCTTGTAAGAAGCTAGGTACATGGCGGCTTGAAAATTGCACTTTATATGTAACTTTAGAACCATGTCCGATGTGTTCCGGTGCTATACTGCAATCAAGAATCGCGCGCGTTGTTTATGGTGCTGCTGATCCAAAGGGCGGATGTATTGAAAGCTGCATGCAGATGTATGAGATTAAAGGCTTTAATCATTATCCAGAAGTGACGAAGGGTATATTAAAAGAAGAATGTTCTGAATTATTAAAGAGTTTTTTTAAACGCAAAAGAGAAGAGAAAAAGCTGAGAAACAATTAAATGTTTCTTTTTTTATCTATACAGCAAAATGTTATTTATCAGCAGAATGGAAATCATTTTCTAACGATATTCTGCTATTAATAAGTGCATATTTTTGATATAATAAAAAGGCAGGAAAGCAGGTGTTTTATGGCATATAAAGCATTATATCGTACATATCGGCCCACTAACTTCGATGAAGTTGCTGGTCAGCAGCATATCGTTAAAACGCTGCAAAATGCTGTTAGACAGAATAAAATAGCGCATGCTTATTTGTTTTGCGGTCCAAGAGGTACAGGTAAAACAACAATAGCTAAGATATTCGCTAAAGCAATCAATTGTGAAGCTGATGATGACAAGCCTTGTTTAAAATGCAGCAACTGTCTTGCTGTTCAAGACGGCAGTCATCCTGATGTTATTGAAATCGATGCTGCCAGCAATAATGGTGTTGATGAAGTACGTGAATTAATAGAGAAAGTTAAATATGCGCCTTTAAAGGGTAAATATAAAGTTTATATCATCGATGAGGTACATATGATGTCAGCGGGTGCTTTTAATGCGTTGCTGAAAACAATCGAGGAACCGCCTGAACATGTAATCTTTATATTTGCTACTACTGAACCGCAGAAAGTACTGCCGACAATTATTTCTCGATGCCAAAGATATGATTTTACTAAAGTATCGATCAATGATATGAAGCAGCGATTAATCACGGTGCTGAATTATGAAAATATAAAATATGATGATGAAGCAATTCGTCTTATCTGCCAATTAGCTGACGGCGGGGTAAGAGATGCGTTTAGTATTTTGGATCAGGTTATTGCCTATGCTCAAGATGAGGTACAGGCACATCATGTCAACGAAATTTATGGTATCATGACCGTTAAAGAGAAAATAGAACTTCTGCAAATGGTTGGTGATAAGAATGCGTTGAATTTAATGAATAAAGTATCTGCTCTTATTGAAAAGGGTATTGATATTAAACGCTGTACAATGGATTTGATCGATATTCTGAAAGAAACTGTTATTCATGACTATACTCAGGACAGCAATATGCTTAAAATTCTGGCAGACGATGAAATTCATAGTGCAAAGATAAATAAGTCTACAAAAGAACGATTGAAAATGATAGAATATCTTATGGACGCGTATGATAAATACCGTTTCGCTGCTAATGTAGGTTCCTACTTTGAAGTATGCTTACTGAATATGATTGAACCAGAAGTACAAACTATTGTTCAGACACCAATAAATACAGAAGAGAAGAAAAATGTTTCACGTGAAACATTAAAGCCTGTTCAAAGAATTTCAGAACCTGAAACATTCTATATGCCTGAACCAGATTTTATGGATATGCCGCAGGAACTTGTGGCCGAAAGTAAAGCAAAACCAATGGTGGCTCGAGAAGCTAAAAGTGCAAAACCATTAAAAGATGAAATGATTCTTCGTTTACTGGTTGGCGCAAATAAAGCTTTTAAACAGGCAGATTCAGATAAAATGAAAGCTCTTGATGATTATTATCATGATCCGGCTTGGGCTAAAGAAGCAAATTTGCTTCGCGGCAGCAAAATTGTCGCAAGCGGTGATCAATATGTAATACTCTCTGTGGATAATCAGGCAATTGCTAATCAGATTAATGAATTAGACAGTGATAATAAATTCTTAAGTTTCATGAACCTGGTTTTATCAAAATCTAAAAAGGTATTTGCCATTACGGCTGCTCATCAGAGTGAAGTGATTAAAGAATTTGTCAGACGTCAGAAAAACGGTACTTTACCAGAACCAATAAGTTTTGAGATAGAAGAAGAAAAAAAAACTGAAAAGAGTGATCGAGAGATCGTAACAGATTTATTTGGTGTAGAAAATTTAATTATTAAGGAGGACTAATCAAATGAATATTCAAAGTTTATTAAAACAAGCACAAAAAATGCAGGCTGAAATCGGCAAAGCTGAAAAAGCACTTAAAGAAAGAAAATACTGTGCATTAGTTAATAATGGTGTAGTACAAGTTGAATGCAATGGGGCATATGAAGTAACAAAGGTTGAAATTGATGAAACATTGCTGACTGCTGAGAATAAAGAACTTCTTGAAGATATGATTCTCATGGGTGTTAATGAAGCAGTTAAGAAAGCTGTATCTGAAAGAGAAGAAGTAATGAACCAATTAACAGGCGGAGTTAAATTACCGGGAGCATTCTAATGTGTCCGGCAATATTTGAAGCCTTAGTTAATAACTTCAGAAAACTTCCAGGTGTCGGATTGAAAACAGCGGAAAGATATGCGTTTGAGTGTTTGAAATGGAATCAAGAAGATACTGATGATTTTATTAAAAATATAACGAATGCTAAGAATCAGCTGAGACCCTGTGTGGTATGCGGCAATTTGGCTGAACATGATAAATGTGATATTTGCTCTGATGGACAGCGCGATCAAACAATCATTTGTGTTGTAGAGACGATCAAGGATGTAGTCGCAATGGAGAAAACACAGGAATATCATGGTGTCTATCATGTGCTAAACGGTGTGATTTCTACATCAAAAGGCATAATGCCGGATGATTTGAATATAAATTCACTCATTGAGCGTATCAATGAGAATACAAAGGAAATTATCATAGCAACCAATCCTACCGTAGAGGGTGAAACGACAGCGCTTTATCTATCAAAATTGTTAGAAAAGAAAGCTGTAACTGTAACTCGGATCGCTCACGGATTGCCAATGGGAGGCCATCTTGATTATGCAGATGAACTTACATTAATAAAGGCTATTGAAGGAAGAAAACAAATCGGACAGTAAAACTGTCCTTTCTTTTTGACTATAATTCTTATATAATACTTATATGATGAGGCGAATAAAAAATAAAAAAGGTTTTACATTAATTGAATTAATTGTTGTAATAGCAATTTTAGGTATATTAGCATTATTCTTAGTACCGTCATTTTTAGGTTATACTAAAGATGCACAAAAAGCAACTTGTGAAGCAAATAGACATATTATAGAACGTTCCTATACTTTCTATAAAGGAAAGAGTGCTGAAGAGATAACGTTAAATGAATATATGAATAGTGATGATGGCAAAGAATATCAGGGCAGTAAATGTCCGGCCGGGGGTGTTTATACATATGATGAAAACGGCAAAGTAATATGCAGTATTCATGGAGAAGATGAAGATAAAGATGAAGAATCTGGCGAGGGTGATCAGACTGAAGAACCAACAACTCCTAAAATTCCCGGAACTGATTTAGATGTTAATTATGATGATGTAGTATCAGTAGTTAAAGGGGAAGCAATTAATGGTACCCTTGAACGAGGAACTATCGTAGAAATGAAAGATAAAGATGGCGAAGTTATGAGTTATTATATTGTAAAAGATCCAAATTGGATAGGGAGTGTTAATGGTCCTTCGTTTACTTTAATAGAATTAACTAATGAAAAAGCAGTCCCTATTAATGGAACCGGTCAAGAAGCTATAAAAAATGCTTTAGGCGGAAAAGGTAGTCAAGGTCAAAAAATAGTTTATGAAGGTAAATATTATATATATGTGGAATCTTGGTGGGATGAAAGCCGATTACCCGGAGAAAGCTATCATTGGATTGAAATTAAGTAAGTAGGTGAAAGTATGGCGTCAATAGTTCATGTAACAGATAAAGATATGATAGAATTTCATCGTCTGAATGGCAATGATGCATTCAATTTTTGGCGTGCTGGATCTAAAATGAAATTCACTGATTTTAAAGTCGGTGATACACTTTTCTTTCTCGCAAAGGGAAGTGAACGCAGAAGAGAAAAAGGTATTATCGGCTATGGCAAATGCCGGCAAATCACTTCATGCAGTTTCAATACCATGTGGAGGAAATACGGTACTTTAAATGGTTATCTGAATAAAAAGAGCTGTGCGGAAGCGATTATCAAAGTGAATAAAGATAAAAAAATGCCCGAAAAAATGACATGTATTTTATTGGAAGAAGTAGCTTTCTTCAACAGCCCGGTATATCTGAGTGAATTCAACGCTAAACTTTCTAACAAGCTTGAAAGCTATACTTATATAGATAAGGGAAATCAATGCCTGTCTGAAAAAATAATCTTAAAAGCAATGAGCTTCGGTGTTGATTTATGGACAAGCAAATTAAATGAGGAAGAATTCAACGCTAAATTATATCAGGATGCAATCCGTCAGACATGTGGTTTTATTTATCAGAAAATAAAGCTGAATGAGACAAAAATGATCAAACAATTAATGAGAAAGTACAATGAAGCTAAAACCGGTGAATTTATTAATGGCAGTCAGGCTGATTCTCTTGAATGGGGTAAGGATACAATTATTAATGTACCAATGCTGGTTAATGATTTTAATAAAATACAGACTACAATTGGACATATTACGTTATTCAGAAAGATGCTGACAGATATCAATCCAGAATATGAAAAAATTATTTTCAGAGTCTTAACGCAGAATATTCAGCGGGATATTGAAACACAGCTTACTTCTCTTAATATTGAATATAAAAAGCTGTCCAATTAGGACAGCAGCTGATAAAGCAGTACAACTTGTAATACAAATATTACCGGAAAGCCTATTAAAAATTTAGGCTTTCTATTTTTATGATGGAAGGCAATCATGGCTAATATCGAACCCAGACTGCCGCCGATCATGGCAAGGAACAATAAAGTTCTTTCCGGAATACGCTGTTTATGCTGAATAGCACATCGTTTATCCCAGCCCATGACAAAGAATGCAGCTACATTAATCAATGCACAATAAAACAAAAGTATTTTCATGACTTATTCATTGCCCGCGCAATTTTTGACGGACAGTTTTCTTCGTAATGCAGCCCGACAGCCGCAAGAAGCTTATTAAATGCCTCAATGCCGTTGTGATCCGCGGTTAATTCATATTCTATTTCATAATCAGTAATGCCATTATATTCATTCATATCAAAACATAATTCCGCATTACCAGTATCAAATACAGCCCGTGTAGTTTTTAAATTTGTTACCATAACGATTTCATCATGAATCCCCAATTCATTCAAAAGTTTTTTGATAGCCGGTTCATCAAAAATCTTAGCAGAATTCTCATTTACAAAACATTCATGCTCCAAATGTCCGTCAGGATCGGGTGTCTTTAAAGTGAATAAGAATTTATTTTCTTTCTCACGGATGCGCATCGCACATTTTAATTGCCGCAGCTGCATATCTTTAGTATCATAGTACGTATTGTATTGCGGGATGAAAGTTTTATCAGGATATAATGCCGATAAACTGTCAAATTGTTCTTTTGTGACTAATAGCTTATATTCTGTTTCTAAATGATTAATCATAGAATCACCTCAAAAGGTATGATACAATAGGTAAATAGAAAAAGGAAGTGGCAGCGTGAATAAATTTTCAGTAGTAGCTAAAAAAGATGATTGCTCAAAGCAAATAGAAGATATTATAATAAAACGTTTAACTGAAGCTGGTTGGCAGGAAGATAGAGAAAAGCCGGAACTGATTATCTTTGTAGGTGGTGATGGTACATTTCTTTATGCGGCACATAAATATATGCATCTGGAACATGCCGCCTTCGTTGGCATTCATACTGGCACATTGGGTTTTTTTACCGATTATACAAAAGATGAATTAGATATTTGTATTCAGGATATCATCAAACAGCAAGGGGAAACACAGGGTGTACCGTTATTAAGAGTAGATGTCATTAAAGAAAATGGAACGCAAAGCGTCTATGCAATCAATGAAATGCGGATTGAAAATGTAATTCAAACCTTGGATTTAGAAGTGATGATTGATGATGAGTTTTTTGAAAACTATCGGGGAACTGGTATGTGTGTATGTACGCAGGCAGGCTCAACGGCTTACAATCGTTCTTTAAAAGGTGCGGTGATCGATGAAGGGTTGAATCTACTTCAGCTTCATGAAATCACCGGTATTCATCACAGCCTTTATCATTCATTAGGTGTACCGCTGATACTGAATAACCGCCGTGTCATTTCAATAAAAAGCAAAAATTTTAAATCAGCGATTCTGTGTTATGATCATGAACATATGGAAATAGATGATGTACTTGAACTTAAAATTTCAATGTGCAAAAAGAAAATATTATTCGTGCATTACCGTCAGAATAGTTATTTAAAAAGATTAAGAAATCTATATTAGCAAATAAAAAGATCTGCATGCGAAACAGTTTCAGAAGAAGCTATTTCCATGACAGATCTTTTTAGTCGGAATAAACGTAATCAGATAATTTTTTTGCTTTAGCGCTGGCATTCATCACTAATCCGATAACGATGAAGTAAGAGAGCAGTGAAGAACCGCCATATGAAATGAAGGGAAGCGTTATGCCGGTAATTGGCAGTAAACCAACTACCATTCCCATATTTTGAATCTGCTGATAAACCATCATGGCAAGGAAACCGCAGATCATGTATTTCTCAATTGGATTTTTCGATTGTATCGTAATCGTATACAATTTAAAATCCAGCGCAAAACATAAAATCAAAATAAACAATGCGCCGATGAGTCCAAAGCTTTGGCCAAAGACGACAAAGATTAAGTCAGTATGCGCTTCAGCAATGAAAATCGTATCTGGCTGCAGCCCGACGCCTGTCAAACCAGCTGATCCTAAAGCCAACAAAGCAGTATACAGCTGATGACCTTCATCGATGTAATTCTTTTCCGGGTAGATCCAACCGTCAAACCGTTTCAGTTTATAAGAAGCAATGAATTGTTCAAGGAATGGACGCTGAAATAAATAGAGATAGAAAAACAGCGCGCAGACGATCAGGATCAAAATCATGCCTATTGTAAACCATTCTTTACGTACACCTGAGCACAAAGTCATAATTGCGATGCTGATAAAAATAATGATACAAATACCGGTATCCGGCTGTAAAAGAATTAATAATACAGGCACCAGACATGTTTTGATGATTTTATAAAATAAATTCAAATCACTTTCATATGTATCTTCAGTTTTATCCTTGTTATGTTCATCTATGATAAGTGCAGTTTTCACAATTAATACAATTTTCATAAATTCAGAAGGCTGAAAGGTTCCAATACCCGGTATCTGATACCATGATACAGCACCGTTGATATCTTCAATCAATCCGCCGGGGAAGTGGCGTCCGGTTATTTTCCAAAACATCATGTCCAAGAACAAGACCACCAGCATGACTAGCAAGATCCAGTAAACGATTTTAATGAAATCATAAAGTGCGTCATTGCCGAAGTACATAATTACAATAATGGCTACTAAACCTACGACTGCCCACATGAGCTGTTTCAATATTAACCCATATCCGCCATAAGATGCCGGTACCAGCTTTAAAGAAGAATATATAGAAAGCAAACTGGTCAGAATCATGACAACGATTATACTGGCTAATATGAAATCAAAACGTTTGGGTTCCTTTACTCTGGATAATTCCTGCTTCATAGTTCCTTCACCATCATTCGGTGCTGGATATCAGCATCAAGAAAAATATCTCCATAAGCATGATAACCTTGTTTCTCATAAAATGGCAGTGCATGAAGCTGTGCGCCAAGCTCAATTTTTTTATAACCTAGCTTTCGGCAGTGCTTTTCTATTTCTCTAAGCATATAAGCTCCATAGCCATGACCTCGAACATCCTTTAAAACAGCAACTCTGCCAAGATGGGCAATGTCACCGTGCTTCAGAACACGGCATGTTCCAACGGCATTTCCTTCATCATCGTAAAGACAATAATGAGTACATGTTTTGTCTTCTTCATCAAGCTCAAGACTGATATCAACATTCTGTTCAATCATGAATACTCTGGATCGTATGAGCATGCATGAAAAGAAATCAGATTGGTTTTCGGCAATTTTCAGATTCATAAAACAACTCCTTTCTGTTTGATAAGAAACTATAATAATGGTATCATATATGAAGAGGTGATGGTATGTCAAAATGGCATTCTTTATTAGAATTTATGCAATTTCCGTTAAAAATCCTCTTTTTAGCAACCGTTTTGTTAGGGGTCGGCAGCGCAATAATCAATCCTAATGTAGCATTTTTATGGTCAGTTACGAATCAAAATATCATTCGTGCCAGTGAAATGTTTCGATATATAGGTGCTTTCCTGATTAATATTTTCCCTGTGCTGGTATATTTAAAAGTTTTATCAAAGAAATTTGAAGACAGTGTGCCGGTCATTGTAGGTGTCATTGCCTATCTGTTGATTAATATATCCATGACTTTCTTTTTGGATACAACATTTCCTTCATATTTCTATAAGGAAGTCTTAGGTATTTCAATCAACTTTGATGTTTTGCCAATCAGTGGCTCAGGGATTGTAGATCCATATAATATGGGTATTCTCTCATTAGTTATCAGTTATTTTATTACGATGAAATGCTATCAGCATTCACGCCATCATTCAGTATATGGTATTTTTTCATTCATTGATCATGATGCTTGGGCAGTAATCACGATTCTGATATTAAGTGTGGTCAGCGGAGTCGCACTGGCATTCATATGGCCTTATATCATCCAAGGATTAAATCTGTTTTTTGATTTAATCGCTAAGGATATTACGAATCCGATTAATTTAATGCTGTATGGCATGTTTGAAAGAATAAGCGCTATTTTAGGACTTGTGGATATACCAAGAAATATATTCTGGTTTACAAGTTCTGGCGGAACATGGATGAATGAGGTGGGTTTGAATTTCTTCGGCGATGTCGCTATCTGGACGGCCCAAAAGGCACAAGGTGTTCAGGCAACAACTACCGGAGGTTTTATAACACCGTATTATGTGATTAACATATTTATTATTCCGGCTTTTTATATCGCGTATTATAGTCTGTGTACGAGCCGCAAAGACCGTGGGCGTTATTGGCTGTTCTTTTTGCTGGCGATCTTACTATCGGTATTCTGCGGGAATCCGCTGCCAGCGGAATTTCTGATACTGCTGCTGTCACCGATGTTATATGGCTTCTATATTGTAACCGTTGGTTTGTTATATGCGTTCCTGCATATCTTTAATGTAATTATTGGTTATAATTTCAGTGATGCACTTTTATTTGCCAATCCGGGCGCTGGTTTAGATCTTATTCAGTATTTTCGCAGTGCCTATGTATTGCCGAGCTTAATGAAAATGTTGATTATCGGTTTAGGTGCCGCGATGTTATTTATTTTTCTGACCAGAGCTTATTTTAATAAATATGCTTTTGGCCTCTTCCAATTTGTTGATAAAGAAAAGACAACAAATGAGATTATCAACGCATTGGGCGGTATCGATAATATTATTGATGCCCAATCAACACCGGATAAATTGACGGTGGAATTGAAAAATCGTGAATTGATTGATTATGCTGTCCTGCAGAGTTATGGC
>OHAS01003610.1_pt1 | contig 10198 bp, 6 predicted proteins | sample 1577131 | NCBI WGS metagenome assembly OHAS01 (sample SAMEA3541566, study PRJEB24748) | human gut metagenome | biome: human gut; feature: human-associated habitat; material: faeces | place: China | collected 2012
ATATCAAAAAGAGTTAGCGAACCACGTTAAATAATCTTAAACAACGATGGAAGAAATCCTGATTTTATGCGGGATTTCTTTCTTTTTTTCATATACTGACGAGAGGGCAAATAATTAAATAACTTTACTTTTAGGGGGAAATTTGATAAAATAGACTTATGTCATAAAACCTAACATTTAAGGAGAAAATGAATCATGAAACTCAAAAAACGACTGATTGGAGCGGGGCTGACGCTTGCCGCGGCGGTCTTATTGACAGCGTGTGGGAAGTCAGCATCAGATGTTAAAACCTACTCGTCAACATTTGGTGCCGACCCGACAACCTTCAACTACCTGTTGGACTACTCTGGTGACAATACTAATGTTATTACCAACTTGGTAGATGGTTTGCTTGAAAATGACAATTATGGAAATCTCATTCCTGCTCTTGCAGAAGATTGGAGTGTTTCAAAGGATGGTTTGACTTACACTTATAAACTTCGTCAAGATGCTAAATGGTTCACGGTTGATGGGGAGGAATATGCGCCTATCAAAGCACAAGATTTCGTCACAGGTATCAAGTATGCAGCTGATAACAAGAGTCAAGCTCTCGATTTGATTCAGAACTCAATTAAGGGATTAGATGATTATGTGACAGGCGCAAATACTGACTTTTCAAATGTTGGTGTGAAAGCTGTTGATGATCACACTGTCCAATATACTTTGACACGTCCAGAACCATTCTGGAACTCTAAAACAACTAATAGTATCCTCTTTCCAGTCAATGAAGAGTTCTTGACTTCTAAAGGTAAAGAATTTGGAGAACACCTTCACGCAAAGAAGGCGCTCCGTTCGCCCAATTCTGGATTCAGGATGATTGCAACGTCCTCTACCATGGTGGAATCTCCGACACACGTGGCGACCTGATACATTATGAAGTAGACGGCACCATGATCATTGCCGACAGAGGACGCTATGAATGGCCGGCATGGAACAATACGCTACTGGTTTCCGAACCGGATGCGCAGTATCCTTTCCGTCAGACCACGGGAGTGAATTCCGGACGATGGTATCATTCTTCCGCCAATATGCGGGTTACCCGAGGGTATATGCCTTCAAAACGATACACCATCAATTCACAAAGATCCACTGATGTTCATTTTGCACTGACTGACCAGAAGGCTCCTTATGGTTATATGTGGGGAAACCCGGAAGCCGTAGCCGGAAATAATGACTTGATAAACCTGCATGAAATCAGGTTGGAGTTTGCACTGCTCCCTACCGAAGGAGAAGAATCAGTCGGCAAGGTATTCCCCGGAAGAACCTGGTTCGGCGGGTATGAAAAACGCAATGTATGCCCTTCGGATGTTCCCGTAGATATTTATATCAGTGACCTGTTCATTGCCGGAGATAAAGGAGAGAAAATACTGGTACCGTTTGACAAACTGACGGACAAACTGTCATTTGGCTTCGTTGCTCCCGACAAGACACAGCAATTCCCCGAAACGGAATTAGCCAAAGAGGATTATGCCATTGTAACCGATGCAGAAACGGGCAAACAGGTATTGCGCATCCGCACGAAATATGGCCGTACGGTTCTCCGTATCAAAATGAATGAACAGGTTAATGTGAATGAGGACTATAGCCGCATCGGATTATCATATAAATATGTCACTCCCATCAAGGGTTGGACACGAGTACCCATCCTGATAGCCTTCAATGATAACGACATGAAACATAATTTACGCCTGGACCGTCAGCAAGGTGGTATTCTGACTGATGCCAAAGCTGAAAATAAGGCAGGTGACAGTTATGGTTCCGTATCTTACAAAGGAATCTGGACCCACGATTCATCTTGGACAAGAAGCACTCTTCTGACAGAAGAAGGTTTTCTGATCGTATTGGATGAGTTCCTGCCGGGAAAAGCTGCCGATAAGCTGGTGGCCGGTCCGGTATGGCACGTTCCCTCCGCTCCCCGTTGCGGAAATTCGGATGGGGCTACAGCTGACTGGTTTGATGCTTCCCTGCTACATTACCCTGCACAAGCACGGGCTTTCACTGATAAATACGGTGAAGGAGACAAATGTCTCTTTATTGCTTTCGATGCACCGGCAGGATCGGAAAACGGAATTCAGTATCAGCCTAAACATTGGAAGAATGATGATTATGCGGTTTATAGCAAATGTCCACTGGAGGCCGGAAAAAACACACGCTGGTTATCTGTCCTGGCACCTCATTCCAAAAATACGGATGCCATCAAGTTATCCCGGAACATAAAAATAAGCAATCTGGGAGATAAGGGATATCAAGTAAATATTCAATGGAAAGAGCAGGGCAAAAGCCCTGTCAAGTTGGAAATAAAGATGGGTAACCGTGACGAGTGGGAAGTAATACGCAATTAATAACAGAAGAATCATGAATATAAAATATCATTTCATTGCGAGTTGTTTACTCCTGTCAGGAGGATTGGCAATCCTGACAGGTTGTAACTCTCCGCAGAGTTTAAAGGAATTTACCGTGAAGAATCCTTTGGATATAAATCGTGAAGACGAAGCACTGGTATTGACCCGTGCACAACTCAATCCGACAGACAAGCTGCTCAAACCTGTGATAACCAACGGACAGGGAGAATATATTCCTTGTCAGCTGGACGACCTTGACGGAGACGGAGAATGGGATGAACTGGCATTCGTATATACTTTTTCCCCTTCCGAAAAGACCCGGTTAAAAGTGGAATGGCTTACTCCGGAGAAATATCCGGTATTCACCTCTCGTACGAATGTCCGCTATGGTAAGATGACCTCCCCCGGAATTATCGAAGAATTGTCCCAGGATGCACACGACAAGCATAACCTTCCACGAGGAAGTGAGATGTATCCTTATCAAATGGATGGTCCTGTCTGGGAAAATGATAAAATGGGATTCCGCCAGTACTTCGATGGCCGTAACTGTTGCGATGTTTTCGGTAAAAGAATATCTGAAATGGTGCTGGATACAGTGGGAATCAGTCCGGAAGGACATCCGGCAAATACATACCAGGTAGTACGAGAATGGGGATGCGACATTCTGAGTGCAGCCAACTCATTCGGTTTGGGCGGACTTGCCATGCAGACTCCAGACAGCCTGGTACGCATGGGTGTCCCCGCAAGTTATACAGAAGATGTTATCGACTCCACCTACTACGAACTGGTTACAGAAGGGCCAGTCCGCTCAATTATTCGCTTGACATATAAAGGATGGCAAATAGAAAATAACAAGATAGATCTTTGCGAAGAAATCAGTATATGGGCAGGAAAATACGGATATGAAAAGAAAATCAGCACCACTACCCTACCCGGAAATTACTTCCTAGTGACCGGCATTGTCAATAACCTGAATACGCAACCTTTCACGGAAGAAGAATATGAAGGGAAACAGTATGCCATGCTCACCCATGACAAACAGACCGTAAACGGAAGTTTCTATTTCGGCATGAGTTTATTGGTACCTGTTGACAATTTGATAGAAACCTTCCATACACCGGAAGAAAACGCAGATATTATAAAAACCTGGTGCGTCAAAATGAAACCTGACGCAAACGGACTCTACAATTACCGGGCTTATGCAGCCTGGGAGTTGAGAGACAAACAGTTCCGGGAACGGGAGGCATTCATCAACCTGATAGCCCATGAGGCATTATGCATCAATCATCCCATTATCATTCAGCTATAGCTATGAGGAAGTTACTGATCAGCTGCCTGCTCTTCTTTGGCGGTTTCATTTCAATCCATAGTCAAGTTTATACAGGAGCTGCCTATTATCCGGAGCATACCGATAAAGAGCAGGTTGAAAAGGATGCACACCTCATGGAGGAAGCGCATTTCAACATAGCCCGGATGGGTGACTTCGCCTGGCATAGTATGGAACCTAAAGACGGAGCCTTTACGCTGGAATGGTTAGATCATGCTATCCGGACACTGTCACAGCATGGCATACAATCTCTGTTATGTACCCCTACTGCCGCCATACCCAAATGGATGCACGATGCACACCCCGACATCATGATCATGGGAGCAGACGGTCAGAGGAAGCCCTATGGACGCCGGCGCCATGCCTGTCTCAACAACGAGGATTACCGCCAATACTGCACACGCATTACACGCACCTTGGCGGAACGTTATAAAAACAATAAATCCGTCATCGGATTTCAGATAGATAACGAACTGGCAACCGAAGAGCCCTATTGCTATTGTCCTGAATGCCTGAAGAAATTCCAGTTATGGCTGAAGAAGAAATATCAGACTGTAGAAGCCTTAAATAAAGCCTGGGGAACCGTCTTCTGGAGCGAAACATTAGATAACTTTGAACAGGTATGGCTACCCCGCAGGATGGATAATCCGGGTATTTATCTGGATTATCAACGGTTCTATTCGGATGTAGCATTAGAATTCTTCCGTATGCAACGGGATGTGGTTAAAGCCGTAGCTCCGGGCATGACAGTGACAACTAATATCGGAGGAAGTGGCTTTGTGACCACCATGAATCTCTATGAACTGGCAGATGAATGCGATGTCCTGTCGTTCGACAATTATCCTGTAAATGTAACTTTGGAACATCTCTATGGGAATGACATCGGACACCCTTTTGATCCTGCCATGACATCTTTTGCCATGCAGATAATACGAGGAGGCAAATCACGGTCTATATGGGTGCCAGAAGCACAGATCGGACGTACGGCCCTTACACAAAAGGAGATCGTAAAAGAGGGATATCCCCGTTTATGGAACCATCAGCAACTAGCTTACGGATGTCGTTTATCCACTTTCTTCCCCTTCCGTTCTTTCGATTCCGGACACGAGCATCTGATGGCAGGAGTCATGGAATCCGATAATGTAAAGCGAAGTAAATTCTACGAAGCACAACAGATAGCCAAGGAATTACAAGAGATTTACGCCCGGACAGGTGAAATGTTGCCGATAGCTAAAGCTGCAGTAATCCGTGATTTCCAAGTGGATTGGACTTTCGAGAATGGCTATACATTCTGCCCTGACCTTAAATACCTGCGTGAAGTATATAAGTACTATCATGCTCTGCGCTCTCAATCAATTATGGCTGATGTTATCTCATCTCAGGCAGATTTGAGCGGTTATAGTTTGATTGTAGTGCCTTATCTGGCCATTGCTTCTCCTAATTTTTGCCAACGCCTGGAAGAAGCCGCCCGGCAAGGTGCTACAATTCTTCTAACTTGTATCAGCGGGGTACGTGATATTCATCTGCACAAGACGGATGCTTTGGTCACCTCCCGTCTGCAACAACTGGCAGGCATCGAAGTGAAAGGTCAGGAAGCACTGTTCGGACGAAAAAGTAATACTTTAACTTATGGAAATCAGACCGGGCAGTGCCAGTTCTGGTTCGACCAAATAGAAGTAAAGACGGCTTCTCCGACAGCTTCATTCAGTGGAAATTACTTTAAAGGCTATCCTGCCATCACTTGCAACAAATATGGAAAAGGAATCGTGTACTACGTGGCTACCGTACCTGAACAAAGCATTGCAGACAAACTTATGAAAGAAGTTATCAGTAACTCTTCTATAAAGGTTCCGGCTCAATGTAACCATCCGCTGGTAGAGATTGCCGAACTGAGAGATACCAACGGCAAGCAATATATTTATATCGTTAATTTCTCAGATGAAAACCAGGTAATAGAATTCAAGATCCCGGTTCTGAACATCATGACAGGAAAGAAATACCCTGTATCTGCCTTCGTCAAGGCGATGGATTATTTATTAGTACAAGTAAATCAATAAATATTTATCATGAAGAAACTGTATTTATACAGGCTGAACAGCCTTATACTCCTGGCATGCACCAGCATGGCCGTATGGAGCGCTCCACCTAAAGATATATACCGAAAAGGTTGGATCGACTTCAACAAAAATGGAAAAATGGACATCTATGAAGACCCTTCCGCACCTATGGAAGAACGGGTTAATGACCTGCTTTCGCAAATGACTCTGGAAGAAAAGACTTGCCAAATGGCTACCCTTTACGGTTCGGGACGTGTCCTGGAAGATGCACTACCGGAGGAACACTGGAAACAGGCATTATGGAAAGACGGAATCGGAAACATTGATGAAGAACATAATGGATTAGGGACATTCGGTTCTGAATACTCTTTCCCCTACAATAAGCACGTGAAAGCAAAACATGAAATCCAACGTTGGTTTGTAGAAGAAACCCGTTTAGGAATTCCTGTTGACTTCACCAATGAAGGTATACGAGGACTGTGCCACGACCGCGCTACATTCTTTCCCTCACAGAGCGGACAAGGAAGCACCTGGAATAAAGAATTAATAGCACGCATCGGCGAAGTGGAAGCCAAAGAAGCGATTGCTTTAGGCTACACCAATATCTATTCTCCCATTCTGGATATCTGCCAGGATCCCCGTTGGGGACGTTCTGTGGAATGTTACGGTGAAGATCCCTATCTGGTAGGACAATTAGGCAAGCAAATGATTCAAAGCCTGCAAAAACACCGCTTAGTCTCTACCGTCAAGCATTTTGCGGTATATAGTATCCCGGTAGGAGGACGAGACGGGAAGACACGTACCGACCCTCATGTGTCGCCACGCGAAATGCGTACGCTTTATCTGGAGCCATTCCGGCGTGCCTTCTGCGAAGCCGGAGCGCTGGGAGTGATGAGCTCATATAACGACTACGATGGAGAACCGATCACAGGCAGCCACCACTTTCTGACTGAGATTCTCCGACAGGAATATGGCTTTAAAGGTTATGTAGTATCCGACAGTGAGGCTGTCGAATTCATAACGACTAAGCATCACGTAGTCTCAAATGAAGTTGAAGGAGTGGCACAAGCCGTAAATGCCGGTTTGAATATTCGTACTCATTTTACCAAACCGGAAGATTTCGTACTCCCTTTACGTCAGGCTATAAAAGAAGGAAAAGTATCTCCGGAAACGATTAACAGTCGGGTTGCCGATATCCTGAGAATAAAATTCTGGTTGGGCTTGTTCGACAATCCCTACCGGGGAGACGATAAACAAGCGGAGAAGATAGTGCACTGCAAAGAACATCAACAAGTCGCTCTTGAGGCAGCCCGTCAATCATTGGTTTTATTGAAGAATGAGAATCAACTGCTACCGCTAAAGAAAACAGTGAAATCCGTAGCTGTCATCGGGCCGAATGCAAACGAACAGACCCAACTTATCTGCCGGTATGGTCCGGCAAATGCACCGATCAAAACAGTTTATCAAGGCATCAAAGAGTTACTGCCCGAAACAGAAGTCGTTTATAGAAAAGGATGCGAAATCATAGACAGCCACTTTCCGGAAAGTGAGATATTGCCTTTCGAAAAAACAACGGAAGAACAGCAAATGCTGGACGAGGCAGTTGCCGCAGCCCGCAATGCGGAAGTGGTGGTGCTTGTTTTGGGTGGTTCTGAACTGACAGTCCGCGAAGACCGTTCACGCACCAGTCTGGATCTTCCGGGACATCAACAAGAGCTGATGCAGGCTATACACGCAACCGGAAAGCCCACTGTACTGGTTCTGCTCGACGGACGTGCTGCCACCATCAATTATGCCAATCAATACATACCCGCCATTCTGCACGCATGGTTCCCGGGAGAATTTGCCGGAACGGCTGTTGCGGAAGCATTGTTCGGAGATTATAATCCGGGCGGACGTCTGGCAGTGACCTTTCCGAAATCAGTGGGGCAGATACCATTCGCTTTCCCCTTTAAACCCGGTTCCGACGAACCCTGTGAAACAGCCGTATACGGTGCACTGTATCCCTTCGGCTATGGATTGAGCTATACAAAATTCAGTTATAAGAATCTACAGATAACACCCGAAGAGCAAGGTCCGCAAGGAGAAATCACGGTTAGTTGTGAAGTAACCAATATCGGAGACCGTACAGGTGATGAAGTGGTGCAACTCTATCTCCGCGATGAAGTGAGTAGCGTAACGACCTATATGAAAGTATTGCGCGGCTTCGAACGGATCACATTAAATCCGGGTGAAACGAAAAAAGTAACTTTCATACTGACTCCTCAGGATCTCGGTCTATGGGACAAGAATAATAAATTCGTTGTAGAACCGGGCATGTTCAAAGTCATGATTGGCGCCGCCTCAACCGATATTCGTTTAGAAGGAAAATTTAATATCAAATAAAAGAAATAGTATCATGAAAAAGAATTTCATCACATGTGTAAGCTTCTTGAGCATTATGTCGCTCTTTTCTTGTTCGTCAGAAAAAGAATTTAATAGATGGGGAGACAAACTTACCCAATATGTAGTAGAAGAATATATGCCTGCAAAGGACTATATCTGGAACTGGAACGAAGCCGTATTCCTTAAATCCGCCGTTGTACGTTGTGAGAATAATATGGATAAAGACTATCTGTTTCCATACATACAAACAGCTGTCGACTCCACTTTCGGGGACGCCAACGGTCATCACCCGAATGCTGTCATCTCCGGATTAGGACTGGCCTATCTGGCACAGACCACCGGTGAAAGCCGATACAAAGACAAAGCTTATGAGATTTTCGAACAATACAAGAATATCCCCAGAGCCACCAACGGAGGTGTGTCACACAGAGAAGAAGTGATTGAATTATGGGATGATACCGTATATATGGTAGGCGAGTTCCTGATGCAGATGTACAAACTGACAGGCAACAAAGAGTTCCTTCTGGAAGCCATCTCCCAATTGAAAAAGCATGCGGAGAAACTGGAAGATCCGGAAACCGGTCTCTGGTATCACGGTTGGGACAATGATACAATTCCTTCGCAGGACCCTTGCTGCCAACCCGGTTGGGCAGAAAATCCCAATCGCAGAAACAATGAATTCTGGGGACGCGGCAATGGTTGGATTCTAATGACTCTGGTAGATTTAATGGAGCTTCTTCCCGAAAATGACGAAAACTATCCGTATTTGGAAGCATCTCTCACACAGAAACTCAATACATTATATCCATTGCAGGATGAAAAGACGGGACACTGGTATCAATTGCCCATCTATCCGGGAGAAGAAGGAAACTTTATAGAAAGCTCAAGTACTGCCATGTATGCCTATGCCGCAGCAAAAGGCATTGCACTGGGAATATTACCCGCCGACAAGTATATGCCTATGATAGACCGTGCTTATGCCGGTTTGGAAGCAAACAGTCTGCAACCTGTAGGGAAGTACCTGAAAATGAAAAATATTTGTGACGGTACCTGTATCGGTGATAAAGATTATTATTATAACAGAGGCATTGTAAACGAAAGAGCTTATGCTTTCGGAATAGCCGCCATGTTCTATGATCAATACCATCAACCGACAGCAAAGTAGGTTTCAGTTTTGTTCAAATTGACAAATTGATAATTCTACTGTACGAGAATGCTTTCTTTCAGCCCAACCGGAAAGATTGAAGTGAAGATTGCAAGGATTACGTTTTTGAAAAAACAGAGAGTTTGGCATTCATCTCGCAAAGAAGCATTGAGACACCCTTATCTTCTTTTAAGTTTCAAAACAATTTCAATCCATGCAATGCAGCAATAAAAAGGAGAAATACAAGTGATCAAATAAAACATTCAATAAGAACAGAACTAGTATGTTTTATACGAACACTACACCCTTTCCTCCGGATGGTATCACCCTTTTAGCAAGATGGCTACACCTTTTAGAACAAAGGGTGTAGCCATCTTGCTAATTACATCATCGGTTTTGATGCAAAAGATCATCTGTTTGGGGCAAATACACCATCTGTTCAGAGCAAACAGATCATGTATTTACCCCAAATAGATGATACGTTTCAATGAAAAAGACAGTTCAGCAGGCTGGAAAAGCTATTTTAATTCAAACGCCTGTTAGCGGAATCCGCACAACAGCATCTTTTTGTTTATAGAAAAAGCATTTTACTATCATTGAGAACGACTCTGATAAAAACTTATTGAAACCTATTTAAAATATTCCAACGAGAAATACTCTAACACGAAAATATTTTACCGTTTCCCTTTTGTTTCTTTAAATTAATTAAATACCTTTGCTGCAATATTATCATTTTTTTGCAAATAAATTAATAAACACAAGTCGTTTTTTTATGAAAACACTCATTCGGGCAACTCTATTTCTGCTATTAGTAATGTTCAACACGACGTCACTATCTGCCCAACAAAGCAAAATCAGTGTAGCTTCATTCAATCGTATGGAGACGGACATTACTGCCAGAGTG
>OHAS01003612.1_pt1 | contig 10192 bp, 7 predicted proteins | sample 1577131 | NCBI WGS metagenome assembly OHAS01 (sample SAMEA3541566, study PRJEB24748) | human gut metagenome | biome: human gut; feature: human-associated habitat; material: faeces | place: China | collected 2012
CTGCTGGGAGAATATTTGAGAAAGACCATCAGTATTCGTGACACCTTTGTAAAAAGGCAGATGAAGGAGAATTTTTATCATGGTATTCTGATTGGCATCCTGGGATTTGCGGATACATGGAGCGTTTCTTCTAACAAAGAGTCCGGTGATGGTTACAGTGACATTCTGGTAGAAACGGATGATGGAGAAACCGGCATTATTCTGGAACTGAAATATGCGGAAGATGGAAAACTGGATGAATCCTGCCGAGAAGCGTTACGGCAGATAAATCTGCGGCGGTACGAAGAAGAACTTCTCGATGAAGGCGTTGAACATATTTTAAAATATGGGATTGCATTTTATAAAAAAAGATGCCGGATAATGCTTGCGGATGTTGATACAGATCATTAAGCAATATATATCCCCACCGACCAGGTGCAAAGCAACCCCGGCCGGTGGGGATTTTTTTGCCCTCTTGACAGAAAACCTCCCCATCTCCTATAATAACAATTAGCCTGAACTAACATAGCCGCAAATACAAATAAAGTTCAGTACAGAAAAACCATGAAAAATGATCAGGATTTCACAGAAGAACTGGGCCACAGCATGCCTTCTTCCAAAAGAGAAACCGAGGAAGACATGCTGGAAGAGCTCTGTTCTCTTGCAAAAAAGGACGCCCGGATCACCATTCCGGAGATCTGCGGGCGGATGGAGATGACCCGGCGGGAAGTGCTGGCCTATCTGAAACAGCTCTCCGCACGGGGCTATGTAAAAACAGAAGAAAACAAATCCTACGTCCGTCTTACAGAGCTGGGATGCATCCGCGGAGAAGAATGCCGCCACCGTCATGAAACCTTCACCCAGTTTCTGGAGTATGTAGGCGTAAACAGCGAAACTGCAGAAGAAGACGCCTGCCGCATGGAACATGTGGCAAGCGAAGAGACCGTGCAGCAGATCCATAATTTCATCAACTACGGAAGCACCTTTGAGCGTGTCATGAAAAAAACAGACCTCCGGTATTACTACGAACCGGGAGACTACACCTTCATGATGGGCATCTACTACATGGAAAAAACCTGCCCGAGAAGACTGACCACAGAATTTAAAGACTACCGGGAACAGATCAGCCTCCACGTAAAAGAAGAAGACAGCTGCTTCGAACTCCTCCGCACAGACCAGACCAAGAACCGTCTGGATCTCTGGTACCGGGATCCGGAGACCGGCTGGATGAAAGCTGCCGAAAAAGACGGAAACCCGCTGATCCCTACTGGCGTATTTCAATATTTTCTCCGGCATCACGATCCGGTCATAGAAGGAACCGCCCTGGTGGCATTTGCCAGAGAAGGAGAGAACCCCATGGAGTGGAACAGCCGGGAGCTGGATGTACATATCTGGTAGGAGGAATCTTATGGAAAAAGAAAACACTGAAGGACTGCTCCATCCATCCATGCTGCAGATTCGCTATCTGACAGAACTGGCAAAAATAGGCAAAAAACGAGGCAGCGTGGCGCTGATCGCCGATACCTGCGGAGTCAGCCATGGCCCGGTAAGCCGCTTTTTTAAAGAATGCATTGGTGCAGGATACCTGAGTGAAGGCTATGAATTTACCGAAAAGGGTACCCGCGCACTGAAAACATACCAGAGGATCCTGAAAGAAGTCGGCGCCTATCTGGAACGGATCGGGATCGCGGCATCCGAGATCCCCGAAAAAACAAGACAGCTCATTGAGAACGTAGATTACAGCCTTCTCATGACAATGACCAGAAATTCCGGCCAGGTAAAGGAATCCCGAAACCAGACAAATGCAGAAAAAGGAAGCCTCTATTATCTGGATCATGTGCTAGTCAAGGAAGGCTATCGCAAGCTCGGCTTCTTCGGCGCTCTGGCTGTTCCTGCTGTCGTTCGTTTCGGCTACGGCTTCGTGGACGGCGCGGAATACGCTGCCAAGGAGCTCGGCCTTGAGGCTGGCTCCATTGAGATGAAGTACACCTATACCGGTGCTTTCGGCAACTCTCCTGACTTCCAGGCGAAGGCTGCTGCATGGTATCAGTCCGGCACCGAGTGCATCTTCGGCTGCGGCGGCCCGGACAACGTCTTCGCGGCCTGCGAGGCCACCGGCGGCGACTGCGTCTCCATCGGCGTTGATACCGACATGTCCCAGATCACCGAGACCTGCCTGACCTCCGCCATGAAGATGCTCACTCCGGCTGTCTACGGCGCGATTAAGGCTTACTACAACGACACGTTCCCCGGCGGCACGAGCGAGACTCTGACCATCAACGAAGACGCTGTTGGTCTTCCCATGGAGTCCTCCCGCTTCAAGAACTTCACGCAGGCTGACTATGATGCCATCGTCGAAGTCCTGAAGGCTGACAAGGACGGCGTTACCTCCAGCATCCGCCGCGATGTCGATGCGGATGGCAACACGGTCACCATCGAGGATGTTGCAGCGACCCTGCAGTATGTGACGGTTCAGGTCGTCGAGTAAACGACTATGAGATAAGGCGGACCCGGTAGGGAGCGCTGTGGCGTTTCCCTGCCGGGTTTACCAACTAGGGGGATCATTTTATGGACAACTATGCGATCGAGCTGCTGCACATCACGAAGGTGTTTCCTGGCATCGTCGCGAATGACGACATCACCCTGCGCGTCCGCTATGGCGAGATACACGCCCTTCTGGGCGAGAACGGCGCCGGTAAATCGACGCTGATGAGCGTCCTGTTCGGCCTTTATCAGCCGGAAGAGGGCGAGATCCTCGTGAACGGCAAAAAGGCAGAGATCAAAAATCCGCGCACGGCCAATGCGCTGGGTATCGGCATGGTTCATCAGCACTTCATGCTGGTGCAGAACTTCACCGTGCTCGAGAACATCGTCCTCGGCGTCGAGACCGCAAAGCACGGCGTCCTGCAGATGGAGGAAGCGCGCAAGAAGGTGCTTGCCCTGAGCGAGCGCTATGGCCTGAATATCGACTGCGATGCCAGAGTCTCTGACATCACCGTGGGTATGCAGCAGAGAGTAGAGATCCTGAAGATGCTCTACAAGGACAACAACATCCTGATCTTCGACGAGCCGACGGCTGTCCTGACGCCGCAGGAGATCGACGAACTGATGATCATCATGCAGAACCTCAAGCGCGAGGGCAAGGCGATCATCTTTATCACCCATAAGCTCAATGAGATCAAGGCAGTTTCGGACTACTGCACGGTCCTGCGCCGCGGCAAGTGCATCGGCACCTGCGACGTTTCGACCGCCAGCGTCGAGGACCTTTCCGAAATGATGGTCGGCCGTAAGATCGACTTCCATCTGGAGAAGGCTCCCGAGCATGCAGGCGATGCTGTCCTGACGCTTGAAAATGTAACGCTCAAGTCGGAGCGCAACCCGAACAAGAATATTCTGAATCAGGTCTCGTTCTCCGTTCACAAGGGAGAGATCCTCTGCGTGGCCGGTATCGAAGGCAACGGCCAGAGCGAGCTCGTCCGCGTGATCGTCGGCCTGCTGAAGCAGAACAGCGGCAAGATCCTGCTCAACGGCGAGGATGTCAGCCATGCCTCCATCCGCTACCGCAATGTGCACGGACTGGCCCATGTGCCGGAGGACCGCCACAAGTACGGCCTGATCCTGGACAATACGCTGGAAGAAAATCTGGCAATGCGCAAGTATTTCCGCAAGGAATTCCAGAACCACGGCTTCATCCGCTTCCATAAGCGCCGCGAGCTGGCGGAGGAGCTCATCGAAGAGTTCGATATCCGCAGCAGCGAGGGCGCGAAGAGCACGGCCCGCAGCATGTCCGGCGGCAACCAGCAGAAGGCGATCATCGCCCGCGAGATCGACTCGGATGAGAACGTCATTCTTGCCATGCAGCCGACACGCGGCCTGGACGTCGGCGCGATCGAGAACATCCATAAGAACCTGCTCCGCCAGCGCGACGCTGGCAAGGCCGTTCTCCTCGTTTCGTTCGACCTGGAAGAGGTCATGAACATCAGCGACCGCATCATCGTCTTCTACGAGGGTGAGATCGTTGCCGATGTCCGTCCGGAAGAGGTCACGGTCAATGAGCTGGGCCTCTACATGTCCGGCAGCAAGCGGAAAGGAGCGGTAAAATGAAAAATCAGACAAGTCCCCTTGCTCCGCGCCGCCAGAGAGACTACGCGGGCGTGCTTTCCTCCATTCTGGCCATTCTGGCCGGTCTGCTCGTCGGCCTCATTGTTTTGCTGGCGACGAATCCCTCGAATGCATTCCCGGCCTTCAGTGCGCTCATCACGGGCGGCTTCTACAGCGGCATGAAGACCTTCGGCAACGTGCTGTATTATGCCGTGCCGATCATCATGACCGGCCTTGGCGTCGGCTTCGGCTTCAAGGCAAGCATCTTCAACATCGGCGGCGCCGGCCAGTTCATCGTGGGCGCTTTCTGCGGCGTCTATACTGCCAGCGTCTGGAATCTCCCCGGAGCACTCGGATGGATCGTTCCGCTGCTGGCCAGCATGATCGGCGGCGCCCTGTGGGCCCTGCTTCCCGGCCTGCTGCACGCCTATCGCCGCGTGAATATCGTCATTGCGACGATCATGATGAACTACATCGGCATGTATCTTGTGAACTATCTCATCAAGATCGCCCCGATCTATGACAATGTGAAGAACCAGACCCGCCCCGTGCCGGCGGCTCACCGCCTCCCGACGGCCGGCCTGGAGAAGCTCTTCCCGGACAGCTCCGCGAATATCGGCATCTTCATCGTTATTATTGTGGCCATCATCGTGTTCATCCTGCTGGAGAAGACGAATTTCGGCTTCGAGCTGAAGGCCTGCGGCAAGAACCGCGACGCCAGCATCGGCTTCGGCGTCGATGCCAAGCGTATGATCATGACCGCCATGCTCATCTCCGGTGCTCTCATCGGCCTCGGCGGTGCGCTGCTGTACCTTTCCTCCGCCGGTAAGTACATCAAGGTCGAGGACGTACAGGCGGCAGAGGGCATGAACGGCATTCCGGTCGCCCTGCTTGCCATGAACCACCCGATCGGCATCATATTCACCGGTATTTTCATCGCGTATATGCAGGTCTCAGGCTTCTACATGCAGACCTACGGCTTCACGACGGAGATCGTCGACATCATCGTTTCCGTGATCGTCTACTTCAGCGCATTCTCCTTCATCATCCGCGAAGGCATCCGCAGATGGCAGCTTCGCCAGAGGACGGATGTGCACCACACCGGGAAAGGAGCGGAGAAATAAATGAATCTGTTTATCTTTATCTGCCAGCAGACGCTGATCTTCCTCGTCCCGCTGCTTCTCGTCGGCCTCGGCGACCTGTTCTCCGAGCGCAGCGGCGTTCTGAACATCGCACTTGAGGGCATCATGGTCTTCGGCGCGTTCGCGGGCATCATGTTCATCCGCTCGGCAAGTGCCGCCATGCCCTCATGGCTCGTTCTGCTGATCGCGATCCTGATCTCGATCCTTGCCGGTATTCTCCTGAGCTCCCTGCACGCCTTTGCCTCCATCCACCTGAAGGCGGAGCAGACCATCAGCTCGACGGCCATCATCACGTTTGCTACGGCGTTCTGCATCTTCTATGCCCGCGTCATGCTCGGCACGGAGCAGGTCGTCTTCCGCAACACATTCCGTATCGACGCCGTCCCGCTGCTCAGCAAGATCCCGGTCCTCGGCCCGATCCTGTTCCAGAAGGCCTATGTCACGACGTATCTCGGCATCCTCGTCCTGATCGTCACGGCCTTCATCCTCAAGCGTACCCGCTTCGGCCTGCGCCTGCGCAGCTGCGGCGAAAACCCGCAGGCAGCCGACAGCGTTGGCATCAGCGTCTATAAGATGCGCTATGCCGGCGTCCTGATCTCCGGCGCTCTGGCCGGCCTCGGCGGCCTCGTGTTCATCCTGCCGACGACCACGACCTACACCGCCAGCGTCAGCGGCTATGGCTTCCTCGCCATGTCCGTCGTCGTGTTCGGCCAGTGGAAGCCGTGGGGCATCGCGCTCGGCGCACTGTTCTTTGGCCTGACGAAGACCATTGCCGCGTCGTATTCCGTTATCCCGTTCCTGTATAACCTCGGCATCCCGGAGGCCTTCTTCAAGATGCTCCCCTATGTGGCAACGCTGATTGTTCTGGCGTTCTCCACGAAGCGCTCCAATGCGCCCGGCGTCATTGGCGTTCCCTATGATAAGAGCAAGAGATAATAATTGGAGGTAAATTACTATGGCTGTTTTTACAGATGAGGGCAAGACCTATCACGTTCGCGTGGGCAAGGGCGACATCGGCCGCTATGTCCTGCTCCCCGGCGATCCGTTCCGCACGGACCTGATCGCATCCTATTTTGATGATGCAAAGCTCGTCGCGCACAACCGCGAGCATAAGACCTGGACCGGCACGCTCAACGGCGTTCCCGTCTCCGTCGTCTCCACCGGCATGGGCTGCCCGTCCACCGCGATCTGCCTGGAAGAGCTGATCGCCTGCGGCGCGGACACCGGTTATAATTGGTGTATGGTGTGCAGGAAACGGTCGCCCAGGCCGATCGTGTAACCGTGGGATTCGAACACGACGCGGTTGAACGTGTCGCCGACGATAAACACCGGAAGCGGAACGTTCCCCGGCAGATGCATCGCGTCGAGGATCTGTCTGCGGACGGAGCCGTCGCGGTCGATGCCGAACGTGACGGTTTGCGGCAGCGAGGCAGCGGGTGACGCCGCGTATTTCGCGTATGCCGTTTCATCGGGGAAGAGCAGGATGATCGAACGGCCCCATTGCTCCAGTTCGGCGGCCTTGGCGGCGATGTCCTTCAGCGCATGATCGGTGGGTTCCTGCCCGACGCCGACCAGTCCGACCACGAAATAGCCGCGTCCCGCGGTGAGCAGCGGTATGGTCTCCCGGCCGGTCCGGGCGTCGATGAATTTCGATTCGGAGTTGAAACTGCCGATCACGCGGACCGCTTCCGAGTTGTCGCGCATCGGTAGATCGGTTTCGGTCGTCCGGTTCGGCCCGATGTTGAGGAACGACACGTTTGCCAGCACGCTGCCGTCGGCCAGGCGGCTGCCCGTTGCGAGCATGTAGTAGCCGGTTTCCAGGTCGGTGGGTGTGTCGAAGCGCGCGCTCCATGGCTCGAAATCGGGGTAGTTCAGCAGCGCGAACGACTGCCCGTCGAAGCGCGAGAGCGTGAAGTGTCTGAAATATTCCGGATCGTCGAGACGCGGAATCGGCTCGTAGCGCAGTTTCAGCCGGCCAGTTTCCATCTGCCGGTCGTTCGCCGACTCGAAATCGACGGGCACATCCTTTCCGGCGTGGCGGTAGAAGAGGTTCCCGGTCACGGGGTCGATCCACGCCGGAATGCCGAGCGAACGGGCTGCGGCAACGAAAAAGATCTTGCGCGAGGGTTTGTCGGCCGTCCGGCTGCGCCACACGCCTTCGGGCGAGATGGTCGTGGAGACGGTGCAGAGCTCCGGACGCAGCGTCAGGCTGTCGCGGCACCACGCCGCCAGACGCTGCGGGTCACGGCGGAATGCCGCGGCATCGGCCGCCGGGATTTCACGCTGGAGAAACGACCGGTAGGCGGTGAGCATCTCGTTGGCCGCACGCGGAGCCAGCACGGTCGCGGCGTCGGCATCCTTGTCCGTATTATAAAGATGGTCTGCGAGCACCGCCGACGGCGTGTCGCGCAGGTCCTTTTCCGACAGCGTGGCGAGCAGTTGCAGCGCCCGCCCGGTGCATCCTTTCCGGCTCGCGCCGCGCAGGAAATCCATAATTTCGGCGTGATTGCCTCTCGAAGCGGCGATAAATCCGGCCACATCGTCCGGCTTCATGCCGACAGAACGTGCAAACTCCGCAACGGCGGGTTTCGCCGGGAACGTGGCGATATAGGCGTTGCGGATGGAGTCTTCGCGGTTGAAGCGACGGTCGTTCTCCGCACGCTGAGCGGCCGTCACCTCCGGCAAATTCGCGCTCTCGGCCGGGGGAACGATGTCGACGGGAAAGGAGAATTCGTCGCCGATCGCATGATCCAGCGCCACCGTCGCCTGCGGCTCCCGCCCGAAAGAGACCTTCCGGATGCCGAACCGCCCGTCGCGGACGGCCGTGACGAGCATGTCGCCCAGTCCTGCCGACAGCGACGCCTGTCCCCGGCCGTCGGTCGTTTTGCGCGACACGGTGAAGAACTCGGCGTAATTGTAAAGTTTGAACTCCACGGTCGCACCCTCCACGGGACTGCCCGCCGTGTCGGTGACCGTCACGGTGAGCGGAGCGCATGCGGCATAGTTCGAAATCACGTTGATTTCGGTGTAGTTGGCCGTGGTTTTCATCACCTCCTCCGGGCCGTCGTAATAACCGAAGACCTTGGTGTGCATCAGCATCCCGCGGCTGGCCGGGGCGTTGAACCACCCCAGGTCGAGCACCGGTTCCGGCTCGCAGGCCCCGAGGAAATGCCACCGTCCGTCGGCCCAGGCCTCGACCCAGGCGTGGTTGTCGTCGGTGTGCGCCCAGCGGGGCGTGTAGACCTGCCGGGCCGGGATGCCCACCGACCGCAGGGCCGCAACGAGCAGCGTGGACTCCTCGCCGCAGCGGCCGTAAGCCGTGCGCACGGTGGCCAGCGGCGAACTAGTTCGCGCATCCGACGGCTGGTAGTTGGCCTTCTCGTGACACCAGTGGTTCACTTCGAGGATGGCGTCGTACATCGGCAACCCTTCGACGCGCGGCGCCAGCTGGTCGTGGAACACCCGGCGCGAATCGTCGAGGTTCTCGTTGTTCACCCGCACGGGCAGCACGAAATGCCGGAACAGTTCGTCGGAAACGATGTCTCCCCACGGCATTTCCCGGCGGGTGGCCAGCGCGCTGCGCACGTTTTCCAGATAAAAATCGCCCAGATAGTCGGTAATGTCCCCCACGGGCATATAGGCATAGAGAAACGTCATTGCATCGCGTTCCTGCGGCGTCATCGGTTCGTCGAATATCCCGAACAGATCGCCCCGGGAAAGCAGTTCCTGTTTGTGACGGAAATCGGTCTCCACGCGCCGCATGAAACCCTCGTTGCCGGCCGGGGAGCACGCCGACAACACGCCCGTGAGCATAAGCAGGCCGGCGAATAGCTGTGTCGTTTTTTTCATCGTAAAGTGAGTTCTATGATTCGGTCGGTATCCTCGGGAACATGCTCCAGATTCAGGACGATCCCTTTTCCCCGGAGCGTGTCGAACTTCACCCGCTCGCCGTTGTTCAGGCACCGGGCGCTCTTCACCCGTTGCGCGAGCTGCAGGTACAGCGCATCGTCCTGCAAATCGAGCACATGCACATAGAGTTTGTCGCCCTTGCGCGTCGTTACGCCCCAGTCGTGGGGCGGGATGTCGCCGCCGCGGGTCCCGTAGATGCTTTCGCCGTACCGGGCGAGCCATTCGCCCATCTCCCGCAGCCGTTCGACGGCCGTCGCAGGCAGTTTCCCGTCGGGTTGGGGGCCGATGTTGAGCAGCAGGTTCCCGTTGCGGCCCGCAGCCCGAACGAGGTAGTGGATCAGCGTCTTCGACGATTTGTAATCGAGGTCGGTGATCTTGTAGCCCCACATGCCGTTCATCGTCTGGCACGTTTCGAGCGGCAGGCGGCCGATCTCCTGCCCCGAAAGCCCGGCGGTGTTCTCGCCCGGAAGGTCGCGCTCGAAAATCTGGATGTCCTCGCCTTCGAACGGGACCAGGTGGTGGTTGTTACCCACCAGACAGGCCGGCCGGATGGCATGGATATGGTCGTACAGCCCGCGGAGTTTCCAGTCGAAATCCGGGTTCTGGTCCTGGTCCCACACCCCGTCGAACCAGATGGCGCCGACCGGGCCGTAGTCCGTCAGCAGCTCCGTGAGCTGGCGTTTCATAAAGTCGTAGTAACGCTCGTAGCTGATCGCCGTGCCGGGACGGCCCGTTCCCAGCCCGGTCCTGCCGCGCGGGCAGTCGTCGCGGTACCAGTCGATCAGCGAATAATAGAGGTGCAGCCGGATGTCCTGGCGGGCGCACTCGTCGGAGAGCGCCTTTACAATATCCTGTTTATACGGCGTGGAGTCCACGATGTCGTAATCCGTCTGCGCGGTGTCCCACATCGAGAAGCCGTCGTGGTGGCGCGTCGTGAAGCAGACGTATCCTGCACCCGAGGATTTGATGGCCGAGACCCACTCCGCGGCATCGAAATCATGTGGATAAAACGCATTGGCCAGCTTGGCGTACTCCTGATAATTGATATTGCGGTTGGTCAT
>OHAS01003614.1_pt1 | contig 10191 bp, 6 predicted proteins | sample 1577131 | NCBI WGS metagenome assembly OHAS01 (sample SAMEA3541566, study PRJEB24748) | human gut metagenome | biome: human gut; feature: human-associated habitat; material: faeces | place: China | collected 2012
ATAAAAAGGCAAAAGAACTGCTTGCGTTATAACCCTGCACCCAGAAATCCGTACCGCCAGCCCAATGCACTCACAACGGAAGCGATAATGATAAATGTCATCGCTTCTCCGATGTTATGACTGGCACTCCAGAAACCATAGAACGAGCCTCGGTCTTTATCCGTAAACCAGCGCGATAGCCCTACTACACAGGATGCTGCTCCCATAGATTGAAACCAACCGCTGATACCCCATAAAATGGCAAACAATATGAATGAATTAGTAAAACCCAGGCAAAGATTTATCAATGCCGTCACCAACAAACCTGTTGACATAAACCGGTTGATGTTGCTTCTGTCCGCAAGGAAACCGTTGGAGAACTTGCCTATGGCATACGTGAAGAATAGTACAGAGCCTATAATACCTAATTCCGTTTCAGAGAAAATACCTTCGTCTACAATCGGCTTTTTGACGACGTTCAGGCTCAGCCGGCATACATAGTACATGCTGTATCCAAGGGTTGCTGCCAGAAAGGTAGACCATTGCAATCGTTTTAACCGTTGCTTCTGTTCGGGCAAAAAATCCCCGTTACAAGGTGCCGGAGCCGACACCTTGTAAAAATCAATGATATGTTTCAACATGCTTTTCCTCTTATTCGTGCAGTTTCTTTTCTTTCAGGTATTGAAGCAGTAGGGCGGGACGATCCGTCTGAATCAGCTTTGCTCCCTGGTCAATGATCCATCCCCAACTTTCATCCGGTTGATGCAGTTCTACGGCACGGTCATCATCGTGTCCGCCACAGAGTTCGGGCCAGAGGGAGTTGATGAAAATCTTTGCACCGCTGTCACGTACTTTTTTTATCAGTCGTTGTACCTCGGGACTGTCATTGTTGAATACCAGTTCAAAAGCCTGCGGTTTCATGTGTTCCAAGTATCCGTCGATGGTAGCTTCCGCACTTTCTTTATGCAGTTGGACCACGGGCATGAAGATCATCTTATCCAGCACTTCTCCGTTTTCGGCTTTCACCCGTTCGTAGGGTAGGCTGGCTTTCATGATACATTGGTCTACCGTACCTGTCTTTTTGAGTACCTCGTACGCATCCTTGAAGTAATCATAGCCTTTGTCTACATTTACCATGATTTTGCCTTTGCACAGATTCATGACTTCTTCAAAAGTCGGTATCTGATGCCGGGTTTTAATCCCGGCACCGTTTCTTAATCTCATGGCTTTCAGTTCAGCCAAAGTATACTCATCCGGACTTCCTGTACCGGTCATGGTACGGTTTATGGTCTTGTCATGCATTAAAACCAGATGTCCGTCTTTTGTCTTTTTTAAGTCGATTTCTACCATGTCTGCGCCCATATCGATGCAGTTCTGAATGGCTTGCAAAGAGTTCTCGGGTGCATTGCGCCAGTCGGCACGATGGGAAACAATGAGTATTGACTGGCTTGCAGGTTCATTGAAGCACTTTTCTATTTCTTTAAAGCGCCCTTGTGCAAATGCTGTCAGAAAGACGGTCAGCAGTATTGAAAGTGATATTATTCTTTTCATCTTATCTTTTCTTTTTGAAGTTTAAATGATTCGTTGTTATTGTTTGCGTGCGTTTCTCCGGTAGTCTCCGCTGCGCATAGACCAGCCTTGTTGCGCTCCGGTTGCATGAGTTCTCAATGCGTATACTTTGCCCGGTTCCGAGGACTTTGTAACATCTGCACAGATGTAGATTATACCATTCTTATCAATGACCGGAGAAGACCAGATGTTTGCTCCTAACTGAATTTCCTTATAACTCAGTTTACCTTTTGAACTCAGCACGTAGAAATAGCCTTTACCGTCACCGAAGTATATGTTTCCGTCATTGTCGATGGCAGGTACCGAACGAATTTGTCCCTGAGCCCTGAACTTCCAGATCAAATCACCGCTTTCCTGAGAGTAGCAGAGCATATCGCCGTCAGAGTTACCCACATACAATTGTCCGTCTATACTCAATGAGATACCGGAATTTGGGAAGGTGGCAGCCGACTTTTGTTGCCATCTCACGGTACCATCCGGATTTACAGCCATTACTATTCCACCGTCGGCCGTTTCACCGCATAAGTAGATGGTGCCGTCTTCTCCGATAGCGGGAACGGAAGTGCAAGTTTTTCCATATTCAAGAGTCCACTTTTTCGCTCCGTCAGTTTTAGTAAGAGCATATAGTTTGCCACTGTTGGAACACATATATACCGCGTCGTTGCCAATCACGGGAGTAGATTGTGTAACACCTTCACAGTCGACATTCCATTTTTCAGTCATGCCGGGTGCGGCATGGATGGCAAATAACTTTCTATTGGCAGAGAAGTATACTGTACCGTCTTTGTCTATAGCCGGACAACTGAACTTGGCCGTTGCACCCAGGTCGAACTTACCCAACGGATCGGAGGAATGAGCGGCGAATGCATACAAGTTCTTGTCGTAACTGCCTATATAGGCGGTACCATTATCAGCTATTGCCGCCGAAGAACGGATTACATCACCGGAAGAGTAATGCCAGACCTCTATCCCCCCGTTAATCACCCAGATATTTTGTCCGCCGCGGGCATTGTTCGCATCACAGCCGACGAAAACATTTCCATTGTCATCAATGGCCGGAGAAACATCCTGAAAACCGCATGGTGTCTGGAACTCCCATACTATTTCAGGTGCCATGTCGGCCGTTGATTTCTCTTTTACAGTGATTGTTTTGCTGAAAGTATTTGCATTCTGAACTCCCAGGTTATCCCAGACGGATAAAGTCACTGTATATTCTCCGGCTGTGGTATACTCCACAGTGGGTGATTGTTCTTCAGAAGAGACTCCATTGCCAAAGTCCCAGGCCCATTTGGTCACCTGTCCGTCTTCATCAAAAGACAAGTCTGTAAAGGCTACATGTTGTCCTTCTTCTATTGTGACTTCACTCGTCTTGAAAGCAGCCACCGGCTTTATATTTACTTTCTCGTTATCGCTGCACGATATCCATAAAAGGGCGGTCAGCATTATTATGATTGTATTTTTCATCTGTGTATCTTTTTAATTGTTTTTCAAATACTTTTTCAATTCCACCGGGTAATCGGTTTGTATGATACTTCCCTGCTTGGCAAGAAATGCCTTTACCTGTTTGTAATTGTCCGAGGTAGGGGTGATACTCGTATTTATATAGATATTCTTGAACAGGGAGACTCCGTTTCCGGATGCCTTAGCCAGTATATCCTCTGTAAAGGCTGCACTATTGAACTGTGCCACCGGAAGTGGTTTGCAGACTGCCAGGTAATTCTCCATATCCTGCATTTCATAAATCACCGGCAGCAGAATGGCATTCCTGTCAAGATTGATCACTTTTCTGGCTGTAGACACATCATAGACCGTGAACAGTACCTGAGAGAGCATTCCATAGCGCTTCACCAGATTGTATACGGTTTTATAGTCGGAGATCTTCACATCTATATCTATATAGATTTTGCCTCTGGCAGCTAACAATATATCCTTGAAGAGTGGTATTTTTTCTTCTGTCAGTGCTCCGTCATGGTAAAGGTTATATGAAAGCAACTCCTTGTAGTTCAGTTCTGATACTTTACCGGTACCATTGGTGGTGCGTTCGATTGTGGCATCGTGCATGAGTACCATTTCTCCGTCTTTCGATGTTCTGACGTCCAGCTCTATCATGTCTATCTGGTTTTCGATAGCCAATGTGACGGCTTTGACGGAGTTCTCCGGTGCATCTTTCCAATATCCCCGGTGGGCGCATATTTGTACATGATCCTTGTTCTGCAATGAAGTGGTGATGGAAACCCGCTGATCTTCGCTGACTTCCGGATACTCAACCTCTGAAGGTTGAGGTCCGGGCGGAGTAGAAGGTTCACTTTCGTCGCTGCCACATCCTGTGAGCAGAAACAGAGAAAAGAATATTCCGATTATGCAGACTTTGTCTATTTTCATGATTCGTTTCGCTTTAATTATCTCCAATTCGGATTCTGTTCCAGATTCTTATTCAGCATGATGTCGCCCGAAGGTATCGGATACAGGTAATCACGCGTCTCATCAAATTTCTTTGTGATATTCAGAAAGCCGACCAGATAACCATGATCTCCCTCTGTGAGCTGGATAACACCGCCAATCTTAATCTTTTGTTTGGCTTTGCTTTCCGGAGCTTTATCATCATAGAGCAAAAGATCGATTGTTCCATCTCCGTCCAGATCGAATTCGCCCAATGAGGGGAAATACATACCGGTGAAGTGGGGTTCAAGCAGTTTTCCCATTTTCCAGCGCATCAGGTCGTCATAGCGGAATCCTTCCAGTGCTAGTTCTACACGGCGTTCGCGTCTGATTTCCAGAATTACCCCTTTATTGTTTCCACTTACATTGGGATATTCACTTGCCAGTATCTTATCGGGGTTAGAGTTGGCTATGTTCTGATTCAGGTTAGGCATTCCGGCTCTTGTACGTATCGGCCTGATGGATTTGTCTATATCGTCCTGAGTCAATATGTCCAGTTCCGCTTTGGCTTCCGCATAGTTGAGCAGGACTTCTGCATAACGTATAATGGCTACATCCTGATAAGAAGCTCCGTCTCCGTCCTGTGTTTCCTTGGAGATGAATTTGGCAATCTGGTAACCTGTCATGGAGGCTTCGAGATCAGGTAGCAACGGCTTGTCGCTGTCAATCCGTGTATAGCCGACGGAACGGATGGTTTGCGCCAGACGTTTGTCCCTGTTCTTCATTTCATCGCTGAACATCATGGTTGCATACCCTGTTTGCGAGGTGAATGCCGTGCCGTTGTTTAGCAGGTAGGAGTTTACAAAGTCTTTTGTCAAACCTACATCCTGTTGGGTTTTTGAGAGGAAATAGTAGTTCGTATTATGCATTTTGTTCAATGTCAGTGAATAACGCCTGCCCAGGATAACTTCTGTTTCCTTCAAGTCATCGGAAGCAAACAAATCCCTGTAATCAATATCGGAGTTACCCGTGGAATATAAAGTGTATCCCGATTCGTTCATGACTCTTTCTGCCGCCTTATATGCTTTCTCCAATAGTTTACCGGCATCAGGCAGATTCAGTTCCGTGTGATATTTGCGGTAGGTACCTTCATAGAGGCATACACGTGAGAGGAAGGCCAGCGCAGTCCATTTGGAAATCTGGTCGGGTTTGCGGGTAGTGCCTAAACGGTCTACTGCAATCTCAAGGTCTTCAATCACTTTGTCTATTATAAATTCGCGTGAATCTCTGGGCTTGTATAGCAGATCTTCATCATCGGTCTGAATCTCTGTATCATACCAGGGTACACCACCGAAACTCTTTACCTTATCGAAATAGAACCAGGCTCTGAAGAAACGTGCCACGCCTTCGTACTTCAGTGCGGCTATTTTGTCTTCGCAGCGTGTATAGTTGTCGAAGAAGATATTTATTTTCCGGAGAGTACTCCAACTCCAACCGCTACTGCCGGCTTCCGATGGAATATCTCTTTCCGGACTCCGTTGTTCCATAGGTACATTGCTGTAGAGTACGTTGTCCGAGATATTGTCTCCTCTGACGATATCATTGATTTTAGGTAGGTTCTCATAGAAACCATTTGTGTACAATTCAAGGTCTTGTGCAGACTTGAAGGAATTTTCAGGTGATATTTCCGCAATGGGATATCGATCCATGAACGAGTTGTTGCATGAAGCGGCACTTATGCCTATCGCACACACCACACAAACTTTTAATATATTGAATGTATTCATAGCTGTTTCCTCTTTAAAATTTAAAATCAAAACCAAAGGCAAATGTCTTGCTGAACGGATAGGCGTTGCCATCGCCCAATTGTTCAGGATCTACGGTGCGATCCTCATTATGCTTGTACAACGGGGAGAATGTCAGGAGATTAGTGCCTGAAACATAAACCCGGATGCTGGAGAAACCGATCTTGCTGCAAAGTGTTTTAGGCAACGTATAGCCTAAAGTGATATCTTTCAAACGGACGTAAGCCGCGTTTTGCAGATATTTATCCGAATAAACCCTTAGCTGGGCTCCTTCGTAGTCACCGCCTTCGTTGGCTGCATACACGGCCAGGCGAGGGAAATATGCATTCGGATTCTCCGGTGTCCAGGAGTTCTGTTCGATGCTCTTCGGATAAAAATTCTCATACTGACGGGTAAACGGTCCCCAGAAGAAACTGTTGTCTTTTCCCGGCCACCAGTCTCTTTTCATTATTCCCTGGAAGAAGGCGGAAAAATCGAAACCACTGTAATTGAATCCCAGGTTCAGAGAACAGGAGTATCTGGGAGATGTGTTACCGATGATGCGTAAGTCGCCGGGATTGGACAAGGTCTTGTCGCCCGGAGATATTTCTTCATTTCCATCCAAGTCTTTGAATTTGATATCTCCCGCTACCGGGTGATTAATCAGATAGTTGCGCTGGATTCTTCTGTTTACTTTCGTCTGGTCTGCATGATCCAGGTATTCCGTATCTGTCTGGAAGAAGCCCTCAACTGTATATCCCCAGATTTCACCCAGTTCCATGCCTACACGGTAAGTATCTTTATCGTTCTTATCCTTGCCGAAGAGACCTGTCTCGTTATTATACTTGGTAATCTTGGTTTTAGCATCATAAAGGTTGAAGCCCAGATTGTATTTCACTTTTCCGATCTGATCATTCCAGTCTACAGTGATCTCCCATCCTTTGGAACGAAGATCGGCAGTATTCTGCAAAGGAGCACTTGCACCCAGCACAGCCGGTAATTCCGCTCCCGGAGCGAGCATACCTTTCGTATCACGACGATACCAGTCGAATACAAGATTCAGCCTGTTGTTCAATAAACCCAGATCAAAACCGACATTGACAGTCGTCACTTTCTCCCAGGTAAAACTGTTACTGACCAATGCGGCAGGTTTAAGGGTAGTTACCTTGATACCCGAAACGGTCCAGTAAGCCTGCTCGGCATCCATACCCGGAATATAAGCGTAAGGAATGATACTCTGATTGCCAATATTACCCCACGAAGCACGCAATTTTAAGTTAGACAATACGGATGTCAACGGTTTCATAAACGCTTCTTCGCTCACACGCCATCCGGCAGAGACAGAAGGAAAGAAACCGAAGCGACTGTCTTTCGGAAATTTGGAAGAGCCGTCATAGCGTCCGTTCGTTTCAATCAGATATTTGCCGGCAAAGGAGTAGTTGATACGATAGAATAATCCTCTTACCGTATAGCGTTCGAATTTATCTTTAGCGAAATAATCTCCTGTAGCCTGCGATATAGAAGGAAGGTCTTCGTTAATCATGTTCATACGCGACATTTCCGCATAGCGATAGTCACTGCTCTCCTGATTGAAACCTCCCATCACGGTGACTTCATGCTTGCCCCATGTGTTATTGTAGTTTCCGTAGAAGTTCAGGGCATTATAATCGGTAATGCCGTTGGAGTTTTCATACTTAGAGTTTGCCGTCGAAGTCTCTTTCACAAAGTTACCTCCGTGGGCATAATAGAACTTCTTTTCAAACTTGGTCTTTTCATTACTCAGATGGTTGTATGTATATTCACCCACCAGTTTGACGTTCTTCAAAGGAGTAATCGTCACCTTTCCGAAGATACGGATATTGTTTTTCTGGATAGTCGTCGGATAAGCAAGATTAATCAGATTCCGGGGAGTATTAATCGGTAGTTCTTCTCCGTCGATATTCATTGTTCCGGTAGGGAAATAAGACGGGAAGGCAACGGCTGCTCCCCAGATTCCATATCCTCCCGAAGTCTCCGGCAATTCTGATTTCGAGTTCGTGTATTTGATATCCAGTTCCGGAGTAATCCATGAGAATACGTCCGAACGGATATAAGAAGACACATTGTAACGTTTATACGCATCCTTGTCCGAGGCCAGCACTCCATTCTCATCGACCATACCGAAAGAGAAACGATAAGATATATCTTTCGTGCCGCCACCTACAGAAAGATTGTGCGTCTGCTGGAAACCGGTCTCCATCATATCATCAAACAGATTGGTTTCTGCCAGACTATAGCGCAATCCGTCCACCATTGCATACCCATCGGGATAAGCCGAAGGATTGGCATTGTATTCTTTCAATAAATCCAGCCACGTATCCACATTCTGTCCACTCTGATAGTTGATGGTTCCCATGTCTTTATAAGCCTGCACCGTCTGAAGCGGTGTTGCCTTACGAGGCATATTGGCAGGTCTGCTAAATGAGAAATTGTTAGAATAATTAATAGAAAGCCTGGTTGAATCCGATCCTTTCTTTGTCGTAATCAGAATGACGCCAAATGCGGCACGTGCCCCGTAGATAGCCGAAGAGGCAGCATCTTTCAAGACCGTTACTGATTCAATATCATTCGGATCGAGCATATTGATATCCATTTCTACGTTATCCACCAGAACCAACGGTTTGCCATTCTTATCCAGACTGTTGACACCACGGATATTGAAACTCATTTCCTCTCCTGGTCTACCGGAGTTACCCGTAATCTGCAAACCGGGCATCGCGCCTTTCAAGGCATCGCTGACCGACACTACCGGACGGTCTCCCAATACTTCATCCATCTTCACGCTGCTTACCGCACCAGTCAGATTCGCTTTCTTCTGTACACCGTAGCCTACTACCACCACTTCGTCAATCAGACGGCTGTCTTCTTTCAGAGCAATGTGCAAAGGAGTCTGATTTTTGACAACGACTTCCTGCGTAGCATATCCGATATAAGACACGGATAATCGTGCATTCGGAGTCACCGACAGAGAAAAGTTTCCATCCATATCCGTAATCGTACCTTCCGTAGAATTCAGCACTTTCACATTGGCACCAATCACTCCTTCACCCGAAGGATCGGTCACTTTGCCTTTCAGGACAAACGCTTTTCCCTGTTCCTTTTCAGGCACTGCGGCATGGAATATGACCACCCGGTTTCCGTTCACTTCATAACTGATCCCCGTACCGGTCAGCAGTTGGGCCATCACGTCATTAATTGTACCCTTGTTCACGTTCACAGAGACTTTCTTATTCAGGTCAATGTCGTTATTGCGAATCAGAAAAGAATAATTTCCCTGCTTCCTGACTACTTCAATGGCTTCTTTCAAAGTAACGTTATCTGCTTTGACACTGAACTTCTTGTTTTGTTCCTGCGCTGAAAGTTGAAAACCTGTCAGGACATTACTTAGGGACAAAAGCAGAAACATCAATAATGTTTTTCTTATTATCAATCTCATTTTTTTCACTATTAAAGGTTAACATATAGTTATTTATCGTAGCTGCGGACTGCCGGTATATCTATCGGCTGTATCCATGTTTTTTCTTCTTTCTTTTATCTTACCCCCTTTCTTTTATCGGTAATAAAGATGGTGTCACCACTGACTTTCCACGTGTATTGTTTCTCAACGTTGATTTCGCGTAATATATCATAAATATTCTGATTGCTGTCGAAGGAACCGGAGAAGTGTTCGGCCTTCAGACGTTCGCTTTCTATGCTGATCTTCACCTGGAATTTACGTTCCAGACGATGGGCAATATCAGCGAACGAAGCGTTCTCGAAGGTCAGTCCGCCGTCCAGCCAGTCGCAGGCTTTACTTGCATTGGTCTTCAGCTTTTCCATTCGTCCGGTGTTCTTGTTATACAGTGCCTGCTCATTCGGGAATAATTTCATCACAGAATTAGCAGACGCTGATAAATTCACCCTGCCTTCCAGCAGAGACACCATCACATAATTATCGTCATCATAGGCACGGACATTGAATACCGTACCGACTACCTGCACCTGCACATCGTTCGTCTTCACAAAGAAGGGAACCTCTGCATTTTTCGCAACTTTAAAGTATCCTTCGCCATCCAACGTCACATTACGTTCGCGGATACCAAACCCACGGTGATAGCGCAATACAGAACCTGCATTCAGAGAAACCTCCGTCCCGTCAGGAAGAACGATATTCGTTCTTGATCCGGCAGGAACCTTGATTTCGTAAGGAGAATCGGCATTGGTATATACTTCCGTCAGATTTTCCGTATACGTATACCAGAAATAGTTGCAGCCGATCAGCAGGATAACGGCGGCAGCCACTTTCAGCCAGACAGGTATCAGTTTCCGGACAGGCTTCGAAGAGACAGGAGCAGTCATTCTCTCCTTTATCCGCACTAAATTGGAGTTTTCTATTTCTGCAAACGACGGCACGGAAGAAAGTGTCACTTTCATATTCAGGGTATGAATAGAGGAAATTACC
>OHAS01003616.1_pt1 | contig 10189 bp, 9 predicted proteins | sample 1577131 | NCBI WGS metagenome assembly OHAS01 (sample SAMEA3541566, study PRJEB24748) | human gut metagenome | biome: human gut; feature: human-associated habitat; material: faeces | place: China | collected 2012
CTGCCTCGAGAGTATGCGCGTCGTCTGCGGATACTACTACGATCTTTTTCGTGATGCCGGAAGCTTTGACTTTATCGATTAAATCTGTAAAGTTTTTTAATACCATGTCTTTCTCCTTCCGAGATTTTTCCTTTATTCAGATAAGCCGCAGGTGCAAATCACACCTGCGGCTTCCGTCCCTATGAGAGCCCGACGAATTTATTCGCCGCAATTCTTCGTTATTTCCTTTTTACACTTTTCCTGTGCGTCTGCTCCCAGGCAGTACGTTCGGATCAAATCCGCGGGAAACAGAGATTCCGGATTTCTCCGTACTCTGTTCTGGCCCATCGTTCTGTCAGAAAACTCTTTTTTCCACAATATCGCTCTTTGGCAATCAGTCTGCGAAAATTTCTTCCGGAGTCATATCGTGACCAGGCATCGGATGTTCGTAAGCGATTCTGGATACGTTCATCAGGTGATGATATGTGAGGTTCTCAGAGATGCTGTTGCCGCCCCAAGAGCCGCAGCCTAAGGAAACCGTACCTTCGAGACCGTTGCATCTCGCATCTCCGCCTGCAGCGTGTCCCGGCTGATTTACGAGAATACGTCCTACAGGGAGTTTCTTCGCTGCCGCGAGGATCTTGTCGTCATCGTTGGAATACATAACAGCAGAGTGACCTGCACCTTCCTTATAGAGGTTGATGCAAGCGTTTTCTACCGCCTCATCGAATTCCTTATATGTAACGATAGCGATAGCGGTTGTCAGTTTTTCTAAGCAAAGCACGTCTTCTGTGCCGGTTGCCTTGATCATGACAGCAGCTCTGTCTGCAGGGATTTCCACGCCCGCCATCTTGCCGATCGTGGCAGGAACCTGACCGATAACATCCTTATTGAGCTTGCCGTTAATAAAGAGCGTATCTCTAAGCTTTGCAACTTCCGCTTCATCGTCTGCCCAGTAAGCGCCTGCCTTGATGCACGCAGCCTTCATCGCTTCGTAGTCGTCCTCGTGAACGTGGATGCACTGGTTGCCCGCACAGATAACTCCCAGGTCAAAAGTTCTGCCGTCGATGATCTTTGCAGCTGCATCGTCGAAGTCGATACCTCTGTCGATGATGGACTGAGAGTTACCGGCACCTACGCCGAACGCCGGTTTGCCGGATGAATAAGCAGCCTTTACCATGTCAGGACCGCCTGTTGCCAGAATTACGTCAACCTTCTTCATCAGGAGACCGGAAACGTCTACGTCAGGCTGATCGATGCAGAGCACCAGATCCGCAGGACCGCCTGCAGCGATGATCGCTTCGTTCATCAGTTCCACCGTCTTCATCGTCGTCTTTTTCGCACGAGGATGCGGGCTTACGACGAGAGAGTTTGCACACTTGACCGCACACATACCGTTTACCAGCGGAGTGATCGTAGGGTTGGTCGTCGGAGTAACACAGCCTAAAACGCCCATCGGCTTTGCCAGTACGATAACGCCGTTTTCCGGCTCTTCTCTGATCACGCCGATGGAAGGCTTGCCTTTGAGTTCCGCCCAAGTACCTGTGGACTTGCCGATATTTTTCATGACCTTATGTTCCGGATCACCCATGCCGGTCTCTTCTACCGCCATCTTACCGAGTTCTTCCGCATTTTCATAGATGGCAACCGCCATAGCCTTTACCAGCTTGTCGACCTGCTCCTGTGTAAAGGTTGCGAATTCCTGCTGTGCAGCTCTTACTTCTGCCATACGAGCCTTGAGAGCGTCAACATTGTCAACGATCAGCGGGCTTACGGGAGCAGATTCAGCTGTCTTGTTGCTTACGATTTGCTTCTTAGCCATTTTGTCCTCCTGAATGTTTTAAACTGTTCTTTCTTATTGTACCGTTTTTGCGGTCTGCTATTATAGTTTACCGCAGGGTCGGCGGTTTACCCATTTGTTATTTTTTTAACAATATCATTATATCAATTTGAAGCGCATTTTGTCAATCTTTTTTTCTATGAAAATGGCTAAAATTAGACCGTTGCTTTTGTGCATATTGTATAATTGATTGCGCAGAGGGGCGGATATGAGGGATAAAGCGGTATCACTCAGTCTGTTGTGCAAAAACAGCCGTGACTTCACCGCCACGGCTGTGCATTATTTAATTGTAATCAGCTTTTGAAATGCTCCCCGTACTTTTCTTTAAGTATCTTCCACTGATAACGGTATGCATAGCTTGCACTGAACACTCCGTTGTCTTCCTTTTCTGATTTGAATACAAACGGTTCACTTTGCTCTAAATCAAAAACGATAGGATAAGCATTATTGTAAATATTTCCGTCAACTTCATTCGCAGTAGTATCATTGTCGGCAAAAATCAGATAAGATTGACCCTTTTGCAATAAAACAGGATTCCACGTTGTATGTATATATCTTCCGTTTCCACTTCTTAAAGTGTTGTAATATTCCATTTTCCCGTCATAATATTTTTTTTCAATTTCACTGTGTTTACTGCTGTCAAACTCACCCGACTTATTTTCAAATTGAGCTTTCAGATTTTCTTCCGCTGTTTGCACAAAATTTAAGCTTCTGTCGTTATACTGTTCTGTTATATGATAATATTCACTGATATATAATATATCCCCTTTATTATACAAGCATTTTCCGTTATTGGAATCGACAACTTCTTCTATAACAACAGGCGTGTAGATTAAAGATAAAAACGGCTTCATAATCAACGTTTCACCGCATTTACCGTCATTGATAACATAACTGTCGCCTGCAACTCTGCATTTGAGCGCTACAAGTTCCGATGATTTAACGTCTATCGTTTCTTTATACAAGTCATCAAGATTCGGCTCAACAGGAAGATACATACTATATATGGGACGATATGTGTTAGAATATATGTATTCGTTTGTAATCTCGTATTTGTCCTTATCGTAAGAAAACGTCTGATACCCCTCGATATTCTTTACAAGGTTTTCTTCACTTTCCTTGCTTGTATTATCAGTTGCAGAGCTGTTTTCTGTAGCCGAGCTTTCGGTTTTGCTTTCATTTTTACTGTCGGTAACCGAATTTTCCACAGGCGGAGTAGTATCGCCTACGCCGCCGTTTGCAGAGTTACTTGTACAGCCGAATAACATAAGTGCCGATAGGATTAGAACTGTTGCTTTTGTAATTCTTTTCATAGAAAATTCCTCCTTATTATTAGATTAACATTTTTATTATACAAAATCAAGCTTTTACAATCGCTTTTGTGAATGTTCAATAACAAAAATAGTAAATATAAACAAATAACAATCACAACCTTTCGGCGTTGTTTATGTCGGAGCTCAGCAGAAAATCTTCCCGAAAATAATCGCTTGAAATCGCATTATACCGTAAACGACAGCACCTCCTTTCTTTTGCGTAATATCATTACCCGTTGCGACAAAAAACGCTGTCGGACAACTGTAAAATAATTACATAGTCGGTGACTGATGTCTGAAAGCGAAAGGAAGTTTGAAATGTCAAGGGCGGTAACAAAGGATAAGATAAATATCCGTGAACATTCGGTAATAAGATGTACGGCTGTAATGATAGCGGCGGCGGTAATTTCAATGAGTATGGTACTCGGAAAGCCATCGCCGTTTGCGGCATCGTTTGCGGCGGCTATGAGCGGAATCGACTGTATCAGCGCATTTGTGGGGAGCGTTGCAGGCTATATTCTCGGCGGTAATTATACCGACGGCGTTACTGTTACATCGGCTCTGCTGTCCGTTGTTGCCATCCGTATGATAGTTTCACGCAGAAAATCAGCCGTGTCTGAGATAGTATCGGCTGTCACGGCGGCAGGCTCTGTCTTTGCGGCGAATTTTCTCACATCATCTACCGTAAGCGAGGTGATGAACTGCATCATTCTTTCGGTCATGGCAGGCGGAGGTGCGGTTGTCGCTTTACGCTTGTCACGGCTTGCCGAAAAGCGCTTGACCGAAAACTGACTGATCATACTCTATTACAAGCTATAGCCCGGGTAAATCGCATTTGTGATGACAAAGATTTCGGGTTTATTATTGATTACTATGGCATATTGAGTAATTTGAATTCAGCTCTTGAACTATACTCGGATTTTGATGCAAAAGATTTGGAAGGTACATTCACTGATATTTCCGAAGAAATATCCCAATTACTCCAAAAGCATTCGGACCTTTGGAATATCTTTAAGGAAATTGGCAACAAAAAGGATTTAGAAGCCTATGGAGAGCTGCTACGTGCAGATAATATCCGTGAAGAGTTTTACGAGAAGCTTACAGCCTACGCCAAAACACTGAAAATAGCGCTATCGGCAATCTATTTCCATAAAAACACGCCCGAAAATGAAATCGAAGTTTACAAGAATGACTTAACCATGTTCTTAAAACTTAGGAGTGCAGTCCAAGAGCGTTATTCCGACACTATTAACTTCAAACAGTACGAAAGCCAAATACAAAAATTAATTGATACCCACATAGAAAGTGGAGAAGTGAAAATTATAACAGAATTGGTAAATATCTTCGATAAGGAAAAGTTTGCCCAAGAAGTGGAAAAAGTGACAGGTACCGCAGCCAAAGCTGACACCATCGCATCAAGGACAGCCAAACATATCACAGAGAATATGGATGCCGACCCTGCTTTCTACAAGAAGTTCTCGCAACTGCTTGAAGAAACCATCGCCGCCTACGAGCAAGCTCGCATTGATGAAATAGAATATCTCAAACGTGTGACAGAATGTATGAATAAGGTACTTTCTCATACAGACAGCGACATTCCAGCATCTATTCAAAATAATAATGCCGCAAGAGCTTATTTCGGATTAAGCCTTGAAGTCTATAAAATGATCATGAAAGATGAGACTGAGATAAACTTGAAAGAAATAGCACTAAATACAGCTAATGTTATAGACACTATTATAAAAGAGCATATAATGGATAATGGGATGATTATTATTGATTGGCCTAATAAAAGAAACATTATCGGAAAAATGAAAATTAAAATTGAAGATTATCTAATTGATGAAGTGAAAAGAAAGTATAATCTTCCTATTTCATTTGATGATATGGACTTAATAATAGATAGATGTGTAGAAGTAGCAAAATTATGGTTTAAACAATGAATGGTGAGATAATATACGGCACAATATCAATTCAGTATAGCGTAGAATTTACTAAACGAAAAACATTAGGAATTACCGTAACCCCCGAAGGAGAAGTTTTACTAAGTGCTCCTTTAGGTTCCTCACAGGAAGTAATTGAGTCAAAATTACTAAAACGTGCCAGATGGATTGTAAAACAACAATCGTACTTCCTTTCGTTCGGAACGCATACACCTCCTAAAAAATATGTAAGTGGCGAATCACATTATTATCTGGGTAAACAATATATGCTCAAAGTAATGATTGGAAAAACCAACAGTGCCAAATACAAAGGACGTTATTTTGAAGTGGTGTGTTCGCAAAAATATAAGGCAGAAGAATTAATGAAAAATTGGTACCGAGAGCATGCAAAGATAAAGTTTGCCGAAATAGCAGAACCTATAATCACTCGTTTCGCCAAATATGGTGCCAAACCATCCGCCATTTATATACAGGAAATGGAAAACAGATGGGGAAGTTGTACGCCAAAAGGGAAAATTATCTTAAATACTGAATTGATAAAAGCTCCCAAACCATGTATTGAGTATGTAATAACACACGAATTATGCCACTTATTACATCATGATCATACTAAAGCATTTTTTGAACTGCTAGAAGTTGAGATGCCAGACTGGAAACGCTGGAAAAATAAACTTGAATCATTTATGACTTAACTTCATGAAACAGGCATAGTTCTCTATTAATCTAGCTATCAGCCCCATACACATTATTAATTATTTGTTTAACGCACTTTCGAAAAATAACTTGCACAGTAATTTCAGTTGCCATATCTTTGCATCGTGATCACAAAACAAAAACTCGATTTATAAACTATTTAAAAAACTAAAATTATGGCACTGAAATATGTAGTCAAAAAAACGACCTTTGGTTTCGACGATACCAAAGCTGAAAAATATGTAGCGCGTCCGTTCAATGTAGTCAACGTTGATTTTAAGATGCTGTGCGATCAGGTAACCAAAGTGGGATTCGTTCCACGCGGTACAGTAAAAGCCGTCCTCGACGGACTCATTGATTCTTTGATAACGTACATGGAAATCGGAGCATCCGTCAACTTGGGGGAATTTGGAACTTTCCGTCCCTCCTTCGGATGCAAGAGCCAGGAAAACGCAGAGGAAGTCACTACGGAAACATTGAAAAACCGTAAAATCATCTTTACTCCGGGAGACTTGCTGAAAAATATGATAAAGTCTGTCAGCATTCAGAAACTGGATGTAACCAGAAACAGCAGTTCTGCTCCTTCAGGTGGTGGAGAAGAAGGCGGAGGAAACGAAGGAGGTGATGAAGCACCGGACCCGACAGTATAAGGAATTATTTTATATTGTTATATGTAGAAAAAGAGGATGTCTCCAGTCGGTGGGGACATCCTCTCCTTTTATACAACAAAATATATCTGTCTTTTACTTATTGTTCAGCAAAGCATAAGCACACCACAAGATAGGTGCCTGTCCATGATAATCTCCGGCAATGCGAGGACGGTCCATGTAATATTGCTTACTGTTTTTCTTTCCCGTTCCGATACAAACTTCGGTAAGGTCATTCTTATCGTCTATATAATTGCACAGACCCAACCAGGCTCTGCGTGCAACAGGAGCAAATTCTTCTTTATCCAACCATCCGTTCTGAACACCCAAGATCATAGCATAGGTAAACATTGCCGATCCGGATGTTTCAGTCCAAAAGTCGGGCTGGTCTATCAGCTGATTCCACAGTCCGTCCTTGTTCACGTATTTCTTCAGGTTGTTCATCATCAAAAGATAACCTTTCATTATCCGATCTCTAATCGGATCATTTTTCGGCAGGTTGAACAGAAGTTCCGTCATACCTACAGCCATCCAGCCATCTCCACGTCCCCAATAGTAAGGCACATCCGGTGCATGATAGAAAAGGCCGTTAGGATGTTGCAGCTCGTCCAGATACAGCACCATTTCTTTGGCAGCCCTATTGATGTATTTAGGATCACCGGTAGCCTTATAAGCCTCAGACTGTACGATAGTAATCATATACATATCGTCAATCCAAAGACGAGTTTGCCAGGAATATCCTTTTTTATCCCATTTACGTTCTTCTTCATTCGCATTGGCAGGAAGCTCCCATTGAGTGTCAGCGTAAGGCAATCCGAGGTCCAGATAACGTTTATCCTTCGTTATATTATAAAATCTGAGAGGCAGACAACCAAACATATTCTGGTCTACGTGTATGGGTGGAGGAAGGAGTTCTTTTTCCAGGTGGAACAATAGTTCGAAACGATTTCTCAACAGCTTGATCAATTCTTTATTATTTGTCAATTCTGCAAAACGAAGAGCTCCATACCATGTACACACCTCTGCATAATGTATTCCTCTATCAAAATATAGCTGATGTTTGGTTTCCATCAAGCGTCTGCTCAATTTATTACCAACAGTCTTAGGATCTGCTTTTACAGGAAAATCTCCAAAATAATTTTGAGCAGTAGCAATACTGGTTGTACAGAAAGCAGCCAGTAACAATACACAAATTAAATAATAGTTCTTTTTCATCATTACAATTGTTTCTATATAATTAATTATTCACGTTATTATCAGATTACAATCCCGCCACCGGTATCCAGCGGCTTATAGAAGACACATCACTGACTGCTTCCTCTTCTTTATTGTCGGTAATAGAGAAATTGACCAATACCTGTCCCGAAGAAATAGTCAGGCTGGAACGGGGGACAGAGATTTCGGCAATATAACCATAATTGTCAATACGATCTTCATTGGTGTCATTGCATACATAAGTTTTCACTTCTACCCCCATCTCCGCATTGTTCCACTTGCCGGCATAAGTTTCGGTACTTTTCAATCCATCCATTGATACTTGTATCCGTTTAGCACCCTTCGTCAAATTTTCACTATCACCCGGAGAGAGATAAACAGTAGCATAATCACCTCTCAGCAAGCTCCGGTCAAGTACTTCTACCAGGAAATATACATTCTTATCATCACACGAACAGCGGAGAGTTCCCTGCACTTGCGATTTTTCTCCGACAAAAAGCGCATGATCCGTATTCACCCATTCCTTATTGTTGCCATCCACCTTTACGTTACGGCGTACTGCATTGATACGATGATTAAGAATAAATTGTGATAACATGATTGTTCCATTAGAAGTATCAGGCATCGCTCCCACCAATTGATGCGGATTTACCAAATTCAACGTTCCCCAATACCCCTTACCTGAAAATGGTGAATAAGCACTTCCAAAATTACGCGCTTTGGCATCCCCCATTTTCATATAGAAAGTAGAAGATTTGTTATACGAAAGCACAGTCTCACCCGATGGAAACTGAGATAAATATGGAGCGCTGCCTAAAAAAGACAGATTGTCGCTATCAGCCGGTCCTTCCTGATCCGCATCAAGATGATTCCATTCACCATCTTCGCCGGAATAAGCCAGTGATATATAATATGTTCCACGGTTATTAGTTTCTACAGCGGCCGCCAGTTCATTGCTACCTTTAAGTTGAATAACAGACGGCATCTGGTGATTGAAGTATGTTTTTCCGTCTTGTTCCCACTTCATTCGTATCACATAGTAAGGGATACTACCAAATGAAGGTGTCCACGTTTGACCGCCATCTCTGGATATGACCATTGCAGTTCCGGTGTCTTTGCCTTCAATACCCGTACGGCTACTGTCCGTGAAATAGCAATGGATTTCTCCCGAAGACAATTCCAGCAAATACGGCTCCCAGTTGACACCCTGATACACTGAGACCGGTTCACTCCACGTAACGCCATTATCGGTACTACGCCTCATTTCAATACCTGCATCTTTAGGTAAGTCTCTATACCCATTATTAGCCCTATAGGAGGCTACGACCAGAATATCTCCGTTGGAAAGTACCAGCCCATCACAATTTGAATAACGCCGGTCATTCTTTTCACCTTTACTGTCGATAATACTGTAATTGGTAAACAGCTTGCCTTTATAACTCCATGTTTTAAAGTCCGTACTGGTCGCATAAGAACAACTGGCACCAATCTGATTGTTGTGATAGAACATGATATAACCATCATTAGCCAATTTCTTAACCCGTACATAATTAGGTTTGGCAGATTTTAGTACACTCTCTCCCAATTGTGAATACGTCCGAAAGTTCATCTTCAAGGACGAACGCGAAGTAACATCAGCGTGCGAATTAATCACCGGGACACCTTGATTGAGTTTGTCGACAGGAGTAATATGAGCAACAAATGGTTGTTCCGGTTCTTCTTGATCGCCCTTATTACCAGTTCCGCCACCATCACCTCCCTTATGATCCAATGCATCCTCTCCACTACCTCCACAGGCCATGGCTATAGCGCAGAAAGTAGCCAATAATACAGCTGTTTTCAACAATCCTTTCATAGTACTTTTTTTTGAGCAATGATTAAATATGATATTTACGATACATTCTCTTGGCTGTTTCCACCGGATCAACACCAGTCTCAAGCACATACTTATTATGTGCATTCACCCATGCCTTCTCCGCTTGAAACGAGTCCGGAACAGTAAGTGAACGTCCTTCCAATGTACCTTTAAGATAAGCGATGTAATTAGTCCAGCGAGGCAGATAATAATCCTTCAACAGTCCGCCCCATTCCTTGTGGGCATAGTCGCGCACCGGACTAAGCGTCTCCGTCCATGTCCCGATCAGCATACGGGCATTGTGCTCATACAAATCCTGCAATTCAGGCTGTTTTGACTTCGAACGGGCCATATCCAGCCAGCGTCCCACGAAGAAGCGTTCGTGAGTGGACAGTAACTCATTTTGATCCTTAATCAACTGCAGAAACCTCTCCGACCAGTAATCAAACTGTTTCGTATCTTTCGCCCGATAAGCATCCACCAGATTGTAATATGCTTCCCGTCCTAAATCCGCAAGATACTGACGAACGAAATCGACTGCATCATACTGATAAGTTGACGTCTGCTTCAGACGGTCTGCACTTTGCAAGAATAATCCTACTCCCTGGGCAAAGAGCTCCGGATCATAGAAAATCCGGCATTGACTCCAGGCAGAAGCCGTACTTTCTGAGTACCAGGCAAGTTCTTATGAGTCTTACTGGTTG
>OHAS01003617.1_pt1 | contig 10187 bp, 15 predicted proteins | sample 1577131 | NCBI WGS metagenome assembly OHAS01 (sample SAMEA3541566, study PRJEB24748) | human gut metagenome | biome: human gut; feature: human-associated habitat; material: faeces | place: China | collected 2012
TTTACGCGATATGGGGTTTCTCTTTTCAGCAGCTGGGCCACAAGGATTCGAACCTTGAAAATGACGGAGTCAGAGTCCGTTGCCTTACCATTTGGCGATGGCCCAATCTTTATTAAGATTCCGCAGTCTGTTTTATGTCGGCTGCGGAATCTATTATATCATATTGATGGATTTCGTCAAGGCTTTTTTAGCATTTTTTGTAATTTTTTAAACAAAATGTGGAATTCGTTCTAATACTATCCGGCGGCCGCTTCACTTTGGGCCGGAGGGACGGTCTGTTCCCCTGCCGGCAGGCTGGTATTCTCCGGTTCAGTTGCCGGAAGCGTCTCAGGTATGCCGGAGGATTCTGCCGGAGCTGCAGTTTCTTCCGGTTTCTGGCTCTCCTTCGTCTCCTCCGTTTCCTCTTCATCGCCTTCCGTCACCTCATCGGCAATATCCGGCGTATCGAAGTATCCCTTAATGCTTGCATAGGAGCCACCGTCTCTCGGAGCCACGCCGGCCAGAATAAATTCATAATCGGCACCGCCCTCCAGGCCTTTTATCGAAATCTCACAGGAATCGGAACTGGTGTCGGTGATCATGGCCGAATAGCTTCCGCCGTTTTCATCCTTTACTGAAACAGTCGGGTTCTTCCATTTCACCTTGCCTTTAAATACGACATTCAGTTTTCCGTCTTCAAAATCCACATAATCGATCTTGGCTTTTTTGCCCGACTGGCCTTCCTGCGGCTCCTCCCCCGCTTCCGTTGATGTCGCGGGCGCGGTCGTATGAGGCTCAGTAGGCGGCGGAGTTGGAGCTGTCTCCAATGACGGCAGCTCAGACGAACTTTCCTGTGTGGATTCTTCTGTTGTCTCCGCTCGGGAAGCGGTACTGCTCTCGCGTCCGGAGCTGCTTGGTCCCAGGGTGTCTTCCCCAGCCGGTTCCCCGTCATCCTCCCTGCGCACCGTATAAGCGCGGTCGGTGATTTCTTTTGCTATCTGCTCCATCGTCATTCCGGCGAATGCTTCCATGTCCTCTTCGCCGAGATCATTTTCATCAATTAATTCCTGCAGAAAGTATGCCTTACCATAAGAAATTCCATATTTCTGCGCCAGCTCCCTGACTTCGCCTGTGACAGGGGCCTGCTGATCATAGACAACTGCCTGTACCTTGTGTTCCTCCAATGAGGCCTCAATATCAACCACGACATTCTGGCGCAGTTCGGAAGCCTTCTGCCGGTCATCATTGGCTACCGTTACAAGTATGGCGTTGTCCAAATCACTTAAATAACCATGACGTACCATGGATCCGATGAGTGCATTTACCGCGATGTCCACATCCACATGTTCCAAATCCATGTTGTCCAGGATCTCTTCGGCATCGCTGTTCAGCGGCTCCGCCTTCAGTACCTTATCATTACGGTTCACTGAAAGCTCGATACTGGGATTGACATCGATTCCAATAACCGATTCAACTCTTCCGTTCTGATATATGGCTACTCCCGTACCCAAAACGGCTACGCACAGGCATGCCGCAGCTACGGTTACCGCTGTGCGCATCCTCCGGTATATCCTCGTCACCTTTGACGGCCCGATATGGATTTCCTGAGGTGTTGTCAGATCGATTTTATCTAATATATCGGGAGTCAGGGTATCCACTGCCGATTTCAGATGTTTCGCTATCTCATCATTATTCCATTGTAAGTCTGAGTGATCGGTCAATGTTCTCCCTCCTCTCTCAGATGTTTCTGTAATTTCTTCATGGCACGATTGTATTTGGACAGCACAGTTGCCAGCGGCATCTCCAGATCCGCTGCAATCTCCCTGTGTTTCATGCCTGCTGTTGTATGTAACAGCACAATCTGCCGTTCCTCTTCGTTCAGGATATGGAGCGCTGCTTTAAGCACCATTTTGTCGGCAGCATCTTCTATCTGCGGACAGAACTCTCCCAATTCTCCTTCTGAGAGGTCAGAAAGACCAATATCGGCTTCCCTTTTCTGATCCCGGAACTTCATATAGCAGAGGTTTCTGGCAATGGTAAACATCCAGGCCAGCGGTTTCCCCTGAGATTTATAGCCCGCAGCAGAAGTCCAGATTTTCAGATAGGTCTCCTGCATGATCTCTTCTGCATCCTGCGGGTTTCGCAGAATCGACAGAATAAAGCCGTATATGGTTTTATCCGTATTCTGATAGAGTCTGGGAAATGCCGCGTTGTCGCCCTGGGCAACTCGTAAAAGCAGTTTCTCATCACTTAATTTATCATAAGCGACCGCCTCTTCCAGGGTTGTAAATATCCCCATCAAAAACATGGACTAAATTTCCTTTCTATTAATTTAATGCAAAGGAGCCGTTTCTTATTGCACACTTTGGAAAATTTTTTCTTCATATGCAACAGCGGAAAGAAACAGCCCCTTTGCAGGCGCTGTCTTTCCCGCCAGACTCCTGTCAAGGCTTTCCAAAGCCTCTTTAACGGACTGCACGCTCCGTTCGAGGAGCCCGGCTTCCACCAGAGTTCCAACTATAATACGCACCATATTGTAGAGGAACCCATTTCCCTCCAGCAGGATTTCAAGCTGCGTGCCGTCCCTGCGTATATCAATTCGGCTGATTGTTCTCACCGTCGATTTCTTTGTCTTTTTGAGTGAGGAAAACGCTCTGAAATCATGGGTTCCGACGAGAATTGACGCGGCCCTTTTCATTATTTCCAAATCAGGCTCTTTGCCAAGTCCGTACCTGTATTTCCTCTCAAACACATCATTTTTGTCCGCTGTTTCTATCCTGTATATATAGGTCTTAGACAGGGCATTCAGACGGCTGTGAAACCGGGGCCGGGCCTCCTCTGCGGCCAGCACCCTGATGTCTTCCGGAAGATATTCATTCAGATAGTTTTTAATTCGGATCATATCGGCAGCTTCTGTTTGACTGCCGCAAAAAGCAGACAGAGGAAGATGAAAATTAGCCACCTGACCCAGTGCATGGACACCTGCATCCGTCCGGCCGGAACCATGAACCTCCACCGGCCCGCCTGCCAGACGCGAAAGAACAGCTTCCAGCTTTCCCTGAACCGTCTGCTGTGTGTTGCCCTGCTTCTGCCACCCGTCATAACGGGTTCCGTCGTACTGTAATAAAATTCTTATGTTCTTTTCTTCCACTTATTCTGAACCCCCGCTTTATTTTTCCCTCTCTTTTCAGCTTTCCCTGATATCAGGAAACAAATACAGGCATAAAGAATTGTACCTGTCACGGCTCCGCTCATATCCAGCCATACATCGCTGATCTGACCGGATCGTCCTTCTGTGAAAAGCTGTAATGTCTCGTCCACAAACGGGATAAAAAATATAAGCAGCATATGGAGCTGTCTTCTGAAAGCTGCGCCGCAGTCCAGATTTCTCATGCTCTGGAACAGCAGAATGCCAAGAAGCGTATATTCTGAAAAATGGGCGCACTTCCTGATAACGTGTTCTGTCAGCCATGGGGCCGAAAGTCCGGCCGCACCAATCGCCTGATGTACCAGACGCATGACAAATCCACTTTCCTCAGAAGAAAGATCCGCCGGTGTAAGGGAATTTGAGAAGATAAATACCACATAGGCCGCCAGTACCACATGCCATATTGTTTTCTTATACACGGCTTTAATGCTCCTGTCCGATATCTAATATTTTACTCGATTTTATAGCCTTTACCGCCCGGTGGATTGCCTCCTCATCCTGGACCAGAGCCATCCTGACATATCCTTCTCCCGAAGGGCCGAAAGCGCTTCCGGGGGTCACGAGAACCCCTGTCTGCTCAAATAACTCCTTTACGAATTCGAGAGAGGTATCAAAATGTCCGGGTACTTTAGCCCAGACAAACATTGTTGCTTCCGGTTTATCAATCTTCCATCCGATCTCCGCCAGCCCTTCACAGAGCAGATCACGCCGTTTTTCATAGGCTGCCCTGGTCACTGCCACACAGCTCTGATCGCCTGTGACTGCCGCTGCCGCCGCCTTTTGGATCGGCAGAAACAAACCGTAGTCCATATTTGATTTTAACGTTTTAAGGCGGCCGACTACCTCCCGGTTCCCGATGCAAAAGCCCACTCTCGCACCGGCCAGCCCGTATGTCTTGGAAAGGGAGTTAAATTCCACCCCCACTTCCCTGGCCCCCGGAAAGTGCAGAAAACTTCCGCAGCTCTTTCCGTCAAAGACAAGCTCGCTGTATGCGTTATCATGAAGCACGATTATATTATATTTTTTAGCAAAAGCGATCAATTCGCGGTAGAAGCTGTCAGGCGCCACAGCCGTGGTCGGGTTGTTCGGATAGGAGACAATCATCAGTCTGGCCTCCATCGCCACTTCCTCGGGAATCTCGCTCAGATTTATAACGTAATGATTCTCTTTTTTCTGCGGCATATAGTACAGGGACGCGCCTGCCAGAGACGGGCCGTCCGCAAATATCGGATAGCAGGGATCCGGAACCAGTACCCTGTCGCCCTCGTCCACAATCGACAGGGCAATATGGGCCAGGCCCTCCTGGGAGCCCAGAAGAGAACAGATTTCCGTCTCCGGGTCAAGCTCCACACTGTAACGGTTTTTGTACCACCGGGATACCGCATTTAAAAGTTCCTTCTGATCATTGATAGCGTAAATATAATTCTCAGGCACCAGACATTCTTCGCTCAGAACCTTCAGGATATGGGGGGCAGGAGGAATATTCGGCGCGCCGATACTCAAATCCACAATCTCTTTTCCCTCCTCCAGCCTCCTATGTTTCATCTGGGCCAGCATCGTAAAAACACCTTCCCCGAAGCGGTCCATCCTCTTTGCAAATTCCATCTGATTTCCTCCGTTCTTTTGCAGGGCAGAAAAAGCCAATTTAAGTCATTATATTACAAAGGAGGCTGAAAGTAAAGAGCTGGCGGAGTGTTAATCCGCCATAGCCTTCACAGCCGGCTCTATGACATCGCGCTCTGTCACGGTTGAATAATCAAGGGCCAGAAGTTCCTTTTCATTTGAAATAACGTATAAATCACGCTCCCGGTCCGGCCACTCACTGATATAATTATAATCAGGATCCTCCTCCGTAAGCTTAGCGGTACCAATCCACCGGTAGTGGTATCTTACAACCGACGTTCCGCCTTCGATCCAGCTTTCCTTTAAATCCCGCATGACGCCGCTTTCTCTCTGGTAAAGGCACAACAGAGTCTGCTAACTTTTTTCGCTCCATCCCTCCTCGAACGTGTAACCGCCCAGTTCCTCGAATGAAGACGGGAATTCGGCGATCCGATCGTACCTGCGTTCTTCTGTATCCTTATCGAGAAAGAGCATGACAATCTGCATAGTGAGAAATACCAACGCCACAGTCCCGACGATAACGGTTGCAACGGTATAAATCATGGCTTTTCCCGTTTTTGTGGTATTTTCCGTCTCCCTCACCATCTCCATTATTTTGCCGCAGTATAAAGCAAACATTATAAACAGCTGCCCCAGCACCTTTCCCCAGGAAAATGTAATTCTTCTCTGGTTCTCCAGACGAATCTCCGGGTCGGTCTCGATAGGAACCAAAGCTTTGTCCTCCGTATAAAAGATCTGCCGGGCGTTCCAGTTGTCCGCGCTGTCCAGACCCGAACTGCCGGGAAGAACAGCCACACAAAATCAGGCTGCTTCTGATTTTAATCTGCCCCAGTGTGCTGCTGTATCGCCGCTTTCATCTATATCAACGTTGCTGCTTCCCGGCATCAAAATCGCATTATAATGCCGATTTGACGGCTTACCTTTTCTGAAACGCCAGACGCCGTCAAACACATAGCCGTCAATATACCAGCCTTTCCCTGCCATCTCCTCGAGATATCTTGAAAAAGCTCCGCCTTCATATTCCCTAAAGTTATAATACCTGTAAGTCCTTCCTCCCACTACAGTGCGCCTCCCCTCATATATTCCCGGCCTTCTTCCACCAGTGTTTCCAGACGCCGGTATTCCTCCCGGAGCATGGCCAGCCCGTGATCTGTTATCTGATAATATTTCCTTCTGCCTTCGACCCCTGCCTCTTTAATCATATCTTCTTTCTCAAACTTTGCCAGCAGCGTGTATAAGGTGCCCGGCCCGATCTGCATTCTCCCCCTGGATATTTCCATGGCCTTCTGCGATATATCGACGCCGCATCTTGGTTCCAGCAGTGCCAGCAGAATATAATACATCTGTTCCGTCAGGCTCTGGAACTGCTCTCTCGCCATAAACAGCGCCTCCTCTCTCTTTTATTATCCATTATTATCGAATATCGATATTTCATAATATCATTATATTATCGATATTCGATAATATCAATTTATACGGCATTACAACTTTCTTACGATTATAAGAATCGCGTGGTTCCGTTTTTCGTTATTGTTCACACGGTTGTGTTCCACTCGGGACATTCCCGTGTGAAAAGTAAGCATTCTGTTCTTTACGGTAAATTAAAATGATTCCTGTCGTAGGAAATCAATTTCTCCTTCTGCATTTTCGACAGTTCTGCGGACAGCGCGCTGCGATCCACCGCCAGATAGTCTGCAAGCTGCTGACGGTTAAACGGAATTTCAAACCGGTTCTTTCCCTGTTTCTCAGCCTGGTAAGAAAGATAAGACAGCACTTTTTCCCGTATCGTTTTTTTGCTCATATGGTCAATCTTAGTCGTCAGAGTCAGATTTCTTCCCGCTATGACCTTCAGCAGGTTCTGTATCACCCTGGAATGGAACCGGCAAGAGACGCCCCACCTCCAGAAACAATACTTCCGTATTCTCTTCGGCCATCACACTGACCATAAGGGGTTCCCCGCCGGCGCAGGCATAGCTCTCGCCAAAAAGCTGTCCTTCTCCCATCACGGCGATAATCTGCCGGTTCCCCCAGTAATCTTCCCGTATCACCTGAACGGAGCCGGTAAGCACCATGCCGACAGACGTTATGGTATCTCCCATGCGGAAGATGTACTCATCCTTCTTATACGTTTTATTAACGGCGGAAAGGCATTTCAGGATACTTTCCGCCTCTTCCTCCGAAAATCCCCAAAAAAGACTGGTCTCGGTAAAATGAAACTTTTTCATTTTTATCTCCTTTTCGTTGTAATTACAACAGACATATTGTCTCAATTTTAATATACTGTAGTCACAAGTTCAAGAGAAATATTATTGTTACTGCACGAACCTGTCTGAACTGTTACAAACCGGACACGAATTAAACGGCAAAGAAAGGGAGGAGAAATAGATGATAAGAAGAATTATTAAAATTAATGAGGAGAAATGTAACGGCTGCGGTATCTGCGCCGCCGCCTGTCATGAAGGCGCCATCGGCATGGTAGACGGAAAGGCAAAGCTTTTGCGGGACGACTACTGTGACGGACTCGGTGACTGCCTCCCCGCCTGTCCTACGGGCGCTATTACTTTTGAGGAGAGGGAGGCGGCCGCTTACGATGAAGCGGCAGTCAAAGCAAAAGCTGCAAAAGAAATGGGGGCTGCCGGTCCGGTACACACGGCCGGTCATTCAGAAGCTCCTCTTCCCTGCGGCTGTCCCGGCTCACAGAGCCGCGCAATTCCCCGGCCTTCGACGAACGCGGAACCGTCGGCCGATAGAAGCAATGCCGAAACAGCGCCGGACGAGGACCGGAAGGGCTGCTCTGCCGTTTTGACAAGCCAGTTGTCCCAATGGCCGGTACAGATTAAACTTGTCCCGGTAAAGGCTCCTTATTTTAACGGCGCCAAACTTCTTATTGCGGCAGACTGTACCGCCTACGCCTACGCCAATTTCCACAGCGAATTCATCAAGGGAAAAATCACCCTGATCGGCTGTCCGAAGCTGGACTCCGTGGACTACTCTGAGAAACTGACGGAAATTATTAAAAACAACGATATTAAAAGTTTAACCGTTGTCCGCATGGAAGTTCCCTGCTGTGGCGGAATCGAACATGCAGCAAAAAATGCTCTGTTAGCCAGCGGGAAATTTATTCCCTGGCAGATTGTCACAATTTCCACAGACGGACAGATTCTGGATTAGAGAGGAGGCCCCTATGAAGTATCCGTATATTAAAAACATTGCCCACGAAGAGGCGCTGGCCCTGAGCGGCCAGGTAGTCACCCAGCCAGGCCAGATTGTCAGCAAAACCTTGGCCCAGAACGGCGCTGTAAGCATCACGCTCTTTGCCTTTGATAAGGACGAGGAAATCAGCACCCATGATTCGGACGGGGACGCCATGGCTACCGTCCTGGAAGGAACCGGCCAATTCACCGTAGACGGCAGGATACACCTGCTGAACGCCGGAGAAACCCTGGTTATGCCTGCCAAAAAGCCGCATGCGGTCTTTGCAAAAGAACAATTTAAGATGTTACTCGTTGTCGTATTCCCATATGAAAAGGACGAAAAATAATGAATGATAAAAATAAAATGTTTTGCTTCCAATGTGAGCAGACTGCCGGCTGCAGCGGATGTACCGGAAACGCCGGAGTCTGCGGTAAGACCTCTTCCGTATCCGCACTTCAGGATGAACTGACAGGAGCCCTAATCGGCCTGGCCCGTGCCTGCCGGGACGTACCTGTCACAGGCAGGACCAGCCGCATTATTCTGGAAGGACTCTTTACCACTGTTACCAATGTAAGTTTTGACGGCGATTCCATCAGGGAGATGATACGCCGGGTACAGGAAGAAAAAGCCGCCATTGTGCCGGACTGCCGGGGCTGCGGCGCCCCCTGCGGCCAAAATAATGATTACGGCATGGCCGGACTGTGGTACGGGGACGAGGACATCCGCTCCTTAAAATCACTGATTCTTTTCGGGATCCGCGGAATGGCGGCCTATGCCTACCACGCCATGGTTCTCGGATACAGTGATGAGACTGTAAACCGCTTTTTCTTAAAAGCGCTGTTTTCTATCGGAGAAGACTGGGGAATGGAGGAACTGCTTCCCATCGTGCTGGAAACAGGCGAGGTCAATTTACGCTGTATGGAATTACTTGACCGGGCCAATACGGAAACATTCGGCACCCCGATTCCCACCACAGTCCCGCTCACAGTGGAAAAAGGCCCGTTCATCGTCATCAGCGGCCATGATTTATATGACTTAAAGCTCCTTCTCGAACAGACGGAAGGAAAAGGCATCAATATTTATACCCATGGGGAAATGCTCCCGGCCCACGCATATCCTCTTCTGAAAAAATATCCGCATTTGAAAGGGAATTTCGGAACCGCATGGCAGAACCAGCAGAAAGAATTTGCCGGTATCCCGGCTCCCGTTCTGTTCACTACCAACTGCCTGATGCCGGTGAAGGAAAGCTACTCTGACCGCGTATTCACGACAGAAGTGGTAGCCTGGCCCGGCCTCGTCCATATTGACGAAGATAAGGATTTTACCCCTGTTATCGAAAAGGCGCTGGAACTCGGCGGCTACCCGGAGGACAGGGAATTCACCGGAATCAACGGCGGAAAAGAAGTGACAACCGGTTTTGGCCACGGTACCGTTCTCTCGGTCGCAGATCAAGTCGTCGACGCGGTGAAAGCCGGAGCCATCAGCCATTTCTTCCTGGTTGGAGGCTGTGACGGCGCACGGCCCGGAAGAAATTACTACACGGAATTTGTAAAACTGGCTCCCGATGACAGCATCATCCTCACACTCGCCTGCGGCAAATACAGGTTCAATGACCTGGACCTTGGCACAGTCTCCGGCCTGCCCCGCCTGATGGATATGGGACAGTGCAACGATGCCTACAGCGCCATCCGTGTGGCTTCCTCGCTGGCTGACGCGTTCGGCTGCAGCGTAAATGACCTTCCGCTGACACTGGTGCTGTCCTGGTATGAACAGAAAGCCGTCTGCATCCTGCTGTCACTGCTCCATCTCGGAATCAAGAATATTTATCTTGGTCCGACTCTCCCGGCATTCCTCTCGGAGAATGTACTGGGATATCTGGTGGAACAGTTCCAGATTTCACCGACCGGAACGCCGGAGGAAGATTTGAAGAAGATGCTTGGAAAATAATAAAAAATAGAAAACGTATAAAATCCCGGCTCAGTGCCACCCTAATATCGAGGTGATAATATGGCATCCTATGTATCCCCGGCAGTCCGGGACAAATTTGAGTCTCTGTCTATCGATTTAAAAAACTGTATCCTGGAACGCAACGTCCGCCTGGAAACAGTTTTCGATTTAATCCGGGTATTGGAAGAAATCGTGGCGGAGGGAGACAATTAAAACCACTGTGGTATATTTAAAA
>OHAS01003621.1_pt1 | contig 10177 bp, 9 predicted proteins | sample 1577131 | NCBI WGS metagenome assembly OHAS01 (sample SAMEA3541566, study PRJEB24748) | human gut metagenome | biome: human gut; feature: human-associated habitat; material: faeces | place: China | collected 2012
TGGCTGTTCGCTCAAAGGACTTGATGTTACCGTCCGTCACTTCGATGTTGGAGATGGCGGCGTTCTGGCTCATCAGATGCTTGATGGACTGCTTGCCGCGATAGGTTTTAGGCTGCTGCATCTGCTTCTGCGCCTTCTCGATCTCCTGAACGAACTTGTCCAGCGCCTTTTTCAGCACCTCGGCTGAGATTTTTCCGCCCTTGATCATGATTGCAACAACTTTGGTGTTGACTTCATCCTGCATTGCGGCGTTTACCTCCTTTCCTTGGAATGATTATTGGGACTGCTGCCGAAGCTAAGGCGGCACAATCCGGCGATAGATGATTTTCATTCGAGCTGTCCTCCTTTCCGAGCAATGCTCACGATGGTATTCATTAAAGAGTGTCTTCACAAAGGCTATAATCGTAGGTCTTCGGCTTCTTTGACCCTGCCGACCTGTCCTGCCCGTAGAAATCATGGTTGACAAGCGCAGAGTAATAATTGTCTATCGTCAGAGAGGCGTTATACAGAGCGGTCAACAGGTACGCCCGGATATTACGGATGTCTGACGGATTCTTGTTCATTGCGTCCAGAACGTACTCAATGTGGCTGCTATTCAGCTTGAGAAAGCGGGACTTAACCACTTGCTGCGGCATATCCTCGCCGTTGATGCGGATGGTCGGCGCAGTGGAACAGACGGCATCCAGCATGATGTCCATGATCTCCCGGAAGCGGTCTTTATCGAACTTTGGATCCAGACAGAGAATGTTGTAGTCAAGATTCTCTTTGATAATCTCTTCATACTCGCTTCGCTCATCCATCCTGTCCATCCCATCAAGATTGATGGATTGATAGTTCTTTGAGAGAGTATTTCTTTCTTGAGTAATTACTTGGATAGTATTTCTTTGTGCGGGATTTTCCCTATGGGGATTCTCCACGTCTGGATTCTCCACATCGGGATTTTCCCTGTGTGGATTGTCCCTGTGTGGCAAACCGGCTTGCGGCATCTCATAGATGTCGAACTCCGTGCTGACCATTCTGCCCTTATCATCTCTGCCACGGTGACGGACAAGGTAGCCGTTTTCCTCAAGCTCCTTGAGTGCCGAAAGTATGGCGTCGGGACCTTCCTTGCAGAGTGCCGCAAGACCACGGGTGGAGAACTGCCAGCCGTCGTTGAAGGACAGCATCTTTGAGAGAAGACCGACTGCTTTGAGGGAGAGGTTCTTATCTCTCAGGTGGGTATTGCCCATGACCGTGAAGTCACGGGTTTTATTGACGCGATAGACTGACACATGATCACCCTGCCATTTCCGTAGATACTTCAACGCCGCAGATTCCAAAGTAGCGGATGCGGATGACGTTCTTGCCCTTCGGGGTGAAGTAGGTCTGAGAGCCGGTATAGCGGAAGGTCACGAAATCCCGGACGATGAAGAGTCCTTCGTTGCTCTTCTTGTTGTAGGGAAGAAGCTGACCGGAGGGAGAGCGGAACAGATACCCTTCGTTAAGCAGGAATTTGACGAACTTGCGCTCCGGGATTTTCAGTTCCTTCGCCGTGGTGCGAATGTTGGTGCAGTCATCTGGATTGACGAAGGCGTCAAAGTAATCGGCTTTCGGTCTTGCGATGCCCAGCTCCGCTTCAAGGGCATTGGCGCGATTCGTTTCCTTGAGCAAGGTCTGCGCAAGCTCTATGATGACCGCCGGTTCTTTCTGAATGCGGTCCAGCAGGGATTCCGTCATGTAGCAGCCGGTCTTGCGGATCATGGGAACAACCTCATCGAACAGCCAGTGTTCAAATCTTTCCGCCGAGGGGAGTTTGCTATGGACAATTAGCCTGTAAACATCACCCTCCGTAATGTAGGAAAGGGACTGCGTACCGCCGCTCGTAAGGGTGTCCCGTTTTAGGACACCCTTGCAATGGTCAATAATTGCCTTGCCGGGTCTGGCATATCCCAATGCTCTTGCAACATCTGAGCCGCAGAACAGAAGTGTTTCTCCGTCGAGGATCGTCCTCACCTCACCGAACTGTTCATTCTTGAAGACTTCGATTTTGTTATCCATGACAGGTTTCCTTTCCGGCATCAGATGTGCCACTTTGATTTTTGAGTGTAGAAACGGGATTGCAGCAGTAGGGACACTCCGCAAACACGCAGGACTGATATTTCCAGTGAGGACGGTGAAAGCGGCAGCTTCGGCACTCAGGGAGAATGCCATCCGCGCCGCTGTCAAAATGCTCAAAGCCGGGTGTGGTCTGCATCAGCAATTCCAGTGCTTGCAGATCACCGGCTGTCATGCGTTTCATGCTTAAAAACTCCTTTCCTTCGCCGCATCGCCAGCAAAAATTCCGGCTTTTGGGCAACAAAAAAAGAGGGTTTGCTTCTTACTCCAAATTGGAGAAGAAACAAACCCTCTTCGTTTACGATGTAGTTCAGATGATTTCTCGGATGGTATGAATGACACCGAGCAGCAGCCCGATGAAGAAGGCAAGTCCTCCGATAAGACCGCCTATGATTAAGTTCAATGCGAAGATGCCGACTGAGCCGGAGATACCGTAGCCGCTGGGAACGAGCCAGAGGCACATCCTCCGGATGCCGAATGGCAAGCCGACGCAGATCCACATAAGGAAGTAGTCACATACGCCGTCAGGCATATAGATCGGCTTGAGAAATGACGCGAGGCAGAACGCAAGCGCGATTGGAAGCAGAACCTCCTTCAAGAAGACTTTGATAGCACCCACTATATCCTCCTTCTGCCGGAAGTGTGCAGCGGCACACTCCGGCTTGCTTGATTATTGTGAAAGTCCTTTGTTTTCGGTCAAAAAAAGAAGGGACTAAGCCAGAATGCCTTGATTTTCAAGGTCTTTCTGATTTAGTCCTATTATCGCACAATAATCTTTGACGATCACTGTTCCCACTCTTCCGGCTTCAATCTCTGTCAGCAAAGAATTGAATGCCGGTCTGTTGAAGTTCGTTCCTGAATATCCATCATCACTGAAATGCTGAATATTACCAAAGCCATGTTGCACTGCATAATCTTCCAGATACTTCTTCTGGTTTGTTATGGAGTTGGATTCGCCCTGCATCTCATCATCACGGGACAGACGCTCGTAAAGTACTGTTATTCTGTTATCTTTAGCCATTTTCTCAGCTCCTTTCATAATGCTAAAAAATAAGAACACACAGAAAGCACTTCATTTTTTAATGACCTATTTTCTCTGTATTCTTAAAATCTAACCCTTCCGATATATATTTTTTTAGATGAACCTTCGTCTTTGCATCGAAATAAACTTTTCTTTCCTTATCCCCTTTTCCATATACCACACATTCTCTGCCTTCCAGATCAATATCGTCAATATTCAGATTTACAAGTTCTCCGACACGAATTCCGGTAGAGTACAGCAAATCAATCATTGCTAAATCTCTTGTTTTCTGGCAATGATCCCGTAATTTTTCAATTCCTTCATCAGTGATCACATTTTTTACAACGGTTTTCGTTTTAATCTTATGAATCCGTCTCATGGGACTTTTCAAAATATAATCTTCTTCCTCCAACCAGGAAAAGAAGCTGGATAAATTTCTACGAATATTGTCAATTGTAACGTTCGTACATTTACTTTCTTTTTGATATTCCGATAAATAAGATCGAATTTCTTCCGTAGGAATTTTCCTTACACTGACTTCAATCTTTGACAGTAAATCTTCCGCCGTGCTCTTATAGTATTGAATTGTTCTTTCCGAACAGCCTTCATATTGCTGCATTAACGAATCAAACAATAGAATGCACGCTCTGCGAGCATTCTATTGTCATGAATAATAACTGCGCTTCGTCAAGAGCTCTTTGCACTGCAACTTTTTCATTTCGTCGCTTTCTACGAAACCATCATTTATTCAAAAAATGCTCCCTATTCGGATACTCCTGGCGATATGCCCGGAGGGCGGCTTCCTGCAGCAGCGCAAATTCTTTTTCCATGCGCAGCAGGCGGGGCGCCTGAAAGGCAATTGCGCTGATCTGTTCGGCAATTTTTTTTGCAATTCCTTCTTCTGATAATTGTCCCATGCCAAATACCAGGGAGGTGAAGCCTCTGCCCCCTCGGCTGACCTGAATGAACTTCAGAAATACATTATACAATTCCTCCAGAAGGATCTGTTGATAACACTCCTCTGACTGCATCGCTTCTGTCAGGCATAATGCAGAAAGGATCCGGGCTCCCATCCTTCTTCTGTCACCTCCCAGGTCCAGAGTGCTTCCTTCTGCCAGGTATTTCAATTCCATCAGACATTTGACGAATTCATCCTTCTGTAGTCTGTATTTTCCGTATCGGGCTGTCCAGAGCCGGTTTCTGTATTCTTCCGCCCAAGCTTCTTCCTCTCCTGCATGCGCTTTTAAGATCTGCTGCCGTTTTGCCGGATCTGTCTCCCGGTAAAAATCATGGCTCCATGCTTTTTCCATCTGCTTCTTCCTCTTCTGCGTTTAAATATTCCTCTATATTGCTGCCGTCCACCTTCTTGTATTCCGAGAAATAGTACCGTCCATCTTTCAGACTTTCCTGGTCGAGGTCCTTTCCCTCAAACAGCGTCACTGCCATTTTTGCCATTTTCTTTGCCTGATCCACTCTGTCATTGTAAATGCTACCCTGCATTTCTCCGGCCTTTACGGCCTCCAGCGCGTCTTCCAGGCCATCGATTCCAAAGATCACCGGCCAGTCTTTGCGGATATAGCCTACTTTCCGGTAGGCTTCCACAGCCCCCAGTGCCATCTCATCGTTATTGGATAGGACCAGTTCGATCTCTGTTCCATATTGGCTGATCAGGCGGTTCATACGATTCTCCGCCTGCCCCCGGTTCCAGTCCGCAAACTGATAGCTTAATTTTTCCAGTGAAACATCGTTTTTCATCAGTGTTTTTACCGAATACTCTGTTCTGCTGATGGCATCCTGATGTCCTGCTTCCCCTTCCAGAAGTACATACTGGATCTTTCCATCCTCATTTTTGTCCACTTCCGGATGGCTGTTGATATATTCTGCTGCGATCTCTCCCTGCATAATCCCGGACTGTTCCGCATCACAGCCCACATAATACAGCTTATCCCACTGCATCAGATCTTCCTTTACCGGCTCCCTGTTAAAGAAGATCACCGGAATATTTTCGTTTCTTGCCATCCGGATGATCCGGTACGGTGCTGTCCGGTCTACAAGATTGACGCAGAGCACATCACAGCCCGCATCAATCATTTCCTCTACCTTTTCGTTCTGTTCCTGCTGATCGTCGTTTCCGCTTTTTATTGATACGATGATCCTCCGTTCTTCGCTTTCCATGGTTTTCAGATACGCCTTCAATTCATCCGTCAGTGCGTTGATAAAGGGGTCATCCTGACTGTAGGTGATTACTCCCACACGCAGAGTTTTCTCTGTCTTGCCTGACTGATCGGAACACCCGGACAGCGCAAGGACCAAACTCCCTATTATAGCAGATAATACCATTGCCATTCTTCTTTTCTTTTTATTCATAGGAATATAAAAACCTTTCTAAATCATCGTCCATAGAAAAACTATCTTTCTGAAACACCTTATATTCTGTTGTATATCCCTGCATTTTGTAGAACTTATGCCCTATCCTTCTGACCATCTCTTCCACACTTCTATAACCGATTTCATATCCATCCGGAACAATAAGTCCCTGGATATTTCCCTGATCCAAAAGTGCGATCGTCCTCAGACTGTAGCCCACACCATAGAGCTCTGCGCCCCTGTATTTTCCATTTTCTGCCTGTTCTCCAAGCTCTTCCAGAACTCCGGCATCCAACACTACAAGGGTATCTGCCCTTTTTTCTGCCTTTATCCGTTCTGCGATGTGCTGTCCTTTTCTCCGATAGATACACCAGCGGATCTCGCTGCCGCTGCCTTCCAGTGCCTCTTTCAATCCGCTGATCTCTGACTGTACCGCCTCAGACATCTTCCAGTCGGCAATAATTCCAATCTTTCGCTCTTTCGTTCTCAGCTGTTCTCCCAGACTTCTTCCGATCTCCCGATAATTCGGCTGGATCGCAGGACTGGCAGCTTCTCCCTCTTTTACCGCCAGGCTGTCTGCCATCAACAAATAGGGTTTATTTCCACACTCTTTTTTCAGCATATTTTCGGTCTCGCGTCCGGGTGCGGGATACAGGATAAATCCATCGATATCATTGTCCTTCTGTTCTTTGATAAATTCTCTTTGCGTCTCCGGTCCGTCGATCTCATCGGTGTTACAGATAATCATGTGGACATTGTTCTCTGCTGCAAACTGTTTCATCCCCTTAATCAGGGCATCCCAACGCTTATCGCCGGACTCCGGAAGGATTACGGCAATCCTGGTCTCTGCAACGTTCTGATCAAAAATCTTCCATACAAAGAAGACCGCCAGCATCAGCAAAAAAAGCTCAATTATAAGAAATTTAACCCGATTCTTTTTCATCTGCCGATCTCCTCTGGATATATTTTTGCGATTCCAGTCTTTCTGCATTTTCCGGTGTATATGGAATTGCAGGAATACGGATCGTGACCCTTGTTCCTTCATCCGGTTCACTTTCTATAGACAGACCATATTTTTCTCCAAACATCAGCCGGATTCTGGAATGCACATTGATCACCCCAACGCCGGAGCCGTGCTTCGGAACTTTGCTGTTGTCCGTCAGGATTTTTTCCAGAACCTCTTCCGGCATACCCATACCGTTGTCTTCAATGGTGATCAGGATGTCCTCCTCTTTCTTTTCTCCACTGACGATAATCCTGCCGTCCTCATCCTCATCCATATTTCCAACACCATAATAAATGGCATTTTCCAGAATGGGCTGGATCACCAGCTTTACGATGCAGTAGTTTTCGATCTCTTTCTCGATCCGGAATTCTGTTTTAAATCGTTCTTTGTACCGTGCCAGCTGGATATTCATGTAGCTTCTGCTGTGCTGCAGCTCGTCTTTGATAGAGATAATGGTCTTTCCCCTGGACAGGCTGACACGAAGCAGTTTTGCCAGTTCAGAGATCATACGGACTGCTCCTTCATTTTCCTGGGCTTCCACCATCCAGGTGATGGATTCCAGTGTGTTATACAGAAAATGAGGATTGATCTGGCTTTGCAGGGCATCCAGTTCACTTTTTCTCCGTTCATTTTGCTGTCGGATGATCTCATCCATCAGTTCTTCGATCTGCTCATAAGACTTCTGTACCGAATGTCCCAGATGACGGATCTCAGAGGAGCCTCCAATATAAATATCCGGCTTTCCTCCTGCTTCATAGGTCTTAACAGAAGCGTCCAGCTCCCGGATCGGTTTGGATATCTTCCGGGATACCAGCTGGTTTCCCTCCAAAAGCATGACCAACAGGACTAAAATAGTGGCAAATACATAGTAACGGAAATTTTTAAAGTTTGACTCCTGCACGCTCTCAGGCACAACACCGATCATCTTCCAGCCGGTATAAGCTACGCTTCTGACGATCACGGTCTCGTTCTGACCATCGGCACGGATCTCGTAGGTTCCATCCTCATATTTTGTAGCTTCCAGACTGTTTTCTTTAAATAATCCGCGGTTTAATTCCGTTCCCCGGGGATGATAGATCATCTCTCCGCCCTGGCTGCTCAGATAATAATAGATCCCATCGGAAGAATCGTTGATCTGTTTCATGACATCCCGGATCACAGAATATTTCATATCCAGTAAAAGAACGCCGGTTTCCGGTATTTCTCCTTTATTGACATCCACATAGCTGCTCAGAGAAACCACCCACTGGTACCGATAGGCTCCGTCTTCAAACAATTCCTGGATATGGGGTGTGGAAAAATGTACATTTTCAATTGCATTTTCTGCATTTTCATACCACTCCTGAGTCTGCACCTGCACATTTTTCTTTTCTAACGCCACCGGCTCAGATGCGATCAGTTTTCCTTCATGGTCATACAATGCCACACTCTGAACCTTATCGGAGTTGGTCTCATAAAGAAGACTGAATTGCTCCACAAATTCCCGGCTGGATATATCAAACTGCTGAACCACGTTATAGTTTGCTCCATTAAAGATCTGGCGAATATCCAGCAGATCTGCATTTAACCGGTCTACAGTTCCCTCCACGGTTGCTTCCGCGTTGTCCACTGCTGTTTTTTCCAATGCCAGCTTAAAGCGATGGTACAGCAACAGTCCCATGACAATGATCGTGACCAATGAGATTGCCATAAGGACAGACAAAATGATCGTCTGTATGTTAAATACGGTACTTTTTCTACTTTTCGTTTTCTTTTTTCCCGGAGGCTCTGTATTTGGATGGGGAAACGCCGAATTTCTTTTTAAACACATAACTGAAGTAATTTGCATCCTGATATCCTACTTTTTCTGCTATCTTATAGCTTTTTTCATCGGTGTTGAGTACCAGTTCTTCTGCTCTGTCCATTCGGTAATCCGTAAGATAAGTGACAAAGGGCTGCCCTGTTTCCTTCTTAAAAATAGAAGAAAAGTAGGAATTGGATACCCCAAGATCTGCACACACCTCATCCAGTGAAATGTCAGGCTCCATATATCTTTGCTTTACAATATTCTGCGCGTCAGTGATCATACGTCTGGAGGTACTGTTTCTGGTACTTTTCAGTTTTTCGCTGATGGCTGTAGACATATTGATGATCCAGTTTGTCATGGAGGTTTCGTCTAACTGGGTGACTCTTTCGTAAAGGTTTTGTACATTTCCGGAGATATCATTAAAATCCATAGAATTATTGGCACAAAACTTGAAAAATCCGCTGACAATCTCCATGGTAGCCAGATTATACTGACTGATGGTATCTGCATTCTTATGGAGTTTTTCTATCTCCTTGATCGCTTCTTTCCGGATCTCCTCCTGATCTCCCACGTGAATGGCACGGAACAGATCCTGCATTCTTGTTTCCTCCAGGGGAACCGTCTTTTTGGACTCTTTCGGAACTATCTCTGCAATATTGATCGCTCGTTTGGTTCCATATAAGACACGGTAGGACACTGCCTCTCTGGCTCCCTCGTAAGAGATGCTGATATCATACAGACTATTGCATACGGTTCCGATTCCTGCAGTAACCGCCGCCCCCATAATTCTCCATGCCCAGCGACAGAATCGGTCACAGCTATCCGTCAATTGGGCCATCTCCTCTTCTGAATGAAGCTCCATGATCAAAATTGTGTTGCCCATATAGATAAATTCCTGACAATTACAGTTCTCTGTCAGCCGCTGTTTCACTTCTCGTTCCACGGACATGGATAACAATAAGGGATTCATGCCATCCGGCACATCATTTTCCGAAGTATGAAAGATAATGCAGCAAAACAAAGGTCCCTTCATATCCACCCGATAGTTCTGAAGAAATCGTTCATAGTCCTCTTCGCCAACTCTTCCCTCGATCAGGGAAATAAAGAAATTGGACTGTAGCTTTGGCAGCACTTCCTGAAAATAATCCTCCAGTTTTTTTACATTTAATTTTTCTTCCCGTTCCTTGTCCAGGGTATTTTTCAGCTTCACCAGACTGTCTGACAGCTCCGTGGCGCTGATTGGTTTCAGCATATATTCTTTGATTTCCAGGTGAACCGCTTCTTTTGCATATTCAAATTCGTCAAAGCCTGTACAAAGCATAATGTAAATATTCGGATAGTCCTGGTTCAGCTTTCTGGCCAGCTCCAATCCATCCATGTAAGGCATCTTAATATCCGTCAGCACCACATCCGGCTGAAGCTTTTCCACCAGCTCCAGGGCCTTCACGCCATTGGTGGCACTGCCTACCACATCAAAGCCCAGATCATTCCAGCGGATCTTCTGTTTCATGATATCGATGACCTCCACCTCATCATCGACAAGAATCACTTTATATTGTTCCATGCTTATCCCCTTCTTTTTATCCCTTCTTTTTATCCCTTCTTTTTATCCCTTTCTTATTATAGCAGAATTTGCTTTCTTCTGAAGGAATATATAAAAAATTTACCAAAAGCGCAAATAAGAATGTGCCTTGGCGCATCCTCGCGGAGCGTTTTTATCGTATAGAAACGAAGTTTCCTATACGACAAAAGACCGCCCTTGCCATCCATCAGACGGCCGGGCGGTCCTGCTTTCCTATTCTCCTGTATAAACACTGTCGGACTCAAAAGCCTCCAACGTTGATATCCTTATTTTTTCTGTACATATTTCAGACAGTCAAGGGTTACGGCTGCCAGGATAATG
>OHAS01003622.1_pt1 | contig 10177 bp, 9 predicted proteins | sample 1577131 | NCBI WGS metagenome assembly OHAS01 (sample SAMEA3541566, study PRJEB24748) | human gut metagenome | biome: human gut; feature: human-associated habitat; material: faeces | place: China | collected 2012
GAAGAACGCAAGATTCAACGCCTCTTCCGTAATGGCGATGTCACTCGTCTCATTAAGAAATCCAACGACTTTGGTGCGGGTGGTGTCTGTGTTACCCGGTCGGCCAGTTCCATGATCTCGTCCAGCCGGTGGGAAATATATAGCACAGACACCCCCTCCTGCCGCAGTTCCCGGACGATTCGAAACAGCCGGGCCACTTCGTCCTCCGCCAGAGCGGCTGTGGGCTCGTCCAGAATCAGGACACGGGGGCTGCCCAGCAGAGCCCGTACGATCTCCACACTTTGCCGCTCAGCCAGGTTTAGTTCCGCTACCGGCCTTTCCGGCTCCAATTGATATCCCAAGCGCTGGCAGCACTCCCGGATCTCCCGGCACATGCCTTTCCGGTCGGTGCGCCCCAGGGAGAGAACCCGTTCCCGCCCCAGAAACACATTTTCACACACCGATAGGTTCTCCAGCAGGTTTGACTCCTGGTGGACGAAACCAATGCCCTTTCTGTATGCGTCAATGGGGCTGGAAATTTTTACCGGATGACCATCCAGCCGGAGCTCCCCTCCGTTGGGCTGGAGGTTCCCCCCCAGTATATTCATCAGGGTGCTCTTTCCCGCCCCGTTCTCACCCACCAGGGCGTGGATCTCTCCCCTATGTACCGACATGGACACGTCATCCAGGGCTGTAACGCCGGGAAAGTTTTTTGTGATATGTAAGAATTCCAGATAGTCCTGTTCCAATACGCTCATCCTCCCGCTACGAGGTGAGGAAAGAGGCGATCAGGTCACCCTTCTCGCCCTTTCCCAGTGATGCCGGAAGCCGGCCTTCCACGGCTATGCATGCACTCCGGTAATGTGTGTGGGCTCCGGCCTCTCTTCAGCCATCAGTGATCCATCAGTGATCTGTAGCTACACCCTCGCCAGTAAGGCCCTGAGAGCCGTCGTTTCCGTTTCCGTACAGAGCCACAATATCCTCCTCGGTCATTTTGGTGCCACACCAGAAGCTGTCAGACAGATCCCAGCGAACATAGTCGTCCACTTGGTCATTGGTAATGGTGGGAATCTCCACGATAATGTCCTTCTCCCCCTCATAGGTACCATTCAGGATCTCCAGGCCAAGCTCGGCACCGTAAGCAAACAGCCAAGTTGGCAGGGAGGTGGCAATGCAGGACAGGCCGTCGTCCTTGTACTCGCTCCACAGTTTCAGAAAGCCGTTGCAGTCCTCACCCATCATGGGGATCCAGTCCCGACCGGAGTCGGCCCACACCTCGATGGCTGCACGGGTCATATCACCGCCCGAAGACCAGATGCCGTCGATGTCATCATAAGCGGCCAGCAAGTTTTCCATGACAGGCTTGGCAGTAGCATAGTCCCAGTCGGCATACTCGGAGGCAATTACATTGATGCCGGGGTATTCGGCAAAGGCATCCTGGGCACCCTGCGTGCGCAGCACAGCACTGGACAGGCCGGCCATGCCATCCAGGCAGACAATATTGCCCTCGCCGCCCAACTCCTCGCACAGCCACTTGGCGCCCACGTAGCCGAAGTCGTAATCCCGGGCCACCACAGACACGTTGTATTTATCGGTAGCATCCGACAGGGGGGAGGTACAATTTACCACCACAATTCCCGCGTCGTAGGCCTCTTCTACCACTGCCGCCACGGATTCGGCAGAGATCGGCTGGAGAATCAACATATCCACGCCCTTGGCGATCAGATCCTCGATGTCGGAAATCTGCTTGTTTACGTCGTTATCGGCATTGTAGATATAGTACTCGGAGATCTGCTCATTGTTGCGCAGATAGGCTTCCAACTCGTTGACGCACTGTACGCCCCAGGTGTTGCCCACCCAGACGTTGGAGAAGCCAACCTTGTAAGTCTTGGTTTCACCGTCCGGCGCCGCGGATTGGGGGGCAGTTTCACCAGCGCCGCCCGACTGACTCGGGCTCTCTGCAGGGGTGCCGCCGCAGCCGGCTACCATCGCCAGGAGCATAACACAGGACAGGAGCAACGCGATCCACTTTTTCATTCCATACACTTCCTTTCAATATCGGAGCACAATAACATCAAACTTTCTTAATGAAACTGCGCTCTTATTGTCTATATGTTACAATCCACTTCCGATAGAATCAATCCCATTTCCGGTACTTTTTATAACAATTCCGGCTGGTTTCTTGGAATTTTTACAGGTCTGTGCTATCATAGTACTTAAGCACTAGGATAAATCCTTCCTTTATAGATCAATTTTTGTATTTTTAAATATGTTTTTCCTTCTTTCCCCAGTTGGTCCCCGTCAGAACTCCAAGAGCTCTATTCTGTCGCCGCGTTGGGAGGTGCACGCCACGAAACGTTTTAACTGGGAATATGAATTTGACCCCTCCTTCCCCATCCATCTGTTCCCCTATCAAGTGATGGGAAATAAGGACCCTATGCACTGGCACCGCTACCACGAGATCGGCCTGTGCGTGGGAGGAACAGGGAAATTTGTTTATCTGAACAAGGTCTACCCTGTGAAGCCAGGTGACATCTTCATCTCTAATAACTACGAGAGCCACGTAGCCATCTCTGACGGAACCCAGGACTGCCGATACCTCTTTCTGATTTTCCTTCCCTCGGCTATCTCTGCTCCTGGCAGCCAAGCAGTAGACAGCCAGTATCTGCGTTTTCTAAACTATAACCCCCTGAGTTTTCAAAACCGCATCCATGCCGACGACCCGGCCGCCGACTGGCTGGGCGAACTCATCCGCAGGGCCTATCAGGTGTATGCCAAGCGGAGTCCTTTCTACCAAATGGAATTGGACATTCTGCTGCGGCAGGTGCTTTTGGCCCTGTCTCAAGCCCGCAGTTCGTTGGAAAACGTCCAGCATGTCCCCAATTTTAGTCCAAAGATTGCTGAGGCCCAGGTATATATTAACGACCACTACACCGAACATCTGACTCTCTCTCAGGTGGCAAGCCATCTGAATTTAAATGAGTCCTATTTTCGCCATTTGTTCAAGGATGAGATGCAGATCTCCTTCAAGTCCTATGTCACACTGCTACGGCTGGCCCATGCTCAAAAGCTGCTGATCGCCTCCCAGCGGAGCATCAATGAGATTATCCAAGAGGTAGGTTACAGTAATATTACACAGTTCTATAAAATTTTTGAGTTAAACTATAACTTGACCCCGGCGGAGTATCGCCGTCGCTATCGGGACTCCTATGCAGATGCCCCGCCTCTGTAAGCCTGCCTTTCGCCGCTTGCTGTGAATGCGCTGTTTTTTACCACTTGGCGGGATAGCGGAGCATTTAACTTGCCGCGGGCGGTCGTTAGACAGCTTTTATGGGCAGAAGCCCGTATCCACCTTTGGCTGAGGGCTATATTGACAATCTAGGCCCAATGTTGAGAGGTGCCCGCTGGAGAAGCTCTACAAGGACCTTCTGCCCAGGGGACGGATAGAACGGCTTGAGCGCAGGAACAGCCCAGAGGCCTGCGTCCCAAGATAGTACAAAATATCCGCCAGATCACTTCCTCTGTAATGAACTTGGTCAGAGCGCAAAGGCTGGTCCCCGCCACCTCGCCGAAAAGCTGGACCCTGCCCAGGCTGGAGCACCAGACGATGAAGCCTCTGTCGTTAAAGCACCCCCAATCCCTCCTGCGGAAAGCAAAAAAGGGCGGCGTATTGGTACCCAGAACCAGCTACTGGACTCTGTCGGTGAGGACTGCCGGGCTCCAAATGGGAATGCATTGATTTGGAGAGGGGTGACCTCCGGGTTAAGCGGCAGATCACCCGTATCAACGGAGATAAGGAAACCGAAGTCCTGCCGGTGTGCCGGCCTCCCCGGACAGTGTTCTGCATATGCTTCACCAAGTGCTAAAGCGGGTGGGGCTGTCCGGGGACTTCTCTGCGTGGTTTACCCCGGAACCCTGCGCCCATGTCACCACGGTCTCCCAGCGCCAGGCGGCCAAAGCCACGTGGAGACTGCTCTGAAATCCCATTTGGGTCAGACAAAAACGGAAAGGAATCAGGCCGCGAAAGAAACCCCGTCAGAATCTGTGAATTCTGACGGGGTTCTGCTTTTTGAGAAGGGCTATAAACGTTTTTTGATCATTCCAAGGAGTGCCGATACTTAAGCGCCAACCAGACAGCAGGAGCATTCACCGGCTGCTAGTTGCCACTCAAATAAGGGGGTGCAACAGCACGGGTATGTTCCCAGCATTAACTCGTGATGAGGCGTTTCATTCAGACAAACATGGGGATAAAATACAGGCCGAGACAGGTGATGCCAATCCAGAACACGCAGATAAATGCCATAAAGCCCCATACATCTTTCAGCTTCATGCCAACTACGGACAGGGCAGGGATGACATACAAGGGCTGAAGCAGGTTCGTACACTCATCGCCCAGTACAAACGCATTCAGGCAGTTGACCAGGTCAGTACCGGGTATGGCCTTTGCAGCCTCCACAATCAGCGGTCCCTGCACGGTAAACTGTCCGCCCTGAGAGGGGATAAACAGATTTACCAGGCAGGCCGACAGGAAGGTAAAGATCGGCATGGTGTGGGCGGTGGCGACAGACGTGATAGCATTGACCAGCACAGAACCCAAGCCGCCGTCCAGATACATCATGCCCATGATAGCGCCATAGAAGGGGAACTGGAGGATGATATCCGTGGCCAGATGCATGGAGTCTGTGTGGGCCTCCATCCACTGATGCGGCTCAGGGAAGAGGAAGCAGTTGACACCCACAAACAGGAAAATCACAAAATTCATGTTCAGGCTTCCCAGAAACCCCTTGGTGACAAAGGAGTAGACGGCATACGCAAAGATGAAGGCGCCGACCAGCCACATAATGGGGCGGAACGTGTTCATCTTTTCCGCAGGGGTTTCGGCCTTTTTGGTGCTCTTATAGCTCTTTGGCTCCACATCAGCCTGGGTGGCTACATCGCGCAGCTCCACCAGCTCGTCTTCGCCAGGGCGGGTAAACACGACAATAACGGTAAATGCGATTGCCAGAACCGTAAACAGGATGATATTCATGGGGTTGTAGCAAGTCTCAGCCACACTCATGGTCTGGCCGACAATCTGAGCATAAGAGCTGCCCTCAGTAGCCAGATTGGAATACAGGGTGGTGGAAGGCCCCAGGCACTGACCCAGAATCATGCAGGTATATCCACCAGCCACCATCATGGGGAAGTGCAGGCCGCGTACATGCTTGGCAAGCTGCATGGCGAGGATGGGAGTAACTATGGTGCAGAAGGCATAGTTCATCATAGAGGTGACATAGCCGAAGATCATCATCAGCACCAGTGCCGTAGTCCGGCTGTGTACCATGCTGGACATCTTGTTCAGCAGACGGTTCACCTGGGGACTGCGGGCGCAGGTGGCGCACACGACAACCATAATGCCCATCTGGAAAGCCAAGGTAAACTGGCTGCTCAGGCCGTCCCACCATCCCACCAGAAGCTCCAGCGGGCTTTTGCCGCACAGGAGAAGGGACAGCACGAACACAAGGAAGGTCAAGATGATACAGAACACAAAAGAGTCCGGAATAATTTTCTCTGCGGCGAAATTGAACTTTTTGCTCATACGCCACAGCGGAGTGCCCTTCAGTTGGGCTGCTGCTTGGGGCTGTTTCGACATGGGATCGCTTCCTTTCTCATTCTCTCGTTCTATCTATGGCATGTGAGTCGCGGAACACACTTTCCTTACTTTCCGTAGAGCATCCGAATCAGATACTCATTGAGCTCGGCGTTGGACTGGGCGACCTGCTCAGGCGTCCACTTCTGGAAGCCCTCGCCGGTCTTGAAGCCGATCTTGCCCGCATCGCGGAGCTGCTTGAGCAGGGGAGAGGGCTCGTGGGAGTCCTCCAGATCCCGCAGGATGTAGTCGTGGATGTTATAGGTCAGGTCGGTACCCACCATGTCGGCGTTCTCCATGGGGCCGAGCTGGGGCAGCCGCAGGCCGAAGGAGTAGCGCACCGCCTCGTCCACGGTGGCGGCGTCGGCGATGCCGTTCTCCACGATGGAGATGGCCTCCCGCCAGAGGGCGTGCTGCATGCGGTTGGCGATGAAGCCGGGCACGTCCTTTTTGCACAGCACGGGCTTCTTGCCCACGGAGCGCAGCACCTCCATCACCGTCTGGGCCACCTCGTCGCTGGAGGCGTCGGACTTGACCACCTCCACCAGGGGGATCAGGTGGCCGGGGTTCCAGAAGTGAGTGCCCACAAAGCGCTCACGGTGCTGGAGCTCGGCGGAGATCTCGCTGGGGCTCATGACAGAGGAGTTGGTGCAGAAGATGGTGTCGGGGCGGCAGCGCGCCTCCAGCTTGGCGAAGGTCTCCCGCTTGATCTTCATGTCCTCGAAAACGGCTTCGATCACCAGATCGGCGTTCTTCACCAGATCGCTGTCGATGTCGTTGGTAAAGGAGATGCGGGAGAGACGGTCGCTCAGCTCCTGCTCGGTGATGACGCCCTTGTCCAGGAGCTGCCTGGTGTTGGTGCGGATGCCCGCCTCCACATCAGTGGGGTACAGATCATACATGCCCACCTGAAAGCCGGGGTTGGACGCAAACACATAGCCGATGTTCTTGCCCATCATGCCCGCGCCACAGATGAGAATGTTCTTGATTTCTTTCATGCTGCTCGACTTCCTTCCAGGCTTAGCAGGTCAGGTAACCGCCAGAGCAGTCGCAGTTGGCGCCCGTGATGTAGTTGGAGGCGTCGGAGGAGAGGAACAGGGCGTAGCCCACGAAGTCCTCAGGCTCGGCCAGACGGCCGATGGGCTCGCGCTTCAGGAAGTTCTGATACACGGCGGACTCGGGATCGAACATCCACTCGGTCAGATCACTGCGGAACACGGTGGGGCAGATGGAGTTGACGTTGATGCCGTACTTGGCGCTCAGGTCGCAGGCCATGGAGGACACCATCAGGTCGGCGCCGCCCTTGGAGGTGCAGTAGCCGGTGTAGCCGGCCATGCCGCGCTTGGAGCGCTGGGAGGTGACCACCACGATCTTGCCGCCCTTGCCCTGGTCGACCATCTGCTGGGCCACATACTTGCACACCACATAGACACTCTTGCAGTCGGCATCCATGATATACTGCCAGTCGGCCACGGACTGCTCCAGAATGTTCTGGGGCTTGTTAAAGCCGTGGGTGACGGCCAGGATGTTGACCTCGCCGTACTGGGCCACACAGGCCTTGATCATGGCGTCCACCTGGGCCTCGTCGGCGGGATCGGCCACGCCGTAGGCGCAGTCGATGCCCTCGGCCTTGAACTCGGCCTCCAGAGCCTGGAGCTTCTTCTCGTTGCGGCCGGTCATGAACACCTTGGCGCCGGCATAGCCGTAAGCCTTGGAGAGGACGCAGCCCAGAGCGCCGGTGGCGCCGGTGACCAGGGCGACCTTGCCCTTCACGGAGAACATGTTGTCGACGAACTCTTTCTTCACGTTGACCATTTCTGCTTCCTCCTCTTACTTACTGCGCGTCGGGATAATTGATGATGACCAGCATCTTGGCGGGCTTGCCGCTCTCATTCTTCAGGCCGCGGCCCTCGTTGGGGGGGAAGGAGATGGACTCGTTCTTGTGGATGACGTACTTGTTGCCGTCTTTGTCGGTAACGGTCATCTCGCCCTCCAGGACGAAGTAGACCTTCTCCAGGGGGTTGTCGTCGTAGGCCCAGTCAGCGCCGCCGTCGGGCTCGAACTCGGACACACCGATCCAGAACTTCTGGGCGCCGGTCTCGTCCTTGCCGTGGTAGCGCTTGCAGGTTACGCCAAAATGACCGGCGGGGAAATAGGGCTCCAGCTCTTCATAAGTACGCTTGATCATTTGAAATCCGCTCCTTCTTATGTCAGCATTTTCAGGAAACCAATGCGATGAATTGGAACTTATGCTTTCCTTTTCGAGCCGTAGTGTATCGGAAAATAAAAATTTGTGCAATACCCACAATTATGTAAGTAGATAACCTGTAGGTTTGCACGTACCAAAAGGTAAGTGCTCCGAAATTGTATAATTCGAATAAAAGAGAAAAAGGGATATTGTGTAAACTATTCGGTACAAAAGTGTATCTCTGTGGAAGTTGGATAGGTTGCACAAATTTCAGCAAAAAATTTTGGCGCGTTACAGTGGGGCGGAAAAAGTTTTCCTTGTGGGAGTGGTGGGGGTGTGATATGATAATGCAAGTCTATCTTTATATAGTTGTATCACAAAAGAAAATGAGGTGAACGCCTGTGAAAGCGGACAATTTTGACACACCGACTAATCCCTATCACTATGTGTTGCACTGCATCGGCGGAAAGTGGAAGATGACCATCCTCCATGAAATCTATACGTACGGCAGTATCCGCTTTAACCAGACGCTTAAAATCCTGCCCATCTCGGAAAAGGTGTTCAGCCAGCAGCTCAAGGAGCTGGTGGAGGCGGGGCTGATCCGCCGCATCTCCTACGACACGGTGCCGCCCAAGGTGGAGTATGTGCTCACACCCAGCGGGGAGCAGCTCATTCCTGCCCTGGACATACTCTATATCTGGAGTATCCGCCAGATGCACGACCGCAGAATCCCCATCGATGCGGATGCCTTTGTAGTGCACAAGTCGGAGAAGTATGTGGACGCACTGGGTGACATCATGCGGGAAAACAACTTCTGGCCCGGGCGGGAGCGCCGGCGCGGCGTGGAACAGGGCGAGGAGTAAACGTATATTGCGATATTATAGGGAATTATAAGGAAACGGGCGGCGGAAGCCGTCCGTTTTTGTGTGGTGGTGACAAAAAAGTTAGTATTGCCTTGCCAGGAAATCCGCAGTAAACTTTAACAACGTGTAAAGAAACGGGGAATTGAACGCATATAAGGAGGGGTACGCTATGCCCGCTGTAGAACAGGATCTTACCCAGGGCAGCGTCACGCGCAAGCTGGTCCGGTATGCCCTGCCACTGGTGGCGTCCAGCCTGCTGCAGGCTATTTATAGTATCACGGACATCATCATCGCCGGGCACTACATCGGTGATGTGGGAATTTCCGCCATCAACAACGCCAGCATCATTATGAATATGCTCACCCAATTGGCCATTGGGCTGACAGTGGGTGGGAATGTGCTGGTGGGCCAGTATTTCGGCAGCGGCGACCACGAGAACCGTCGGAAAGCCGCGGGCAACATGCTCACCGTGGGCCTCATCGCCGGCCTGCTCTTTGCTGTGGGCATTCTGCTGCTGGGACGTCCGCTGCTGATTTTGCTCCAGTCCCCCACCCTGGAGGAGGCCACCGCCTATCTGAGCATCTGCGGCGTGGGCCTGCTGTTCATCTTTGTCTACAATTCCCTCTCCGCCATCCTGCGCGGGGTAGGCAACTCCCGCATCCCGCTGTACTGCATCATTGCGTCGGTGAGCCTCAACGTGGTGCTGGATATCCTGTTCGTGGCAGGGTTCCATATGGGGGTGGCGGGGGCGGCCCTGGCCACCGTGATCGGCCAGGCGATATCCTGCCTGACCGCTCTGGTGTTCTCCCTGCGCCACCGGGCGGATCTGGGCCTGCTGCCCCGCTATCTCCGCCCCGAGGCGGAGATGGTCAAACGCACCCTGAAGCTGGGCTTTCCGGTAGCCCTCCAGTGGACCATCGCCTCCATCTCCTGGCTGGTGGTGCTCACCCTCATCAACAAGTACGGCGTCACCGTCTCCGCCGGCAACGGCGTGTCCAACAAAATCCGCGACTTCTGCCAGCTCTTCCTCTCCGCCCTGACCACTGGCGCGGGCACCATGTGCGCCCAGTGCCTGGGAGCGGGCCTCTATGACCGGGCCGAGCAGGTGATGAAGACCTGCATGAAGCTGGCCCTGGCCATGGCGGCGGTGATTATCGTGGTGGCCGAGGTGTTTGCCCCCCAGTTTGCCATGATCTTTACCCCCGATCCGGAGGTGCAGCACTGGGCGGTGGTCAACCTGCGCATTGAGATTGTCTGCCAGCTCTTCTACGCCGGCATGTTTACCTACAACACCCTGGCCACCGGCTCAGGGCATACAGTGTTCATCATGTGGAACTCCTTCCTCAACTGCATCGTGGTGCGGCTGATCCTGGCTGTCGTCCTGGAGCACTTCCTGGGCATCTACGGCGTCTACATCGCCTGCGGCGTCGCCGTGGCCAGCTCGGTGCCGGTGGGCTGGTGGTTCTACCGCTCAAAGCGATGGATGACCATGAAGAACATCCACTAGAAATAAGGGGC
>OHAS01003623.1_pt1 | contig 10177 bp, 6 predicted proteins | sample 1577131 | NCBI WGS metagenome assembly OHAS01 (sample SAMEA3541566, study PRJEB24748) | human gut metagenome | biome: human gut; feature: human-associated habitat; material: faeces | place: China | collected 2012
CGGCGTGACCACCGTCAACTACAACCGCGATATTGAGATCTTCCCGGTGCCACCTCTTTCATCAGTCATTCTGTGCACATATGTACTGCACTTTTCCCACATAATTATAATCAACATCAAGGAATGCATGCACACCCTCTGTAAGCTCACCAAGTCTGCAGACGGACAGTGCTTCCTTGGCAGCATTAGTATACGCTCTTATAAGCCCTCCTGTTCCAAGCAGAACACCTCCAAAATATCTTGTCACAACACACAGACAGTTTCCACATTCATTTCCCGTAATTACTTCCAGTATCGGCTTACCTGCTGTGCCTGACGGCTCACCATCATCTGAAAATCTCTGTATCTCGCTCTTGCCTCCTAAAACATATGCATAACAGTTATGTCGTGCATCCCAATATTTCTTTCTAAGCTGTTCTATTATTTTCACTGCCATATCTTCATCTTCAATATGATAAATGTTAGCTATAAATCTTGATTTCTTATCTGTAAATTCACCTGTTCCACCTGATATTATCTTCTTCATTATCTGATTCCTTCTTATATATGTATATTTAGTTATTATACAGCCTTATTGATTGCCTGTCATACCTTTTTATGTTATAATATCATGACTTTATTAAGGAGGACAATATATGAATTATGGTGGTAAAGGCATAAAACAAAAGAAAAAACTGCTTAATTCAGCTACTACCAAGCTGGGCACCAAATTAGGTATATTTTTCATAAAACTGGCTTTAGTTGCTGCTATAGCTGTTGTTGTTTCCGGTTCATGCCTTGTATTAGGTTCCTTTCAGGGAATTATAGAGAATGCCCCTGACATTGCATCTGTCAATGTTTCGCCTGAAGGCTTTGCAACTAAGATATATGATTCAGATGAGAATGAAATACAGACGCTTTCTTCTGCCGGAGCTAACAGGACATATGTAACAATTGACCAGATACCTAAAGATTTGCAGCATGCATTTATAGCTATAGAAGATGAGCGTTTCTATGAGCATAATGGTATCGATATGAGAGGTATCTTACGAGCTGCTTCAATTACACTTTCATCAGGTGAGATGTCACAAGGTGCAAGTACAATAACACAGCAGCTTCTGAAGAATAATGTTTTCACTGACTGGACCAACGAATCCACACAGCTGGAACGTTTCACACGTAAGTTCCAGGAGCAGTACCTTGCTGTACAGATTGAAAAAAAATATGACAAAAATGTGATTCTTGAGAATTACCTGAATACCATTAACCTGGGTGCAGGTTCCTACGGTGTACAGGCCGCTTCCAAAAAATACTTTAACAAAGACGTATGGGATCTGAATCTTTCTGAATGTGCCACCCTTGCCGGCATCACGCAGAACCCTACCAAATTCAATCCGATCACCAATCCAAAAGCGAACTCTAAGAGACGTAAGGAAGTCCTGGATCACATGCTGGATCAGAATTACATCTCACAGGATGAATATAATGCAGCACTGAATGATGACGTTTATTCCCGTATCCAGGCCGCACAGCTTGAGAACACCGAAGAAGAAAGTACTGTTTACACGTATTTCGAAGATGAGGTTACCAATCAGGTCATCAGCGACCTGATGAACATTAAAGGATATACCAAGACACAGGCTACCAATCTTCTTTACAGCGGTGGTCTGAAGATCATGACAACCCTGGATTCCAACATGCAGCAGATCCTTGATGAGGAATATGCGAACCCTGACAACTATCCGGCCAATGTTCAGTATGAACTGGATTATGCACTGACTGTACAAGGTCCGGATGGAAAACAGACCAACTACAGCAAAGAAATGCTGCAGCTGTATTTCCGCGATCAGGATCCGGAATTTGATCTTCTCTTTGATTCTCCTGAGGAAGGTCAGCAGTATGTGGATCAGTACAAGGCCAACATCCTAGCAGACGGAAGCACCGTAGTATCTGAGCGTGTAAACTTTGCGCCACAGCCACAGTCTTCCATGACTGTCATTGACCAGCATAGCGGTTACGTAAAAGCCCTGATCGGAGGCCGTGGCGAAAAAACAGCCAGCCTGACCCTGAACCGTGCCACTGATACGACCAGACAGCCTGGTTCTACCTTTAAGATTGTTTCCACCTATGCACCGGCGTTAAACGAAAAAGGCGATACACTTGCTACAACCTTTATGGATGAGCCTTACGAATACCCAGACGGATCTCCTGTCAACAATGCCTCAAGAAGCTATGGCGGTGAGACCACCATCCGTAAAGCGATCCAGAATTCCATCAATGTTGTAGCTGTTAAATGTCTGGAACAGGTTACCCCGGCTCTCGGCCTTAAATATCTGGATGATTTCGGTTTCACCACACTGGCTCACGGAACTGAGGCAGATAAAGATGCCAACGGAAATATCTGGAGTGACGCCAACCTGGCTACTGCTCTTGGCGGTATCACCAAAGGTGTCAAGAACGTGGAGCTTTGTGCTGCATATGCAGCCATTGCCAATGGCGGAAACTATATCAAACCGATCTATTATACACAGATCCTTGATCATGACGGAAATGTTCTGATCGAGAACTCCTCCGTTTCCAGATCTGTGATCAAAGACAGTACTGCTTATCTTCTTACAAGCGCCATGGAAGACGTTGTAAAAAAAGGTACCGGTACCGCCTGCCAGCTGGACAATATGACTGTAGCCGGAAAAACAGGTACTACAGAGGACTACAATGACCTGTGGTTTGTAGGCTACACACCGTACTACACCTGTGCAGTATGGTCCGGCTATGACAACAACGAAAAAATTCCGGAAGATGCCCGTAACTTCCACAAAAACCTCTGGAAAAAGGTTATGACCCGTATCCACGAAGGCCTGGAGGACAGAGATTTCGATATGCCTTCCAGTGTGGAAAAAGCCAGTGTCTGCGCAGAAACCGGTCTTCTTCCCAGATCCGGATGCCCGACTATCACAGAGTATTTTGATATCTCCAGTCTTCCCACCGAATACTGCGATCAGCATTTCTACGGCAGCAGCGATTACGATGAAGAGGACTATTATTATAACGAAGATACGGACGCCGATACCGATGCAGCAGCTGAAGCGATTCCAAGCGCAGCTCCGGACAGTACTGACAATTCCGATGATGGTTCCGATGACGGTTCCGATGACGGTTCCGAGAATACCGGTGATGATACTGACAATTCCGGAACAGACGACAACACCGGTGGCGATGATGGCAGCGATGACACCGGCGAAGATCCGGTAGAATATTATGAATGACCTCCAGCATACGTATCTTTCATAAACACCATATAAAAAAGTGGTTTCCTGAAATTATGGAAACCACTTTTTTTACTTTTAATAACTTCTTACTGTCTCGCAGTTTATCAGTTCAGGCAAGTCCCACCCCCTGCTTATTGCTTTTCGCAATTGAAGCAGGGGACTTCCCTGGTTCGGTTAAAGTACCATCCTGGCTGCACCGTAGATTCCTGCATCATTGCCAAGTGTCGCGATCACGATAGGAGTATCCTTGCAGGATTCAAAAGCATACTCTCTGTAATATTTCCGGATACAGTCAATAAGCGGCTGTCCGGCCTTGGAAACTCCTCCGCCGACAACAATGGTCTCCGGATCTGTCACACAGCAAATAATGGCAAGAGCACCACCCAGCTGCTCTCCGACCTTTTCCATGGTTGCTACAGCTACCGGATCATTCTCCTTAAATGCGTCCAGAACTGCTTTTGCTGAAATCTCTCCGGCATCTCTGAGAACACTGTTCTCACCGGAAGCTGCAAGCTCTTTTTTTGCCATGCGGACAATTCCGGTCGCAGAAGCATACTGTTCCAGACAGCCCCTGTTTCCGCAGTTGCAGGCTTCTGTTTCATGATGATCCACATTGGCATGTCCGATCTCGCCGCCGGCACCATGATGTCCGGTCACGATCTTTCCGTCAACAATGATACCACCGCCTACACCTGTTCCAAGTGTTACCATGATCACATCGGAGGAGCCTGCTGCAGCACCCTTCCATGCCTCTCCCAATGCCGCTACATTGGCGTCATTTCCGGCTTCAGCATGAAGGCCTGTAAGTTCTTCCATCTCTCCAACAACGTTCTTATATCCCCAGTAGAGATTTACTGCACATGATACTTCTCCTTTGGAGTTTACCGGTCCCGGAACACCGATTCCGACGCCTTCCACATCCTCTTTGGAGATACCCTTTTCTTCCATCTTGGCATTTACTGCTGCTGCCACATCAGGAAGAATCTGATCTCCATTATTTTCTTTACGGGTGGGAATCTCCCATTTCTCAACAAGAGTACCATCCGTGCGGAAAAGTCCGCATTTTACAGTTGTTCCACCTACATCGATTCCAAAACAATATGTTCTCATTTCTTACCCTCTCTTATTCTTCGTCATCCGGATTTTCTCTTTTTTTCGCAAGATTTGCCTGTACACGCTTGTACAGAGCCTCTGCCGCATTGTATCCCATCTTCTTCTGTCTGTGGTTGACAGCCGCTGCCTCAACGATGATCGCCAGGTTACGGCCCGGACGGATCGGAAGAGAATGGCATACCACCTTATTTCCAAGGTACTCTGTATACTCCTCATGCAGTCCAAGACGATCGTATTCCTTGTCTCTGTCCCACTCCTCAAGCTTGATCACAAGATCGATAGACTGGGTATCCTTAACGCTCTCAACACCGAACAGTGTTTTTACATCAATGATACCGATACCACGAAGTTCGATAAAGTGACGTGTGATATCCGGTGCAGATCCCACCAGTGTTACGTCACTGACCTTACGGATCTCAACAACATCATCACTGACAAGACGATGGCCTCTCTTGATCAGCTCCAGGGCTGCCTCACTCTTACCGATACCGCTCTCACCTGTGATCAGGATTCCCTCGCCGTAAACATCAACCAGCACACCATGAATCGAAATACATGGTGCAAGCTGCACGCCCAGCCAGCGGATGATCTCTGCCATAAAGCTGGAAGTTGTTCTTTCTGTCACGAATGTCGGAACATTATATTTAACAGCCAGATCGATCATATCCTGAGACGGACGGGTCATGGTACTGAAAATGACACATGGGATCTTGCTGGAAATGAAACGTTCATATTTAAAACGTCTCTCCTCCTCATTAAGCTGCATCAGATACGTATACTCTACATATCCGATGATCTGAACTCGTTCATTGGCAAAATGCTCCAGATATCCGGTAAGCTGAAGCGCAGGTCTGTTGATCTCCGCAGTCTTGATCACGATGCCTGACAGGTCGATCTCCGGAGTCAGATTATTAAGCTCCAGTTCCTGTACCATTTTTGTCAACTGTACACCCTTCATACTTTTGTCTCCTTTTCGCTGAAAGTTTGCATTCTCACTGCCGTTTTACCGGGGCGTGAGACACCTTATCTTCAATTATACACAATCACTGCTGAAACTGCAATGCAGCATCAGGATTTATGAAAAAATTCATAGACCTGACGGGCGCTTCTGGCATTCATGCTCTCTGTCTGTGCCAGTTCTTCCTCCGATGCATCCCGGATATTTTCCACGGATTTAAATTTACGCAGAAGGGATTTCCTCCTGGTATCACCGATTCCCGGGATATCATCCAGGATAGAATGGACTTGTTCCCTGCTCCTGAGGGAACGATGGTATTCAATAGCAAACCGGTGGGCTTCATCCTGGATCCTGGTGATCAGGCGGAAGCCTTCGCCGGATGTATCAATAGGGATCTCCACATTATTGAAATACAGGCCTCTCGTCCGATGATGATCGTCCTTGACCATACCGCAGACCGGGATGCTTATCCCAAGCTCATTCAGCACCTTCATAGCGATATTTACCTGCCCTCTTCCACCATCCATCAGGATCAGATCCGGAAGCCTTGCAAAACTGTCAAATTCGCCGTTACTCTCATGAGTGAACCTTCGGGTCAGAACTTCTTCCATGCTGGCATAATCGTTGGGGCCCTGTACCCATTTGATCTTGAACTTACGGTAATCACTGCGTTTGGGACGGCCTTTTTCATAAACTACCATGGATCCCACAGACTCAAAGCCACTGATATTTGAAATATCATAGGCTTCCATGCGCACCACATTTTTCAAGCCCAGCCATTCTTCCACCTCGTGAACAGCTCCGATAGTTCGTCCTTCCTCCCGCCTGATCCGTTCTCTGTCCTTGGCAAGTACCATACGGGCATTTTCCAGGGCAAGCTCTACCAATTTTTCCTTTGTTCCCTTCTTCGGGACCCGGATGTGTACCTTCTGCTTTCTTCTTCCTGACAGCCACTCCTCTATGATATCTGCATCTTCGATCTCACACTGCAGCATGATCTCAGATGGGATAAATGGCGTTCCCGCATAAAACTGTTTCAGAAAGCTTGAAAGGACCTGCGCCTTTGTATCGCCTTTTGCCACACGGAGATAAAAATGATCTCTGCCGATCAGCCTGCCATCCCGGATAAAAAACACCTGGACAACCGCATCCTGATCCCTGAGGTCTTCACTGTCATCCATTGCTACTGCAATGATGTCCCTGTCCTCCTGCCCGTAGCCGGTGATTTTCTGCCGTTCCCCGATCTTCCGGATACTGCTGATCAGATCCCGGTATTCCATAGCATCTTCGTAGCGCATTTCCTCCGAAGCTTTCTGCATTTTTTCCATCAGCTCACTAATGGCGTCCTGAAAATCTCCATTCAGAAATTTGATCACCTTATTGATATTCTTTCGATATTCTTCCTGGCTGATATACCCCTGGCAGGGTGCCTTGCACTGTTTCATATGATAGTACAGACAGGGCCGGTCCTTTCCGGTATCTCTCGGAAGACTGCGGTTGCAGGAGCGTACCTGATACAGTTTCCGCACCAGTTCGATCACGTCCTTTACTGCTCCGCCGCTTGTATAGGGGCCAAAATATCTTGCCTTGTCCTTTTTCATTCTCCTGGCAAAAAGCACTCTCGGGTATGGCTCATGAACTGTCACCTTAATAAACGGATAGCTCTTGTCATCTTTGAGCATGGTATTATATTTTGGACGATGCTCCTTGATAAGATTACACTCCAGCACAAGGGCTTCCAGCTCAGAGTCCGTAATAATGTACTCAAATCTGGTAATATGTGTAACCATCCGTTCAATCTTGGCACCTTTATTACGACTGCTCTGGAAATACTGGCGCACACGATTCTTCAGACTGATGGCTTTTCCCACATAGATGATCTCGTCTTTCTCGCCATGCATGATGTAAACTCCCGGTTTTGCCGGCAGTTTCTTTAATTCTTCCTCGATTATGAACATAATTTATTCTCCTGTTTTACCATTGCAGTAACAATAAAACCGGGATTTCTCCCGGTTTTACAATGATCTGTTTTATGCCTGTGATCCCGGCTTTTCTTCTGTTTCTCCATGATCGCTATCTGTTTTCTGAACAGATTCTTCTGTTTTCTCCGGTGCCTGCATATTCTCTGTCAGTTCCTGTCCGGATATCTCCGTTCTGCGCGGAACCGATTCTGTATTTTTTGCTGCCTCGTTATTTTCTGCAATCAGTTCAATGTCCCGTTTATCGGATACTTCTTTTTCATCCTCGGAAAGTACCAGATCATCCAGATTCTCCGGGATATCCAGGCCCTGCTGAACTGCACGGAGGATCTTCATGAACTCTTTACCTGTAATGGTTTCCTTGCGGATCAGATATTCCGCGATCTTATCCATCTCTGTTCTGTGACTTCCAAGGATCCTCTTGGCTTCCTCATAGGAATGGTGGAGAAGCTTCATCACCTCATGATCGATCTCTGTTGCGGTATCATCACCACAGTTCAAAACTGCTCTTCCGCTGAGATACTGGTTCTCCTGTGTAGCAAGTCCCATCAGTCCGAACTTCTCAGACATACCATACTGTGTGATCATGGCTCTGGCCACCTTGGTAGCCTGCTCAATATCATTGGCAGCGCCTGTAGTGACTGTGTCAAAAACGATCTCCTCTGCAGCACGTCCGCCAAGATAGCCTACCAGCATAGCTTCCAGCTCTTTCTTGGTGTTAAGATATTTTTCTTCCTCAGGTACCTGCATAACGTAACCCAGGGCCCACATGGTACGGGGCACGATGGTGATCTTCTGTACAGGCTCCGCATCCTTCTGGAGTGCATTTACCAGTGCGTGTCCGACTTCATGGTAGGATACGATCCGACGTTCCTGTTTGCTTAAGATACGGTCCTTCTTCTCTTTTCCCACCAGGACTACCTCTACGGATTCCTCCAGGTCCTTCTGTGATACAGCTTTACGTCCCTTCTTGACTGCAAGGATCGCAGCCTCATTGATCATATTAGCAAGATCAGAACCTACCGCACCGGAAGTTGCAAGTGCAATAGCTTCAAAATCAACGGTGTCATCCAGAAGCACGTTCTTGGCATGTACCTTCAGGATATCCACCCTTCCTTTAAGATCCGGTCTGTCAACGATCACACGTCTGTCAAAACGTCCCGGACGGAGAAGAGCCGGATCAAGAACCTCCGGTCTGTTGGTCGCAGCAAGGATCAGAAGTCCCTTGGATGTATCAAAGCCATCCATCTCCGCAAGCAGCTGGTTCAATGTCTGCTCTCGCTCATCATTTCCGCCGCCATAGCGGGAATCACGGCTTTTACCAATGGCATCGATCTCATCGATAAATACGATACACGGAGCATTCTTCTTGGCTTCCTCGAAAAGGTCACGGACACGTGAGGCACCCACGCCCACAAACATCTCCACAAATTCTGATCCGGAAAGAGAGAAGAACGGCACCTGCGCTTCACCTGCAACTGCCTTGGCAAGTAATGTCTTACCGGTTCCCGGAGGGCCTACAAGAAGTGCGCCCTTAGGCAGCTTGGCTCCGATGGCTGTGTATTTTCCGGGGTTGTGAAGAAAATCCACAACTTCCTGGAGTGATTCCTTGGCTTCATCCTGACCTGCCACATCCTTAAAGGAAACTCCCGTTTCCTGCTGCACATAGGCCTTGGCTTTGCTCTTGCCTACGCCCATGCCCATGATCCCGCCGCCTTTGTTCATGCGGCGCATGGAGAACATCAGAAGTCCGAACAGAAGCAGTGTCGGCAGAACCACGCTCAGGATCATCGCAACAAACTCACCAAAAACATCCGGCGGATCGGTCTCAAACTTGATTCCCTTTCCTTCCAGTCTCTTGGTAAGTGCTGTGCTGTCTTCGGTCTTCGTGGTGTAATAGCTCATATCCTCGTACTTGGAATTCTTTTTCTTGGGTACGATCGTCAATGTACTGGACTGGATCGTTACTTCTTTAACCTGGTCCTTATCCACCATATCGATAAATTTATCATAGGATATCTCACTGCTGTTATCCTTCAGCATATTGGTAAACAACGCGAAGCACACCAGTGTGACCAGGAGGCATATCAGAAAAGCCAGGATCGACTGATGATTTTTACCTGATCCCTGCCTGGGATCTTTATTGTCAGGTCGCTTCCCGTCCTGATCATTATTCAATTGATTATTCATTTTTTTCCTCCTCTTGTCATTTCTTTATTATAAAGAGAAAAACCATATAAATCAACTGCGAGATTACAAAAATACCATCAAAAAAACACCGCGCTGGATATTGCCAGTGAACGTAAAGTTGTAGTATACTGTTCCCAGTGAATTGGAAAATTAAATAGGAGAGGAAATCAGACAAATGAAAATAGGTTTTGATAATGACAAATATCTGAAAATGCAGTCAGAACACATCCGTGAAAGAATCGGTCAGTTCGGCAACAAGCTTTATCTTGAATTCGGCGGCAAACTGTTTGACGACTACCATGCATCCCGCGTTCTTCCGGGTTTTGAACCGGACAGCAAGCTCCGCATGCTGATGCAGATTTCTGATCAGGCGGAGATCGTTATTGTTATCAGCGCCAATGACATTGACAAGAATAAAGTACGTGGCGATCTTGGGATCACCTATGACGAAGACGTTCTCCGCCTTATGGATGCGTTTACAAGCCGTGGCCTGTATGTGGGAAGCGTATGCATCACACAGTACTCCGGCCAGGAGAGTGCCGATCTCTTCAAAAAACGTCTGGAGAAGCTGGGAATCCGTGTCTACAAGCTTTACCTGATCCCCGGCTATCCAAGCAACACTTCCTTCATTGTAAGCGACGAGGGTTATGGAAAGAACGATTATATTGAAACTACCAGACCGCTGGTCG
>OHAS01003641.1_pt1 | contig 10133 bp, 8 predicted proteins | sample 1577131 | NCBI WGS metagenome assembly OHAS01 (sample SAMEA3541566, study PRJEB24748) | human gut metagenome | biome: human gut; feature: human-associated habitat; material: faeces | place: China | collected 2012
TAATTTTTCAATCTCCATGAGGTCCTCCTCAGTATCACCAGGAGCTCCAATAATAAAGGAGGCGTGAAATTCCATATTATATTTTTTCAGTATTGAAATTTTATCCATTACCTCTTGTTTTGTAAGATTTTTATTAGCCAGTTTCTGAGATGCTGAATTTATTGTCTCAATTCCGACAAATACTCTATATGCTCCCAATTCTTTCATTGTCTTTATTTTATACTCATTAATGTCTTTAATCCTTAAATTTGAAGTCCAACGAATGTGCATTTTTCGCTTTAAAATCTCTTCCGCGAAGTCACTCAATCTTTGGTCAGAAAATGCAAACGTATCATCTGAAAAGAAAAAAGATTGGAACCCATATCTTTGTAATATCTCTATTTCATCACAAAACCTTTTTATGGTAAATAGCCTAAATTTAGACATCTTTGTTTTTATGCAAAAGCTACAGTTACCGGGGCAACCTCTTGATGAGCGTACAATGGTTTCTGAATCTCTTCTGATATAGGCGCTGATATCATAAACCTCTCTATCTGGTAAGGGTAAGTGATTCAAATTACTTGTATAGCAATTGTTATTATTAATTATTTCACCATTTTTATTTCTTAAGCAAGCGTTATGTATATCCCTTTCCGTAATGGTACCTTTCATGTAGTCTATGATGTCCAGTAATGCACGTTCACTCTCACCAACAAATGCTACATCTAACTCGGCATTTCTCTCCAAAGTTTGTACTGGCAAAAAGGTTGTTACTTCCCCTCTTAAAGCTATTACTATATCATCTCCTAACGCATGACGACATACCTTAATAGCCTTTACTGCATTAAAATGTGTGTTACAAATACTTTCAATACAAACCAAGTCAATTTTCTCTATCTTATTTTTTGCTATTAATAAATGCTCAAGTTGATACATATCATAATGGTTAATTCGCATATCTATTAACTCGCAGTTGTCACCGTTTTCTTTTACTACTGAGCTCATGACTGCAAAATCTAGAGACGGTAAGATTAAATAGTCATTTATCCCAGTTGGATAATCTAATGTAATAAATATAACTTTCATCAGCACTTCCCTTTCTTTAATTCATAATACTATTAAATACCTTATCTCATATACTTTAAATACTTCTATAGGTTTTAACACATGCATAATTATTAATTCTATCATCCATTTCGTCTAAAGTATTAGTTTTAAGATTTCCTATTACACAATCGCTCAAAGAACATCTACTAAAATCCCCATTAGGTGCAATAGATATAGAATGCTGCATTGAGCATTCCAGCATTGAGCAATATTTGTCTTTTTCAAGTCCATCAATTATTCTATCACTTATCATAGTATTAATCATCTTTTTTAAAGTTGGATCGTGGAACTTAATCTGCGTATAATTCTGCTTTGCCTCAATTATTAGCGATTTGATATTATCTTCATATTTTTTCTGTAATTCTTCAGGGAATTTTACCAGACCACCTTGATTCCTAATTCTTAAATAACTTATATACTTGACTCCCAACTCACACCCTAATTTATACATATCGTTCATTTCTTCCACGTTATCACTAGAAATTGAATTAGCAATTCCTGTTATTACTTGTCCTAATCTCAATAGTTTTATGGCCTGAAGTGCATGCTCAAAAGCACCCTGTTTACCTCTATTTTTATCATGCGCCTGCTCAGAGATTGAATCAAGACTTACAAATACTTGATTAATACCGCTCATTTTTATTTTATTTACATCTTCCAAAGAGTCAATAAAGTATCCATTGCTCATCAAAATCTGAGATATTTTGAGATTATGACAATAACTAGCCACTTCATAAAACTGTGGGCATAATAAGGATTCACCATAAGTATAATAAAGTGATATTACTCCTATATCATTTAATTTATCTATAATTTCTTTATAATGCTGGATTACATAGTCTTCCTTCTTATGTCGAACAAAACAATGTTTGCATCGCATATTACATGCATAGCTCAAGCCTAGATGCGCAACTAATATCATATTTCCCTGTCGCATTGTCATGCAATACTTCCCCTTCTTCTCTTCTTTACATAGAATAATTGTTAGTTTATCAATATAATTGAATTCTTAATTTTCTATTGTTTATAAATCAATATGTGCTAGATTAAAGGGTTCTGATACTAAAAGTACCAGAACCCTAAGCTTTTAACAATCAGCAGCTAAAAATCTAACTCGAATTGTTGGTTTTTCCCATCTTTTCATTGTCATACCTCCTTTCATTTTATATTTTACATCTCGGTATTATCTATATAAATAATCTCGCAAGATATAAATCGTTTTAACAGTTCAGATACCTCTTCCTCAATCTCTTTTTTATCTTCTTGTGATACCTGATACATTTCAAATATCCAATCTATCAGTTTATCCAACGGCTTATTTTCTGACAAATATGTAAAAATATCTGCTGACACTGAATTTAATTCATATATTTCGGACGTCACACTATTATAAACCATCAATGTCTCACCAGATTGCCTCTGTACTAAATTTTCATTCATTTTGTAACTTAAGTCTTTCATTTTATCGATCCTTTCCGCTCTAATTCCACATCTATTAACTATATTTAATTTACTACAATATTCGATTCGATGTAACATTTTACCTCGTCAACATGATTTATAATCTCTTCATAACTATTTCCTTCAACAATAACTACTCCTAGTTTATCTCCATTATATTTTGAAACCTGGATTGTTTCTCCCACACATACTTCCCAGTAATGATGCACCACCCACCGAAAAGGAAAAGTCTCTATAAGTTTATTTACCTGTCCATTTTTTTTCGGTATAATAATACTAGCAGAATATTTACAAAAATTAACATTAGGAAATACATAGCCAGACACGAATGATGTTTTTGCCCACTCTTCATAAAAATCAAACTGAAAACTATTGTTAATACATGCCGTTATTCCTCCGCCAGCAGACCTACTTGCTATCTCGCATAGAAGGCATCTATCGCTGTTAATAAAAATTTCACTGTGAAATGCGCCATTCTCCATTTGAGGCAATGAAGAAATAACCTTTTTACAGTAATCCTTTATTATAGGCACATTCTCATGTGTATCTGGTACTGTAATTGAAACCAAATAATCCTGATATTCTATTCTTGGCTTAAGATAAATAGATACCGATGAAAACACAATAGTATTATCTACAACTATACCATTACAACTAACCATATCATATGGGATATACTTCTCTATCATCATATCCTTCAGTTCGATACGATTCAAATAATGAAGCAAATCTTGGTAGTCATTTACTTTTTCGACGTTCATAGCCGAATAAAGATTTATTGGCTTAATTAGAATAGGAAAATCATGTATTCTTATAAAATCGACAATATCGAATACACTGCTAACTTTCCTAAAAGGGGGAACAGGAATTCCATCTCTGCATAGTATTTCTTTCATAAAAAGCTTATTACGATAAGCCATGCTACTTAGTTCATTTTGACCTTTTAAGTGTAAAAAAGACCGCAATCGACCTGCTCTTTCTATATCTCTTTCATCTAAGGCGAATATCTTGTCAATACCATACTCTTTGCATATTTGAATAGCTTCTAATTCTATTGATGCTGTAATATCGTAATTATCAAATCCTTTAACTACTGTAAAACAGTCTTTAGGATAGAAGTCTATATAAGCCATAGGCACAAAAAGTATAACATCCTCTGGACATTCTCTAAACCACTTTTTAATTGGATTATATTGCGGATTAAATCTATTTAGTACTAATATAGACATGTACCAATCACCATCCTATTATTATATTTGTCGTAACCTTTCTCTACTCATTTTACAGGTTAGGATATACTCGTTTATTGTAAAACCTTATAAATCGTCAGCTACATTTAGCTACGTTATTTATTGTATTTCCATGATTCTTCATGATTATTGTCAATGTACATGCATTATTTAAGAAATAATTATTACCGTAGCAAGGGATAATATTCTTTGTATATTTATCTTTCATTTTTGGAATATTCTAAATTTTACCACTCTGAAAAAGTCTTGTAAATGTTTTTTATCACAGATCTTATACTCGAGTTATTGACCATTGACATATGAATATTGGGCGCTTATATTAATAAAAAGTATGTCAATATTGACATGATTTATTAGTTTTACTAAAGCCATTCGGCTAAAATAAGAGCGGTTATGGTTGTAGTAGAGCATGCGAAAAAAAAGTAGTCTTTAAGGAGAACAGTCATGAAAAAGGCAGTTATTGTAGGTGCTAATATGGGTTATACTCATAGTGGCATGAAGTTAAATGATGGCGGTTGTTGCATATTACATAATGGACAAATTATTGCTATAGCGGAAGAACGTATAACTCGTGAAAAACATGCAGGCGGTTTTTTGCATGGATTAGAGTATTGCCTAGAAGGAATGAACATTGATAAGTCTGATATTGATTTGGTTGTCATTAGTTCTTGCTGTGAATCGTCAGATAAAATCCAACCGATTATAAAGGGAATATCACCTGAAAAAGTCATGATATGCCCCTCTCACCATTTATCTCATGCATATGGTGCCTTTATGACTTCTCCCTTTGAAAATTCTTTAATAATGGTACTCGACAATGAAGGAAATGTATTGGATACTAAGGAGGATTTACCATTCTATTCTAGGGAAATGGAGCACATGTCTTACTATATTGGAGATTCTTACGGTATTCATCTTCTGCAGCGAGATAGTGTTCCAGTAAATAAAATTGGTATTGGAGATGCCTATCGTTATTTTACACATTACTTGGGTTTTCCATCTTATGTCTACGCAGGCAAGACAATGGGATTGGCTTCATATGGCAAAATAGACGCCTATTCAGAGGTTCAATTGTTCCAATTGGTCGATGGACAGATAGAATGTTTCATTCCCAATAACTACCAAGATAGCTCTGAGGCCTTAAGACAATTTCTATCCCAACATTGTAAAACATCGTTTCCTCTCCCGAGAAACCCACTACAGGATATTACTCAGCAACATGCTGATTTAGCAAGACTTATTCAACGCGAATTGGAACGGATTCTTGTAGAAAAGGTCAATTGGCTAGTTGAAACAACTGGAATCCATAACTTATGTATTAGTGGTGGTGTTGGCCTTAATAGTGTCGCCAATAATGAAATTTGGAACCATTGTAAACTAAACGATATTTATATTCTACCTGCATGTGGGGATACCGGACAGTGTCTTGGTAATGCAATATATGGTTATTGTAAGTTATATGGGCATAAGCAACACTTTTCCATTAATAATGCTTATTTAGGCAAAGAATATAGTACAGCAGAAATCACATCAGCTACGAAAGAATATATGAAAAAGCACCCTGAAGATAATCTACAGATTTTCAGTTCTATTCAAAAAAAGTGTCAAATTATAGCTCAGCTGCTCCATAGTGGCAGCTATGTTGGCCATTTTAATGGTAAATCTGAATTTGGGCCCAGAGCACTTGGTAACAGAAGTATTCTTGCAAACCCGTGTAGCCCAGATACCAAGAAGGATTTAAATGGTACAATAAAATTTAGAGAGATGTTTAGACCCTTTGCGCCGGTGGTAAAAAAAGACAAAGCTTCAGAATGGTTTGATATTAATACTGAAAGTCCCTATATGTTGTTAGTGGCAAATGTCCTTAAACCCAATGAAATTCCGGCTGTTACTCATGTGGATAAAACTGCAAGAGTTCAGACAATTACCTCTACTCAAAATGCAGTTCTCTACAATATTTTAGATGAGTTTGAAAAGCTTTCAGGTGTACCTATATTATTGAATACCTCGTTTAACATTGCTGGAGAACCTATAGTTGAAACACCTATGGATGCTCTGAAATGTTTTGAAAAAACTAATTTAGACGCCCTATCTATTGGACCATATCTTATAACAAAAGATGTTAAAAAAGGTAAAATTGAAATCGATAATTATCAACGCTTTGTAGTTTCATTAGGGGCAGCTCTTTAAAAATTCATTTTTTCCTAAACATCTCTAATTATACTAATTACGGATTAATGCTACCTATTTATAGTAATCATGGAGAAAATAATATGTTATACCTAAAAAAACTCAATACCTACGATAACGAACTAGAGTATTTGTATTTAAAGGATTTACCCTTGAATGAAAATGGATTTATAAACAATCTTCATAATATTTCTAAAGAGGAGTTTATGGAAGTTTCACTTCCTAAACTAATTAACTATTCAAATGGAATAGACCTTCCAAGTGGTTATGTACCTGAAACAAATTATTTTTTATGGAATGAAAAAACTATAGTAGGGTTATTTAGATTGAGACATTTTTTAAATGATAGCCTAAGGAATGGTTCTGGTCATATTGGATATCAAATTCACCGTAATTTTAGAAGAATGGGGTTTGCTTCTAGTGGCTTAGCATTAGCAATTGATGAAGCAAAGAAAATAATTCCTGATGATGAAGTTTATATGTCTACAAGATTAGATAATATAGCTTCGCTAAAAGTTCAACTACATAATAATGCATATATTCATCATACAGACAATGAACACTATTATACCAGAATAAGAATAAAATGATTTTGGAATAATCGTGCAAAGGTGAAGCTAAACAATAGTAAATGCTTCATATAATGTATGGATTTCCTTCTAGTGATTTGAGATAATAGAATAGACTCACCAAGTTGAAAACTCCATAACAGCATACTATAGTTACATTATCATGAAATATGACATGCTATTGACATGGGCATAAAATAATGAGAGGAAACGCCAATATGGGTGACTAAAAAAGTGTAAAAAATATCCCAATTCAATGAAAATCTGGATGCAAAACTGGGATGCTATTTCCTCGATCTTCAAGTTTTCCACAGCAATCAAGCAGGTCATCCATACCACCAACGCAATAGAGAGCCAGAATGCCACTTACCACAAGCTGAACCGTCAGAGTAGTGTGTTCCCAAGCGATATATCGCTATTGAAAGCTCTACCTTAGAGGCTACAAAAAAATGGTCAATGCACATCCGTAATTGTGGACAGGTATATGGTAAGTTGAGCATCATGTATGAGGGCTGTCTACCAAAATAATCGGTAATACACAATTTCTTTCGGCGGATATTTTGCCTATATTTTACATATAACAGCATATGCTTTTTAACGCCTTACTCCCAGTGCGGTCATCTCAACACAAACTTGCTCCCAGTGCAGAGCTGGTCCCAGTATGGCTTCCTTTTGGACAGTTTAGTATCTGGCCATTATCAGAGGCTTTTTCCCCCCAACCCTAGCATATGGACAGGAAGGGGGTGTAAGTGATTCATAGCCGGTACCCGGCAAAAAAACCGTATTTGGTAGACCATGAGTACCAGCTCATTTTATGACCGCCGTTTCCGGCGGTCAGTTTACACATTTGTTGTTTTTGTTTTGCTCTTACAGATTTCCGGCAGCTGCTCAGACCAGGGAAGCAGTTCTTCCATAAAACGATAATCCGTATCCTCCTGATGCTCCTTCATCACGGTCAGGATATATTCCAGATAGCGGAAGGGATTTAGATTATTCGCCTTTGCTGTTTCCGTGATACTGTAGATGATCGCGCTGGATTGTGCACCATCGATACTGTCGATCAGCTTCCATGCATGTTTGTGCAGGCATAAGCTACGCAGTGACCCTTCAGTTGCGTTATTATCAAGCGGGACTTCGCCATCATCCAGGAATACTTTTAATGCCTCTTCCTGATTGATGCAGTAGTTGATCCCTTCCAGAGTTTTACCCTTGGTCAGGCGACCGGAAGTCTGGATTTCTTTTGCCCACACAAAGAAAGCCTCCACCAGAGGTTTGAGATTGATTTGCCGTTGCTTTTTCCGGTCATCCGGTTTCAGATCAGCGAGTTGGGTGTCCAGATGGTATATGGCGCCAATCCGCTTGGTCGCCTCGTAAGCGACCGTATCTTTGGCTGCCTGATGATCTTGTTTCGGCAATGCCTTCAGGGCATCGGCAAAATACCTTCTCGCATGGGTCCAGCACCCTGCGAAAACGATGGTCTCACTTTCCTTTCAGGAATTCCCGCGGATGGTCTGCTTTCCGGGTCTTCTGGTATTCATACAGGATAATGGGTGTATCCCCATATCCCTTTCCCGTCCGGTAAACCCACATGTAACTCTTGCTGTTTGCCGGGCGCCCATCCTTCGATACCCTGACCAGAGTCTCATCGGCCTGCAACACATGGAAACGGTATGTTCTTCGACCGTGTAGACTGCCGGCTGAACCCGGACTCTTTTATAGACTTCATCTGGGAGCTGCTTCCAGCCAACGGAGCCAAAAATCTCCTGCAGCTTTTCTTCCGGAAGGGTATGAGAGATCACTTCCACAGGAAGCTCCTTGAGATTCGCCTCGCGTTTTCCTTTTTTCTTCCGGCGCGTGACCTGAATCACATCTTCTTCTGCAGGTTCGACAACATAAAGCGTTTCGGTTAAGGCTTCCGCTTCATTAAAAGATGATCTCCAGCTCCAACTGTCCGGCGATAACGTCCAGCTTTTCGCAAGAGCGCCCATAACGATGATTGTTTGCAGACGCGATCTGCTCAATCAGACGTTCCATGTTTGTATTCAGTTGGGTAAGCTGGTCCTGCATGGACAGGAGCACTGCCACGAGTGTTTCCCTGCTGAAACTGTTTAGTTCTTCCGGTAAGTAGATCTTCTGCATGTTCGGCGCTCCTTTGTTTTACTGGAACTATTGTACCGCAAACCAAAAGAAAAAGCGAACGGGATAAAAAAGAAGGTTCGTCATTCTTACCAAAGGATAAACACTCTGAAAAACCGGAAAAACTAATAGTTTTTTCGGTTTTTCAGAGTACTTATCCACACAGCAGCTTATAGCTGTGAAGTACTCTTGATTGAATGAATGGGATGAGACCCGGCCGTGGATAACTTCCGCCGTGTCTGCAGTAGTAGATACAAAAAGATTTTTTATTTTCTCCGTTTTGCACAACTTTTTACAGAAGATCACTGGGCTGCACTTCCTGGATTGGATGTCTGGACACGATCTCCAAGCCCTGCATCAGTGCCTGGTATTGTTCCAGTGTGATCTCCAGTGCTTCTTCTTTTGTACGGGGCCAGCTGAAACTGCCAAGCTCCAGCCTTTTGTAAAGGAGAAGGAATCTGTCTCCTTCCCATATGAGCCCCTTGATGCGGTCACTGCGTCTTCCGCAAAACAGGAAGAGGATATCCTTTTCATAGGGCTCCAGCTGGAAGTTGAATTTCACAATGGATGCCAACCCATCGATCCCGCGCCGCAGATCTGTATAACCGGCAGCAATGTAAACCTTCCGGAAGCCGGATGCGTTATTCAGCATGAAGAATCCCTCCTACCCGGGAGTTCAATTCTGATGAGGCTGAATTTGAGATTTCCAGAACAAGGTTCCCTTTCCGGATCACCAGATCCGGATGGAAAACGGGTGACGAGTCTGGTGGCACAGCAGGGAGTTTGATTTCGGCGAAAGATACCGTTCTCTGAACAGCAGACAACGGTTCTGTCTCTGCAACTGCAGGTAATGGTGGATTCTGAGATGCTTCATAGGCTTCCCTGCGCAGGATGCGCTGCCAGTAAAAAAACTGCTTCACAGAAATCCCGTTTGCCCGACACCAGGCGGTTTTCGACATCCCGCTGTTCATACATTCATTTAAGATTCTGGCCCAGTGCTCTTCACGGACCTGAGTGTAATTTTATCCATGGCACTAACTCCTTAAAAACTTGTAGTTTTCTGGAGTTATTATCTCATGGAACCAGGTAACTAGCACGGTACTAGTGATTTACCGTGTACAAAAAACCGCCCAAATGGACGGTGTTGTGGACAAATACAGTCAAGATTCCGATTTCAGCTTCTTCTGGCAGCAACCAGGCAGTTTTTCTGACCACGGGAGGAGTTCATCCAAATACGAAGGATCCTCGAACTCTCCGTGCTTGGGCAGCTCCTCCAACAGATATTTGAAATACTCGTATGGCTTCAGGTTATTCGCTTTGGCAGTTTCAGCTATGCTGTAGGCAATGGCACTGCTCTTTGCTCCGCCGATCGTATCAATCAGATACCAATTCTTCCTGCCCAGAGTAAAGGGGCGAATACTTTGCTCCGCAGCATTGTTTG
>OHAS01003645.1_pt1 | contig 10121 bp, 8 predicted proteins | sample 1577131 | NCBI WGS metagenome assembly OHAS01 (sample SAMEA3541566, study PRJEB24748) | human gut metagenome | biome: human gut; feature: human-associated habitat; material: faeces | place: China | collected 2012
TTTGCGTGCGGAACTCGTATCAAGTTAAGGACCGGGGGTCCTCTGCTATGTCTCGCTTTATGTCAGGCAGCTGAATTTGAAGATCTTAGACGCGCGGTACACAGGGGCCTGGGCTGAAAAGATTTTGGTTGGTAGGTTGCCCGATGGGGCTTGGTTATGTTTGTCGCGAGTTCCGCATGAGCCGAAGAGCACTTAATGTGTTCTTCGTGCGAGCCAGGACTGTAGAGCAGCAAACATAACCAAGCCCCACCGGGCAACCGGTCAGGTTAGGCTACTTCGCGGCGCCGGGGATGCCGTGGGAGGTTTTGGCGGTTTTGGCTCCGTTTACGATGGCGGTTTGCAAAGCCCTTACGGCGAGCATGCCCAGCAGGTCTAGGGGAACGGCGGCGCTTGCCTGGGCACCCAGTTTGCCGCTGGCGAGGGTGTAGATGGTGTCGCCATCGTTGGTGGTGTGCGTGGGACGGATGGCGTGTGCGTAGGCGTCTGCGGCCATCTGAGAGACCTTGGTGGCTTGTGCCTTAGTGAGTTCCACGTTGGTGACGATGCAGCTGATGGTGGTGTTGGTGCGGTCGAGCGGCATCTGCATGGATCCGGCGGCGGCAAAGGCTGCGAGTTCCATATCGACGATTTGGTCGCTATCGGCTGAGGCGCGCATGCCGGCGACCCACTCGCCGGTGAGGGGGTCGACAACGTTGCCGCAGGCGTTGACCGAGACCACGGCGCCCACCTTGATGGGGCCGAGCGCCACGGCGGCAGCGCCAAGGCCGGCCTTCATGCAGGTGGCGGGGCCCATGAGCTTACCCACGGTAGCGCCCGTGCCGGCGCCTACGTTGCCCTGTTCGAGCTTGGTGGGGGTGTGGTCGAGCGCCTCGCGCACGGCGGCGATGCCGGCCTCAATGTCGGGGCGAACGGTGGGGTCGCCAAAGGCAAGGTCGAAGATACAGCTGGAGCACACGATGGGCACCTGCGTGGGGCCGACGGGCAGACCAATGCCTCGGCTCTCGAGTTCGCGGGCCACGCCGCTTGCAGCCTCGAGGCCAAAGGCCGATCCGCCCGAAAGGCAGACGGCGTGGACCTTATCGACGGTGTTTTCGGGACGCAACAGGTCGGTCTCACGCGAAGCGGGGGCGCCACCACGTACGTCAACGCCACCGGTGGCACCCTCGGGCGCCACGATTACGGTGCAGCCGGTGCCAGCCTCCTCGTCCGTATAGTTGCCAAAGCAAAAGCCATCGACATTGCAAACATCGATGGCTTCGAGCAGTGTGTCCATGTGTTCTCCTATCGGTTTTCCGCCGGGCCTTATGCCCAGTCGGGATCCGTACGGTACGGCAAAATTGTAGGCGCTGGGGGATACCCAGCGCCAGATGCAATTACGAGAGTTTTTGAATCGCGCGTGCGACGCGAGCGATGGGCAAGCCCACCACGTTGTAGAAGTCACCCGAAATATCGTGCACAAGCATGCGGCCGCCTGTGCCTTGGATGCCGTAGGCCCCGGCCTTGTCCATGGGTTCGCCGGAGGCAACATAGCGCTCGATCTGCTCTTCGGTAAGCTCATAGAACGTCACGTCGGTCACATCGACAAACGACAGGCTCTCGGCGGCATGCGGAGCTGTAGCGTCGCCGGCTTTAACGATGCAGACGCCGGTTGCGACCTGGTGCGTGCGGCCCGAAAGCTCGCGGAGCATGGTGCGCGCCTCGTCCCCGTCTGCCGGCTTGCCCAAAATTTGGCCGTCAAAGGTGACAATAGTATCGGCCGCGACGGTCAGTTCGTTGGGCTCGGCATGCTCGGCGGCAACGGCGGCGGCTTTGGCACGCGCCAAGCGCTCGACGAGTGTAAGCGGAGCTTCGCCATCAAAAGGCGTTTCGTCGATATCTGCGGGAATCACGCGAATGTCATAGCCCGCCTCGCGCATCAACTCGATGCGGCGCGGTGATTGCGAAGCCAAAATCATAGCTGAATGCCCTCGGCGACCTTCTCGACGGCCTTGTCGCCGGCGAGCGTGCGCAGCAGCTCAAGCGCAAAGGGGAGCGACTGGGCCATGCCGCTGGCGGTGATGATGTTGCCGTCTTGCGTAACCTTCTCGCCGGTATAGGCGCCTTCGGGGAAGCTTTTCTCAAAGCCAGGGAAGCACGTGGCGTGGCGCCCCTCGAGCAGGTCGAGCTCACCCAGGATAAACGGGGCGGCGCAGATGGCGGCGACGTGTTTGGCGGCGGCGAACTCGCAGACCACGTCGCAGACGCGCTGGTCGGCACGCAGGTTGGTGGCGCCGGGCAGGCCGCCAGGTAGCACGACGCAGTCGTACTCGTCAAAGTTGATCTCGTCAAAGAGCGCATCGCAGGTCACGGGAATCTGCAGCGAGCTTACGACCTCGCGCGTGGGCATGATCGAGACAAGCGTGGCGCGCACGCCGCCGCGACGCATGACATCGACCATGGTCAGGCATTCAATAGTTTCAAAGCCATCGGCGGCGAGAACGGCAACGCTGGGCATGAGGGTTCCTTTCATAGACGGCATACAATTAGCCGTCTTATACCCCGAAGACCTCCGCTTGCCACGCTCGATTTCCCAATGATTTTTCTGAGCAATGATTAAGTGGCTAGTTGCGCTTGAGGTGGACGACGGTTTCGCAGTGGAAGGTTTGCGGGAACAGGTCAACTGGCGTGATCTTTACGGGGGAGAAGGTGCCTTCTTCGACAAAGCGTTTGAGATCGCGCGCCAGGGTGGCCGGGTCGCAGCTCACGTAGGCGATATCGCGGGCACTCGTGCTGGCGATAAGGTCGATCGCCTCGGGGGCGAGGCCTGCACGCGGCGGGTCGACCACCAGGACATCGGCGTCCTGATCGGGGAACTCGCGCACCGCGTCGCCGCCGATGACGTCGACGTTATCGAGTTTGTTGATCTCTAGGTTACGGCGCAGGTCGCGCACGGCCGGGCCGTAGGCCTCGACGGCGGCAACAAAGTCGCAGCGGCGGGCGAGCGGCAGGGTGAAGGTTCCAGCTCCGCAATACAGGTCCACGGCAAGTTCGTCTTCCTGCGGGTCGAGCGCCTCCATGACAAGCTCGATCAAAATCTCGGCACCCTTTGTGTTGACCTGGAAAAACGACGGGGCCGAAAGGCGCATCTGGCCGTCGGCGATGTTCTCGGTCCAGGAGCCCTCGCCGGCGAGCATCTCAACCTTGGAGACGCGGCGGGCCTTCTTTTCACCCTTGCTCATAACGCGCACTATGCTCGTGGGGTGTGCGGCGTCTGCCAGCACGCGCGAGACTTGCGAGCGCGGAAACGACCCCGTGGGCGTCCAGAGCGCGACCTCGAGCGCCTTGGTGCGACGCGAGGCGCGAATGCCCACGCGCTCCAAGCCCAGGTCGTGGCTGCCGCTCAGATAGTTAAGCGCGCCGACGACCGATTTGAGCGCCTTGGGAAAACGCTTATCGAACAGCGGGCACGAATCGACGGTCACGATCTTGCTGGGATCGACGCCGTGCATGCCAAGACGCACGCGGCCGTTTACAACGGTCGGTTCGAGCTCAATTTTATTGCGGTAGCCCCAATCGTCCTTGGTGTGGCGGATGGGCTGCACCAGCTCGTCGACTTGCTCAGGGGTGAACTTGCCGATGCGCTCGAGCGTGGAGCGCAGGTTTTGCACCTTGGCGGCAAGCTGAGCGGTGCGTGAGAGGTTGCCCCACGAGCAGCCACCGCAGATGCCCACGAAGGGGCAGGGAGGCTGAATTCGATCGGGGCTCGGCTCCAGAATCTCGGTGCCGCGGGCGCGCATAAACGACTTGCCGTCCTGCACGATCTCGGCCTCGACGGTGTCGCCTGCCACGGCGCCCTGCACAAAGACGGCCTTGCCGTTGTCGGCGTGCGCCAGCCCGTCGGCGCCGTAGGTCATCGATTCTATATTGAGCTTCATATTCCTGCCCGTCATTCGCGTTGTTGTCCGCAACCATGGTATCAAGTAAAAGCGCCCCGCATCCGAGGCTTTCCTCAAATGCGGGGCGCTTCTACAAACTGCTTCTACAAACGACTATTTCGTCTTACCGGTAATGAGCGTCTTAAGACCCAGGCCGATCAGGCCCAAGCCCATGCGCACGCGGCCGGGGCGATGGCGCTCGATGGCCTTGGTCTTGCCGGCGGGTTTCTCGCGGCGGGCGCTTGCATGGGGCGCGGACTTGACGGTCTGCGGCTGGGGCTGGGGCGCAGGCTCGGGTTCGGATTCCAGGTCGGGTTCAATGACGGTTGCCTGGACCTTCTGGACCTCGGGAACGTCCGTCTGGGGCTTGGGCTTGGGGCCCAGAACAGGTGCGGATTCCGGTTTTGCTTTGGCGACGGGCTCCGAAGCCACGGCTGCGGACTCGGCGTTGCGATAAGCGCGCTCCAACAGGAACTCCTGCGAGTTAAAGGGCTTCTCACCCTCTTTTCGCTCTACGGGAACCCAGGTGCCGTCGCTCGTCAGGCTACGTGCCTTCACGTTGTCGCGCAGCTGCACGCCCATGTACTCGTGCACCAGCGCGCGGCAGGTGGGGTCGAGCACGGGGAAGGCGATCTCTACGCGATGCTCGGTGTTGCGCGTCATCATGTCGGCAGAACTCAGGTAGATCATGTCCGAGTCCACGCCGAAGGCATAGACACGCGCGTGCTCCAAGAAACGTCCGACGATAGAACGTACGTGCACGTTTTCGGTCTTGCCCGCAATGTTGGGCTTCAGGCACGAGATGCCGCGGATGATCATGTCCACGCGCACGCCGGCACACGATGCCTCGGCGATCTTGTCGATGACCTCGCGGTCGGTCAGCGAGTTGAGCTTAAAGAACACGCGGGCGGGCTCGCCGGCGAGCGCACGTTGGATCTCGCGGTCCAGACCGCGCATGATGAGCGGCTTGAGACCGACGGGCGCCACGCCCAAAAAGCGGTAGTCGCCGCGCAGGTTGCCCAGCGACAGGTTGCGGAAGAACAGGTTGGCGTCTTCGCCGATGCCGGGATGGGCGGTCATGAGCATAAAGTCGCTGTAGAGCTTGGCCGTCTTCTCGTTAAAGTTACCGGTGCCCAAAAGCGTGAGTCGAGTGAGCGCCATGCCCTCGCGATAGGTGAGCTGGCAGATCTTTGAGTGGCATTTAAAGCCCTCGGAGCCATAGATGACGGTGCAGCCCGCTTCTTCCAGACGCTCTGCCCACTCGATGTTATTTTGCTCGTCAAAGCGCGCGCGGAGCTCCATGAGCACCGTGACCTCTTTGCCGTTCTCGGCGGCGTCAATCAACGACTCGCACAGACGACTCTGCTTGGCCACGCGGTAGAGCGTGATACGCAGCGAGATGCACTCGGGGTCGTATGCGGCCTCGTGTACCAGGTCCAGGAACGGATTCATGGCCTCGTAGGGGTAAAAGAGCAACTTGTCGCCCTGCAGCACCTGCTCGCGAATGGAGCGGGACATGTCGATGGTGGGGTTGGGCTGAGGCTTAAACGGCGTAAAGAGGAGCTCGTTGCGTAGGTGCTCGGGAATTTTGCCCTCGATGCCAAAGACGTAGCCCAGGTCGAGCGGGATATCGCAGGTAAAGACCGAGCGGCGAGAAAGCTCGAGCGCCTTGCGGATGGTCTTGAGCGTCGCCTTCTCGAGCGACCCCGAGACCGCGAGCACTACCGGCTGCAGACGCAGGCGCTTCTTGAGGATGCGCTTCATGTGCTGGCGGTAGTCCTCTTCCTCCTCGACGCCCTCGCCGTCCGGATCGATGTCGGCGTTGCGGGTGACGCGGATGAGCGCGCGGTCGAGCGGCTTATAGGAGCCAAAGCAGCTGTCCAGGCAGGCGAGGATGACGTCCTCGAGCAGAATGTAGGAGTAGGTGCCGGCGGGCGAGGGGATCTCGACCACGCGGTTCATCGAGGCGGGAATCTCGATGAGGCCCAGCAGACTTTCCTCGTCGGTGACGCCGTCCAGGCCGCAGGCCAGGTAGAGTGCGCCGTTGCGCAGGTTGGGGAAGGGGTGGCGCGGGTCAATCACCAGCGGTGAGATGACCGGCGACACGTAGGCCTGGAAGTAGCGGGTTACAAAGGTGCGCTCCTCGGGCGTAAGCGAATCGGCACGCGCGCGGTGAACGCCCAGGGCGTCGAGCTTGCCCTCGATGCTCTTAAAGATGGACTCCCATCGGGTAAGGAGCCCGGGCATTTCGGCCATGACGGCATCGACCTGTTCGGAGGCGGTCATATTGCTCTTGTTGTCGACAGGCTGTTTTTTGAGCTCTGCCAGATCGGACAGGCCGCCCACGCGCACCATGAGAAACTCGTCGAGGTTGGACTCGAAAATCTACACGAACTTTAGACGCTCGAACAGCGGAACGGTCTCGTCGAAGGCTTCGTCAAGCACACGGTTGTCAAAGCGCAGCCAGCTGAGCTCTCGGTTCTGCGTGTACGAGAAGTCGCGCGGCGGTTTGCGCAGCTTTGCGGCGGCTTGCTTTTTTTCGATTTTGCTCGGCATATGCATCTGTCCGTTCAGTCCCCGCAGGGGACGGTTGCCTAACACTATTCACTATTGTCTCAATTTAGTCGACCTATGGCACGGACGTATCGCGTGAACGGTATCTTTACCTACTTCTTACGCTGACAAGCCATAGAGCTGACGCCCGTCACGTTGTGAAAAAACGGTCTATATCCTCACTCAACTGGTGAGTATATGTGAATAAAAATGATAGGTAGCTGAATATCATCGAATACAGACAGAAACACGAACAAGCGTCATTTATATACATAAAACCGTTTTAGATATGCAATTCCTAATCGAAAGATTGGAGTTGTAATTGCGAATGATTTTTGAGAAAAAAGAGCGTTTACCTTAGAAAAGTTACTTTAGAACGCCGAAGTACATCATGGGGGAATCACATGCGATATACCGTTCATCGCACTTTGTTGACCGTTCGGGGGCGAGGTGGAATTGCGGCTGATTTTTGGATATAACTAGAGCTGTCAGCAAGCAGCGTCTCATATGGAGGGGCGCTAACGAATCGGCCCTGACAGGGGCCCGAAAGAAAGGTAGGAGGCCATGACGAAAGGTCTGCACGTGCCTTCCGAGATCGGCAAGCTCAGGAAGGTCTGCCTGCACCGTCCCGGCGACGAGCTCCTCAACCTGCCGCCCGACGAGCTCGAGCGACTCCTGTTCGACGACGTCCCGTTCCTGGAGGTCGCGCAGCAGGAGCACGACACCTTCGCCCAGATCCTGAGGGACCAGGGCGTCGAGGTGCTCTACCTCGAGAACCTCGTCGCCGAGGTGTTCGACCAGGTCCCCGGCGCCCGCGCCGAGTTCACCGACCAGTACATCGCCGAGGCAGGCATCCGCGGCCAGCAGATGCCGCAGATCGTCCGCGAGAAGCTGGACTCCATCGAGGACAACCTCGAGTTCGTCAAGAAGACCATGGCCGGCATGACCAAGGCCGAGATCGACATGCCCCTCACGGCGTCCACGACCCTCGACTCCCTGGTCAACTCCGAGTCCGAGTCCGACCTGATCATCGACCCGATGCCCAACCTCTACTTCACCCGCGACCCGTTCGCGGTCGTCGGCGAGGGCGTCAACCTCAACCGCATGTACTCGGTCACCCGCAACCGCGAGACCCTGTACGGCAAGTACGTCTTCAAGTACCACCCCGACTACAAGGACGTCTCCCTGTACTTCCGCCGCGACTGCCAGTTCCACACCGAGGGCGGCGACGTGCTGAACATCAACGAGAAGACCCTCGCCGTCGGCATCTCCCAGCGCACCCAGGCCGCCGCTATCGACGTCATGGCCCAGAACATCTTCTGGAACTCCGACTCCAAGGTCGAGCGCATCCTGGCCTTCGACATCCCGGTCTCGCGCGCCTTCATGCACCTCGACACGGTCTTCACCCAGATCGACGTCGATAAGTTCACGATCCACCCCGCCATCATGGGCACCCTGCGCGTCTACGAGCTGACCGCCGGCAAGAACCCGGGCGACGTGAACATCCGCCTGATCGAGGACACCCTCGAGCACGTCCTGGAGGACGCCACCGGCGTCGACCAGGTCAAGCTGATCCCCTGCGGCGGCGGCGACCCGATCGCGGCCTCCCGCGAGCAGTGGAACGACGGCTCCAACACCCTGTGCGTCGAGCCCGGCAAGATCTGCGTCTACGCCCGCAACACCGTCACCAACGACGTGCTGTACAAGGAGGGCCTGGACCTTCTCGTCGTGCCCTCCGCCGAGCTCTCCCGCGGCCGCGGCGGCCCGCGCTGCATGAGCATGCCCTTCTGGCGCGAGGACCTCTAAGGTCTTCTGGGACCCGTATAGGTCTTAATACATACATCTAGCTGACGTTAGATGTCTCCCATTGGGGCGGTGCGGGTTTTCGCGCCGCCCCAATCTTGTATGAGGAACGTCAACACGGTTGGATGACTGCTTTTGTAAGGAGCTTGGCCATGGACATTAAGACGATTGGCGTTGAGGAATGGCTCAACGTTTGGGAGAAGAGCGCCACGTGGGACATCGCCCAGTCGACGATCTCGTCGCTCACCATGGGCGAGCTGCGCGCACTCGATGAGCAGGACGGCGCCACGTTCTACGAGCGCCTGGACCGCGAGAAGATGAACTACGGCTGGATCGAGGGCTCTCCGGAGTTTAAGGCCGAGGTTGCCAAGCTGTATCGTCGCGAGGTCAATCCCGATCACATTCTGCAGACCAATGGCTGCACGGGCGCTAACCTCAACGCCATCATGGCCGTGGTCGAGCCCGGCGACCATGTCATCGCCGAGTGGCCCACCTACGCGCCGCTCTACGAGATTCCGCGTACGCTCGGTGCCGAGGTCGAGTATTGGGAGCTTCGCGAGGAGCTTGGCTGGAAGCCCGATATCGAGGAGCTTAAGCGCTTGGTGCGTCCCAATACCAAGCTCATCTGCATCAACAACGCATCGAACCCCATCGGAACGGTGCTCGATGCCGATACGCTCGGCCAGATTGCCGAGATCGCCCGTTCGGCTGGCGCCTATGTGCTGTGCGACGAGGTGTACCTGCCGCTTGAGAACACCAAGGCCTTTATGTCGATGGCCGACATGTACGAGAAGGCCATTGTCACCAACTCGGTGTCCAAGACCTATTCGACGCCTGCGGCCCGCGTGGGCTGGGTCGTGGCCGACGAAGAGGTGTCCAACCGCATCCGCACCTACCGCGACTACACCATGATCTGCGGCGGCGTGTTCAACGATGCCCTGGCGACCTATGTGCTTGAGCACAAGGATAAGATTCTCGAGCGCAACCGTAAGATCGTGTTTGGCAACCGCGATATCGCGCAGGCTTGGATCGATACGCAGCATCGCGTTTCCTGGACGGCCCCGCAGGGAATATCCACCTCGTTTATCCAGCTGGATATTCCCGAGGATGACGAGGAATTCTGTAAGCGCCTGTTGGCCGAGAGGGGAGTGCTGCTGGTCCCCGGTAGCCGCTTTGAGCTTCCCTGCGGCGCACGCCTGGGCTACTGCGCGAGCGAAGACGTTCTTCGCGAGGGCCTGAGGCTTTTGGGCGAGGCACTGGCGGAGTTCGATCGCTAGGATTCCGACGATCTTCGAGGGCCTTATCCAAATAGGACGAAGATAATCGAAAACGGACCCGTTTCCCTAGGGGAAGCGGGTTCGTTTTTCTATACCGAGAAGTCAAGTTGTTACAAATGGGGCCGTAAAGCGAGCCGGTATCCGCTGGGCCTTATACTGAGCTTCCGGTGAACGGTATCAAGCGTCTGGTAAACGGTAATTTGTTTACCAGAAATGAATAGGACAAACTTTTTTCTGAATAAAAATGAAAATGGTTGAGACGCGGCATGAATCGCTAATTCTATTCATAGCTTTATTAGAAATATGCAATTTGAGGGTGGTTTAATAAAGTTAAGTTCCATTTGCTATTTGGATTGAAAACGCGTTTTAGCACGTAAATAAACTTTATTAAATCAAAGTGTGCCATGCGTGAGGTATATGTGTATGCCGTTCACCCCTCATATAAAACCGTTCGGGGGCGAGGTGGAAGTATGGACTGATTTTGGATATAAATATGTCGTCAGCAATAACGCCTCACACGGAGGGGCGCTAACGAATCGGCCCTGACAGGGGCCCGAAAGAAAGGTAGGAGGCC
>OHAS01003646.1_pt1 | contig 10118 bp, 6 predicted proteins | sample 1577131 | NCBI WGS metagenome assembly OHAS01 (sample SAMEA3541566, study PRJEB24748) | human gut metagenome | biome: human gut; feature: human-associated habitat; material: faeces | place: China | collected 2012
TCTCCGGTCTTTCTTCCATCTCACAGAGAGGCACATCGCCATGAAAAAGACCCGCTATACCGAAGAACAGATAGCATTTGCGCTGAAACAGGCCGAAACCGGCACTCGGGTGGAGGAAGTCTGCAGAAAGATGGGCATTTCTGAAGCCACATTTTACAACTGGAAGAAAAAGTTTGGCGGCATGGGCGTGACAAAACTGCGCCGCCTGCGCCAGCTTGAGGAAGAGAATCAGCGTCTGAAACGTCTGGTGGCTGATTTAAGTCTGGACAAGGTGATGCTGCAGGAAGTTATCAAAAAAAGTTCTGAGGCCGGCTCAGAAGCGTCAGGCGGTGCATTTTCTGCGGGAGGCTTACCGTATCAGTGTCCGACGGGGATGCGGACTGCTGATGCAGAGCAGAACCGTTTACCACTGGCAGAGCCGGCGGGATGATCGGGCGATAACCCTGCGTATCCGGGAAATAGCGGAAACCCGGATCCGCTACGGTTGCCCGCGTATTCATATTCAGCTGCGGTGGGAAGGCTGGCCTGTTAACCACAAGAAAACACACCGGATTTACTGTCTGGAAGGCCTCAACCTGCGCAAAAAGCGCCCCCGCAGGCATGTCAGTGCAGCACATCGTCAGCAACGTCCGGTCCTGAGCGGAGTCGATCAGTGCTGGAGTATGGATTTCGTGTCGGATAACCTGTTTAACGGACGACGTTTCCGGGCGCTGACTGTAGTGGATAATTTTAGTCGGGAGTGTGTGGCGATCCATGCCGGAAAGTCGCTGAAAGGTGAGGATGTGGTCGGTGTGATGGAAAGGTTGCGGGTGCTGGGCAAGCGCCTGCCGGTACGTATTCAGACAGATAACGGCAGCGAGTTTATCTCGAAAAGTCTGGATAAATGGGCGTATCAGCACGGTGTTACAATGGACTTCTCCCGCCCCGGAAAACCAACGGATAACCCGTTTATTGAATCATTGAACGGCAGTCTGCGGGATGAATGCCTGAACATTCACTGGTTTCTCTCGCTGGAAGATGCGCAGGACAAACTCGACAACTGGCGCAGGGAATATAATCATGAGAGAACGCATTCATCATTAAATGACATGACTCCGGCTGAATTCATCCGAAATCTCCGGAAAGACGAAGATCTCTGATTTAGCACTGCACTGATTTTGGGCCAGGGTCAGGTTCTATGTACCTAATTCATATTATTCTTATGCACAAAAAATAATAAATTCGGGCTCGAGAGAAGCAGCGATTTCTAATATTGCAGAGTTGCGTGAAAGCCTTGGAGCCAATCTACTCTCGAAAGAGGATGGAAGAACAAGGTGATAAAAAAAATTTAATACTGGAGGTGATGTGAAGTATTATTATGTTTTAGCATTGTTACTTGGTTACAGCTCATGTGTACTGGCAGAAGAGTGTATGGATAACTCAAATATAGATTCTCTAAGAGAGGTTTTCAAAAAAAATAATAAGAAGTTGTTGATTGAAATGTCTTCAAAAGAAATGAGGCGTTATGTTGAAAGTGATTTACTTATCAAAAATAAATACAGTACACTTGTCAATGTATCTGAGGTTTACTATGGCTGGGGAGTGGACAAAAAATCAAAGTATCCTGTTAACACATCGGCAGTTTTCCCAAATGAAAAAGTGTGTGTATGGAATGTATCTTTTGCACTACCAGAGTCTATTAGAAAAAAATGTGATGATGATGGTGCTTATGGGTATTTTATTGAATTTAAGAAAGTTAATGGGAAAACAGTTCTATATAACTTTACCTCTTTGTTTGATTCTCTTCCCGACGGAACTTTAGCTTGCAAAGCTGCCAATAAATTTATGCTGCAAAAATAGCTTGTGAGTATTGATGTAAGCATCTCGCCCTAAATTAAGGGTGTTGTTGATTAATCATTATTCAGCGCTCTTGCTGCTTTTTAGGTTGTGTTGCATATTGTTTTGTAGCCAATAAACTCTATTTTTAATAAAAATCCAATCTTTTCTACAAAGTGGGAAGGTAATTCTGGTAAGCATTTACTGGTGATGAAAAAGGAAATCAACCAGAATAATACTGCAGAGTATTTATCTGTAAAACAGGTGACAAAGGGTAAGGATGATTGCATTTCAAATGATTATATTATTGACTGTGAAATGGATATTAATCTAAATGGGGGGGGGTAAAAGAATCAGTTGAAATAAACAGTAGCTTTACCAATGACGAAGGCACTGTTTTATTTGCTTATAAATTGGATGTATTGGTGGGATAGACCCAGTTACTGTCAACTATTTCGCGTATAAAATGGATTGAAATATGCCCTACGAGGGGAAGAGAATATCATAGTTGAAAACGGTAGGTGGGGTGGGGAAAACCCTCCGATTCCTGATTGTAATTAAAAAAGACAAGTCTCTGTTAAATTACATGCTGAAAAAAATGGAAGGCCACTTCAACGACAAAAGTAAACTAGCACGTTGATTTCTGTTTTTTACCAAAAAGGATGGTCGTATGTTTAAGTGTGAGTTTGCTAATGAAAGAAATATAATGTGGTGAGTTTTTGTTTCGCCTGCATATCGAGCTAATTTAGCCATCCTGTAATATGAGGAAATTAATGCCATATACACTTAAACATTTGCCAGAACGCTACCCCAGACCTAAGCCTCTGAAATTTTCTCGTTGGCTTGTTGCTCTGGTTGTCATGCTTTCAGTCTGTATTATCATAATGCGTATATTTGGGCATTATGTTGAAAATCTGTACTTCTGGAGATTAGCTTTAGGTTTTCCTGTTGCTTTGTGGAGTGTCTTGCTTTCTTCTCGTCTGCTTGTTTGGTCTTTACAGGATAGCAAAGCAAACGCTTTTGACAAACAGCGAGAACAGTGGATTCTTCGAGAAACCCGTAAGGCACGGCGTGCATTACAAGTGCTGAGTGCAACATTTATTACCGGCCACTCATCAGTTGCTCAGAAAGATACCGCTATTGCTATGCAAAATAACGACAGCATTATTGTTTCACAGGTCGGCCGGGATGGTAATGAAAGCGCCAGAATGAGCCAAATTTCTTCCAGCCCGCAGGATTCTATGGAATTCGTGATAATGAATATTTTTTCGCAGATGATTGCAGACATTCCTTTTACACAAATCCCTGATAAATGCCCACTAGTAGTAGTTTTTGATGTAACAACATCGCTGCCTTTGGAGAACATTCGCCATTACTGGGATGAGGCATGGCAAAAGAACAATATCACTTTTCCTGTTGAACACGTTGAAGGGCGTGGTCTTAGTGTAATTGACCGCTGGTTAAATGAACGTATTAAAGATAAAGCAATGTTATTGATCGTTGGCCTCCAGATTGATCCGGTTGTTACAAACAATACTGCTGAAGCGGCTGTTGCTCTACTTCTTGGCAACCGCCTAACGCAAGTGGCGCTTGACCCCCTCGCATTACTACACCGGCCAGATGCTGCTCCCTCAGGTGAACTTAGCGAAGGGATGAGGATGGCCGCCTGGAACGTCCCGCTAAAAGAAAGTATGGTGAAAAATTTATGGCTCGCTGGAATGACAGGTGAGCAACGTGCAGAAGCGATTGGATGTCAGAATGCACATCCTGCGCAGTGCGTAAAAGATGAGGCTGTCATTTCACTTGATATATCCATGGGGAATGCTGGAGCCGCTGCACCCTGGCTGGCTATTGCTGCCGCCACTGAAATCGCCCGACAAACACAATCCCCGCAGATGATTATCTGCGGGGATACCACTCAGAAAGTGCTATGGAGCACGCTTATTACCCCGATAGCTTCAAGACAGGAGATGGATCTGTGAAGTTACTTTTAGCACCGAAAACTACGGAAGGTCGCTATCTTTCAGTCGTATTCATTCTCTTTTTACTCTTGGCTGCAATGACATTTATCGTCTGGAAACATCCTGACATGGCCGGACTTGAGGGCGATAGTCAGCAGCAGAATTACTGGCTTATTGGTGGGTGCTGCATTACCGGATGTATCTTTATCATGTTAGTTATGCTCCTGTGGACAGCTCGCAGTGCCGGTAAAAAGGAGTTTGAGGCGCTCCTGGATGTCACTCGTGGTGATGACAATAAGAGAAAAGATGAGAGTGAAAACATCTCTGTTTCTCCAGCAGTGGTGATGTGTGCCAGGATTCGTGACCATCTGCGAACCCGAATTGGAATTCACTGGCGGCGCAAAGTCCGCCTGCTTTTAGTCACCGGCGACGAGGCGGCAATCGAACAACTGGTGCCTGGCCTGCGTCAGCAGCACTGGCTTGAAGGCAACCGCACCGTGCTGATTTACGGCGGCAGCCTTGCATCGGAGCCTGACCGAGAAAAATACATCGCGCTGCGCAAGCTGCGCCGTGGCCGTCCTCTGGACGGGATTGTGCGGGTGATGCCGTCGTCTCTGACCCTGACGCCGCAGATAAGCGAGAGCGACCTGCGCGGGCTGGAAAAAATCAGCGAACTGCTGGGCTATGTCGCCCCGGTCTGGCTATGGAAACTGTGCGACAGTGAGTGGCCGCAGGCTGACCGCGCGGTGCAGGCGGTAGGGGTTAGCTTCCCGTTGCGCGCCACTGAGGAAGATGTCGCCCGTCAGCTTGCGCAGATGCTGCCCACGCTGCGGGAGCAGGGGATGCGCCAGATCGCGAAGGAGACCCGACACGACTTTCTGCTGCGTCTGGGACAGCAGCTTATCGACGGGGGGATCGCGCAATGGCGCTGGCAGCTGGCGCCGTGGCTGACCGCCTCGCGGCAGCGGCTTGCGCTGCGTGGCCTGATGTTTAGCCTGCCAGAGCCTCGTACCGTAGATCCGTATCAGGAGGCGGATACCTCGCCTGCGGGCCAGCCTCATCTCCTGACGCTGCCCGCCACCTGGCTGGGGATCGTCGATGACTGCCGCCGTTTACGCGGGCATCACGTGGGAATGGCGTGGGAGCGGGGCCTGGCGTGCGGTCTGCTGGCCATCCTCGGCCTGTGGGCGGCGGGACTGCTGCTCTCCTTTGCCCTCAATTACAGTCAGATTGCTTCGGTAGCGGGAAAAGCCCGCGACCTGGTGGCCCACCCCTCCGTTTCTGACTATCAACTGACGGCCCTCCATGCCCTGCGCAATGAGGCCGGCCGTCTCGTGCACGATGGGCAGAAGGGAGCGCCCTGGTATCGGCGCTTTGGTCTGGACCATCATCAGCAACTATTAAACGCCGTCCTACCCTGGTACGGTGTGGCAAATCATCGCCTGATACGTGACCCGGCCAATGCCGCGTTGCAGCAGGCGCTCAGCGCGCTGGTCAACTCCGCCCCCAATAGCGACCAACGAGCCAGGCTGGCGAAACCGGGCTATGACCAGCTGAAAGCCTGGCTGATGATGGCTCGTCCGGATAAAGCCGATGGCGCATTTTTTGCGCAGACCATGAAAACGGTCCAGCCGACGCGAATGGGGATCTCGACCGGTCTGTGGCAAAGTCTGGCGCCGGATTTGTGGGCCTTTTATCTCTCCCTGCTGCCCGAGCGGCCAGAGTGGAAGATCATCCCGGATGCGCAACGGGTGAGTCAGAGCCGTCAGGTTCTGTTGCAGCAGCTAGGTCGCCGCAATGCCGAAAGCACCTTATATGAGAACATGCTCAAATCCATGCGTCGTAATTTTGCCGATGTGTCGCTGGAAGACATGACCAGTGGCACCGATGCGCGCCGGCTGTTTACCACCGATGAAGTGGTCCCGGGGATGTTTACCCGCCAGGCATGGGAAGGCGGCATTCAGCAGGCCATTGATAAGGCAGCCAGCTCGCGCCGGGAGGAAATCGACTGGGTGCTGAGCGATTCGCGCAAAACGATGTCGACAGACCTGTCGCCGGAGGCGCTGAAAGCGCGTCTGACCCGACGCTACTTCACCGATTTCGCCGGCAGCTGGCTGAATTTTCTCAACAGTCTGCGACTTAATCCGGCGACCACCATTGCCGATGTTACCGACCAGCTCACGCTGATAAGCGATGTCCGCCAGTCGCCGCTGATTGCCCTGATGAATACCCTTGCCTGGCAGGGGCAGGCGGGGCAACAAAGGGAGGGGCTGTCGGACAGCCTTATTAAATCGGCCAAAGATCTGGTGGGCGGGAAAGACAAGCCGGTCATCGACCAGTCGGCAGCCGGCCCGCAGGGGCCTCTGGATGACACGTTCGGCCCACTGCTCCAGCTGATGGGGAAAAACACGGGCAGCAACGTCATGTCGGCCGATAGCACCCTGAGCCTGCAAACCTATCTGACCCGTATCACCCGCGTGCGCCTGCGCCTGCAGCAGGTTGCGAATGCTTCCGATCCGCAGGAAATGATGCAGGTCCTGGCGCAGACCGTCTTCCAGGGGAAAAGCGTCGACCTGACCGACACGCAACAGTACGGTAGCCTGATTTCGGCAAGCCTTGGCGAAGAGTGGAGTGGCTTCGGCAACACTCTGTTTGTGCAGCCGCTGACTCAGGCCTGGGAAACCGTGCTTCTGCCGTCGGCGGCCAGTCTGAATGATAAATGGCGCCGCTCGGTGGTCGCCAACTGGCACACCGCCTTTGACGGACGCTTTCCGTTTGCCGCCAGCAAAAGCGATGCCTCCCTGCCGATGCTGGCTGAGTTTGTGCGCAAAGACAGCGGGCGAATCGAACGTTTTCTCACGACGGAGCTGAACGGTGTCCTGCATAAAGAAGGCAGTCAATGGGTGCCGGATAAGGTCAACAGTCACGGCCTGGTCTTTAATCCGGCCTTTCTGCGCGCGATCAACCAGCTAAGCCAGCTGTCCGACATTCTTTTCACCGACGGCAGCCAGGGGATCAGCTTTGAGTTACAGGCCAGGCCTGCCCCGGAGGTTGTCGAGACACAGCTGACGATAGACGGCCAAAAGTTGCGCTATTTCAATCAGATGGCCGACTGGCAGACTTTCCGCTGGCCGGGGGAGACGTATAAACCCGGCACTCTGCTTACCTGGACCACCGTCAATGCGGGCACGCGCCTGTTCGGTGACTACAGCGGTACCTGGGGTTTTATTCGCTGGCTGGAGCAGGGTAAACGCCATCCGCTGGATCGCAGCCAGTGGATGATGAGCTTCTCCGCTCCGGATGGCCGCACCCTGCAGTGGGTATTGCGCTCCCAGCTTGGGAGCGGCCCGCTGGCGCTTCTGGCGCTGCGCGGATTGACCCTGCCGGATCAGATTTTCACTGTCGATGCGGCTGAGAGCGCACAGGACCTGACGACGGGGGTAGGGAATAGTGACATGGATGAGATGGAATAATGAGCATTTTACAAAATTTGGTTGCCGCCAGTCAGTTGGATGAAAGCGTACTGCGCCAGCAGGCCCGGTCACGCCAGGCGCAGTGGCAGTCCTGGCTTGCGCCAGTCAGTGACGCCCAACCAACCGGGGACGATCCGGGCTATGACGATGATTTTCAGCGTATCCGCGATGAGGTCAATAAGATCTCCGGTGTCGATACCGAACTGATTTGCCAGCTGGCAGAAAAACTGCTGACTCAGACCTGCAAGGATCTGCGCGTGATCACCTTTTACGTGTGGGCGCGTCTGCAGCAGGATGGTGAAACCGGTCTGGCGGAGGGCGTTACGCTGCTGGCGGCAATGCTTGAGCGGTTTGGGGCTATGCTCCATCCCCAGCGTGAACGTAGCTGTAAATCAGCGCTGGAATGGCTTGGCAGTCGCCGGATGTCGGACAGCCTGTCTCTTTATCCGGAAGTCGACATGACCACTATGCAGGTCATTATCGGGGCGTTATTGCTGGCGGAAGCCACTTTTTCCGGCTTGGCTGAAGCATCTCGCCCCGATCTTTCCGGGCTATATCAGATCCTGGAGAACCGCCTGGTGCAAAGCGGCGGAGCCCACAGTCTGGTGCCGCAGACCAGCCGCGAAGAACACGATCTGCTACCCCAACATACGGACACCGCACCGGTAATGCATACCGTCACGTCAGGTCGTGATTTGCTCGATCAGGCTAAGGTGCTGGCGAAATATCTGCGTGAGTGTCCCGGCGGATGGCTGGCAGGTCATCATCTGATGAAGAGTGTGCGTTGGGATACGTTAACGGAGTTACCGCCGCTGGATGCCTCCGGCCGGACACGGCTATTGCCTCCCAAGCCTGAGAGTAAAGCCCATCTTAAGCGTTTGTATTTACAGAAAAGCTGGTCGGAACTGCTGGAGCATACGGACACGCTGTTGGCGCAAGGCGTCAACCATCTGTGGCTGGATGTGCAGTGGTACGCCTGGCAGGCGTTGCTGAAACTGGATGCTGACAGTGTACGGGCCGATATCCTGTGCCGGGATATGAAAGGGCTGCTGGCTCGTCTGCCGGGGCTGGAAACCCTGGCGTTTAACGATGGTACGCCATTCGCCGATGAAGTGACGCTCAACTGGCTTAACGAACGTGTCCTGGATGAGATGGCCGGATGGCAAGATGAGCCGGTAATGGCGGCGACCAGCGCTGATGAGGTGCTGTCGCTGGAGCCAGAAGTGCTCACCCGCGCGGACGATGAAGGTATTGAGTCGGCGCTGAACTGGTTACAGGCGCAGCCGGGCTATACCACCAGCCGCAATCGGTGGCTGATGCGCTTACTGATGGCGCGGGTCAGCGAGCAGTACGGAAAAAATGAAATGGCGCTGCATCTGCTGGCGGAACTCGACAGCCGCGCCCGGGAAATGACGCTCGAACAATGGAAGCCGGAGCTTATCTTTGAGGTCAAAGCCCGCCGACTCCGGCTGCTCAGAGGCAAGGCCGGGCGCAGTGAGGCAGAAAAAAATCGCTTGCTGCCAGAAATGGAGTCATTGCTTGCCGGGCTCATCGCTCTGGATCCTGCTCGCGCCGCGGTGCTGTGCGCATAATTCACGCATCATTCACATTGCACTCCCTGCACCTGCGGTTCTCTGCATATCTGAAAGCTATTACTCATACTGGTGATTTATGGACGATTTAACCTTGCGTTATTACGACGCTGAAATGCGCTACCTGCTGGAAGCGGGTGAAGAGTTTGCCCGCGCTCATCCTGAGCAGGCGGCAATGCTCAATCTCGACAAAGCGGGCGCCCGCGACCCCTTTGTCGAGCGCCTGTTTGAAGGTTTTGCCTTCCTGATGGGCCGCATGCGCGAGAAACTCGATGACGATCTGCCTGAGCTGACCGAAGGCGTGGTCAGTCTGCTGTGGCCACATTATTTACGTACCATTCCCTCGATGTCGGTCGTGGAGTTCACCCCCGACTGGCCGGAAATGAAAGAGCCGATGACGATGGCCAAAGGCTTTGAAGTGCTTTCCCGGCCGATCGGTGAAAAGGGCACGCGCTGCCGGTACACCACCACCAAAGCGATCGCTCTGCAGCCGTTATCCCTGGAACGCGTCCAGCTGGCCACCGATACGGATGGCCGGTCGGTGATCACGCTGCGCTTTACCTGCAGCCAGCTGACGGACTGGCGCCGGGTCGATCTCAGTCATATCCCGCTGTACTGCAACGCCGATGCGCCGCTGGCCTGCGCCATGCACGAGGCCTTTACCCTCAATGTGGCCCGGATGTGGCTGCGCATGCCCGATGAGGTGGACAGAAGGCCGCTGGACGGGTATTTCAGCGCGCTGGGATTTGGCGAGGATGACGGCCTCTGGCCTGAAGATGGCCGCAGTTTTCGCGGTTACCAGCTGCTGCTGGAGTATTTTACCTTCCGCGAAAAGTTCATGTTCATCGATCTGCGCGGGCTGGAGACGGTGGCTTTTCCGGCCGGACTGGCGTGGTTTGAAATCGACGTCGTGCTGGCGGAACGCTGGGAACATGACTTCCGCTTCAGCGAAAAGCAGCTGCGCCTGCACTGCGTGCCAGTGATCAACCTGTTTCCGCTGGAGTCCGATCCGCTGACCATCAATTCCCTGCAGACCGAATACCCGCTGCGCCCGATGCGCGTGCAGGACGGCCACACCGAAATTTACACCGTCGATTCCGTGATCTCCTCACACCAGCAGGTTTACGCGCCGTTCTCAAGTTTTCGCCACAAAGGCGGAATGATGCGTCATGACGCGGCGGACTATTACTATCATACCCGGGTGCGCCGTGGCCCCTTCGGGCTGTACAACACCTGGCTTATCGTCGGCGGAGAAGCCTTTGATAATCATACCGTAC
>OHAS01003648.1_pt1 | contig 10118 bp, 8 predicted proteins | sample 1577131 | NCBI WGS metagenome assembly OHAS01 (sample SAMEA3541566, study PRJEB24748) | human gut metagenome | biome: human gut; feature: human-associated habitat; material: faeces | place: China | collected 2012
CACCGCATCGCTTTCTGGCCAACAGATCGGCATTCTTTAAAATTTCATCACAAATGCCGTCCACGCGGTCTTTATCAGAATGACGGGCAATCGAATTCATGATGCGATGAATCTCTTCTGTTGAGAATAAAGCTGAAGATACCAGCATATCTCTTGCCATGACACTTGAGCGGAAAGCATGATGATGACCATGTTCAAGATATTGAGCACAATCATGCAGATAACCGGCAATCTGAACTAATTCCGGATTATAATTCTCTTTTTCGGCAATCTCTTTTGCACAATCGGCAACTGCCTGGCTGTGTTCAAAACAGATAGCTCTATTTTCATCATTTTCGATTCCGTTATAGTAACGGTCAGCGATTTTCTTTATTTCTTCGTAACGATTCATTTTTTCATCAGCTCCTTAAATTCCTCCAATGTCTGTGCAAAGAAGGTAAATGCATCATTGTATACCTGATCATTATTAGGGTCAACGCCAGAATGAATCAGTTCATCAACCGGACTCTCACTGCCGCCCATCTTTAAGAAGGACAGATAGTCAGCCGTATTGCCGGATAAAATCTTCTGTGCGAATGACAATGCCACCGACATCCCAAGCGTATATTTATAAACATAAAAATTGTAATAGAAATGCGGCACATAGTAACAGCCGGCACCATGAACCGCTTCATCAAGAAGTACCTCAGGGCCATAGTTTTCCTTGCTGAGTCTAAGGAACAGATCCATACATGTCTGATTCGAAACGGCTTCACCTTTTTCAATCATCTCATGAAGCTGCGCTTCAAACTGAGCAAACATCGGCTGACGGTATAAGGTGCCAGCCAGCTGCTCCAAGAGATTATAAAGAATATATGCTTTATATTCATCATCATCACTGGTGCTTAACAGATAACGGTTCAGCAGAATCTCATTCACTGTGGATGCAACCTCGGCGACAAAGATCCGATATCCGGCTAACATGCTGCGGTTGTTCTCATTTGAATAGGTAGAATGCATTGAATGACCTAGCTCATGAGCCAGCGTACTGAGTGAATCATAACCGCCGGTAAAATTCATCATCACATAAGCGTTAGATGTATACGTTCCCCATGAATAAGCGCCCGGCCGTTTTCCTTCATGAGTCATGAAATCGATCCATTGGCTGTCTCTGGCCTGATGCAGTTTACTCAAATAATCATCGCCCAGAGGTTTTAACGCTTCATCCAATATAGCAAAGCATTCTTCAATGGTATAGCGAATCTCGGTATTTTTAACCAACGGAACATTTAAGTCATAATAATGCAGCTCATCGAGTTCCAGCAATTCTTTTTTTAAGGCATTATAGGCATGGAAGCCATTGATGTATTTTTCATTCGCCATCATGCATACCTTATCAAACAGCTTCTTATCAGCATCATCCTCAAACAGACTGGCTTCTAACGCGGAATTAAAATGTCTGGTATGTGCGTTAAAGACCTGACCTTTCGCATGCCCGATCAATAGATTTGACATCGGTGCACTTAAACGCTTATATTCACTGAAATAATTGATATAGGCATCTTTTCGTACTTGTGCATCAGGGTGGCGCAGAAATTCGCGCAGTGTCGCGCCATTAAGAAACTGGGGTTTGCCGTCAACCATGACATCCTTAAACGTTACCCGCCATGACTGATAGGTACGCTGGGCATTGTCACAGATGTCCTGCATATCAGCAAGCATTTTTTCACCGGCTTCATCCAGCCGATGCGGTATCGTTTTCCATACACAGGAAATCGGATAACGGAAATCCTTACAGGCTGGCTGTTTCAGATATTCATCCACGATCTCTTTATGGCGGATCAGCTCCAGATCAACAAAAGCCAGTTCGCTTTGCTGAGTAGTTAACAATAGCTCGGCTTTCGCAAGATTCTGCTGATTTAAAGCCTTTTCGGGTTCCACATCACAGCACATTTTCGCATAGACATACGCATTGTCCATACAGGAGCCGAATACTTCACTGGTTTCCATATAAGCGATAAAGCTTTCACAGTCCTTACAGATCGAGCCTTCCATCTGTTTTAAGGCTGTCAGTAATTCCTCACAGCGATGAATATTTTCATCAAAGGCTTCCTGATTAGGAAAAAGTGATGAAAGATCCCATTTGTACTGTGAAAGTACCTCTTCTCTTTTCATAGTTTCACCTCGTCCTATTCATTGTAGCTTTTAAGCGGTCGATAGGCAAGCTTTAATAAAAATTATTGCAAAGAAGGAGCGGCTGTATGTTATAATAAATAGCATAGAAGGAGGATTTGTTATGTCAACACCACATAATAGAGCAGAAGTAGGAAGTATTGCGAAAACCGTGTTAATGCCAGGAGATCCGCTCCGTGCAAAATATATCGCGGAAACATTTTTAGAGGATGCCGTGCAGTTTAATACCGTGCGCAACATGTTTGGTTATACCGGTACTTATAAGGGAAGAAAGATTTCCGTTATGGGCAGCGGTATGGGAATGCCTTCAATCGGTATTTACAGCTATGAGCTGTATAAATTCTATGGCGTAGAAAATATTATTCGTATTGGATCAGCAGGTGCTTATACTGATAAGCTGAATCTGTTTGATACGATTTTGGTTGAGAGCAGCTGGAGTGAATCAAATTTTGCGAAGGCACAGAATGGCTATGATTCAGATATTACATATCCAAGTGAAGAACTGAATGCACGTCTTGAAAAAGCAGCCGAAGAATTAAATATTCCGGTAATTAAAGCCAGAATTCATTCAAGTGATGTTTTCTATCATGAAGATAATGTTGCGGGTCCGGCAGAGTTCTACAATGAACATGGCTGTGTTTGTGTAGAAATGGAAAGCTTCGCGCTGTTCCACAATGCGAAGGTTTTAGGCAGGAATGCTGCTTGTCTGCTGACAATTTCTGATTCATTGATCACGCATCAGGTAACAACAGCCGAAGAACGTGAAACTTCATTTACTAATATGATGAAGATCGCGTTGGAAATGGCGGACTAAAAAAATAAATGAAGAAGACAAGATCGAAAAGGATTTTGTCTTTTTTAGTTTTATGGAAGGTGTTTATGATCGTTAAATAGGCAAGACAGAGAAACCAGTAATCGCCATAGGTTAATAACGATAATCAACTAATTTATAATACTGTGAATCTCGGATATACAAGTGATGGCATAGCAAGACCATTTTTATACCGGTCATCATCATCCGCCGCTAGTGCTGTTTATTTGGTAAATGTAAAACACTAAAAAGGAAGCTTTAATTTCACTGATTAATTCAATGATTTTAAAACTTCCTTTGATTCAGGCAATTAAATTTAAGCTTTTTCTAAAACCTTGAGAATTTCTCCGGTATAGCTGCGATGATAATCTTTGTTTGGATAATTCTTATCAATGTCAGCATCAATAAATTGGGAAGGATCAATATCTGAAACGGCAATCTTCCGGCAAATCAGCACAAGTTTGGCTTCATCAAAGTAAGGGGCGGCCTCAGTATAATTGACACTCAGTCCACTAGCTTTGATTTTATCAATGTCACGTCCTGATTGGCTGCCGCAAAGCTTCAGCACATCTCTGTATTCTTCATCAAAAAAGCAGAGTGAGAAAGTGTCTTCTTTTTCCAAAAACTGATACGTATAGCGCTGCGGACGCACAACGGTAACAGCAACCGGGCGATTCCAGATATATCCGGCAAAGCCCCAACTGGCTGTCATGGTGTTACAGGCTTCCGCGTTGCCGGCCGTAACCAGCATCCACTGATTTTTGATTAAATCAATCAGATTTTCCTTAATCTCAACAGGTTTAATTTCTTTCATTTATTTCCCCTCTTTCATCATAATAAAGCTCATATGCCGTCCGCAGTTCTTATCCCGACGATAGGAGAAGAAGTTTCCTTGGTTTGAATAAGTACAGTTTTTATCAACGGAAATATTCGTATAAGGGACGCCGGCAAGAATGCACTGTTCACGGTTCAGACCTTTATTATCAACATAAGCTTTTTTAGTCTCTGTATTTTGATAAACAAAGGCTGAAGTATCAAAGCTCATAGTATTGATTAATTCTACAACTTCTTCGCCAACTTCAAAATTATCCTGACAGATTGCCGGCCCGATATAAACCAGCAATTGAGATGGATCAACACCTTCATTCTCTTTCAGATAATTAATTGCTTTACCGGTGATTTCTTTAACTGTACCTTGCCAGCCGGCATGGATTGCGCAAACCAGCTCCTGAATAGGATCGTAGATCAGCACTGGAACACAGTCAGCATGGAAGACACCAAGCATAATTCCTTTTTCTTTTGTATAAAGTGCGTCACAATCAGGAATTGCATTCGCATAATTGTCACTGCCTTTACCGCTGTCAGCGGCGGATACCTTAACTAGATGATCTGAATGTGTTTGCTGAGCAAATACACACTGATTCAAACCGATGTTGAAATCTTCACAGAATTTATTGCGGTTTTTTAATATATTTTCTTTATCGCCTCCTGCATGGAGAGCCATATTAAAATTCTCGGGCTGTTCAGCAACTCTTAACGTTGTACCGGCAGCAAGCATGCCATCATTTTTCCATAAGATATATTTTTTCATAGATTCCCTTCTTTCATTTGCGATCATTTAGAGTATATGATCTTTACGTTAGTATAATGCATTTTGACTGTTTTTTCAAATCAATGACACTTTTTTCATCTCCTTGATCTGAGTTACAGACGCTGAAATCAATTGATTTTTGTAAATCAAGATTCTTGCGTGAAATTGCCATTCGCTAATAAATTATTTTGTAGTATAATATATTAAACACCTGTAATGGTAGGTATGCTTTAGGGGAGTCCAATATGAAAAACAGGAAAGGATTTACACTTATAGAATTGATTGTGGTTATAGCCATTCTTGGTATTTTGGCACTTTTTCTTGTTCCTTCCTTTATGGGATATGCGAAAGATGCGAAACAGTCTGTCTGTGAAAGTAATATGACATCGATTCAGCGTGCTTATCATTTTCAGATGGCAAAGCAGGAAAAAGATGAAACAGAAGATTTACTTAATGAAGTTATGAACAATAAGTATGATGATTTCAGCACCGCGCCTAAATGTCCATCAGGCGGTATCTACTATATTATTACCACGAATGAGAATGCCGATCAGACGAGCTTTCAGGTAGTATGCACAGAGCATTCAAATGCATTAGGCAAAATACCGACACAGATATTGAATCAGATGAAACATTTTACCCAGAATGTGAAAAATATGGATATCGATTCTGATGAGTTTGAAAAGTATTATAAATTATATCAGGAAAACGGCGGCGATAAAGATAAGACTTATTTTAAAAAACAGATACTGAATAATAATGATAAATTGCGGGAGTATTTACAATATATAAATGGCGGGTCATGGCCGGCTTTACAAGTGAATGGGCAAACTTTATATGTACAGCCATATCTTGATTCTGCATCAGGCAGCAGCGGCAGGAATCCAAGCTATGATATCTTTATTTATGCTTCACCGAACGGAAATGGTAATTGGAATACTAATTATATCTATGATTCAAACACCGGTAAGTGGTGGACGGGTAAAAAAACAATCAGTGTCGCAAATAAATCATTTGAAAACGTAAAAGAAGAGATGCAAAAGAATAATTGGAGCGAAGTATCGAATCCACAGGATATGGTAATTACTGGCCAGATTGTCATGCCGTAAGGATAATTGTGAAAATGCTGTATTGTGTGCAGCTTCTTACTTATGCTATGATTACAGCAGGTGATACACATGCAGATTAATCGCTTGGATTTAGTATATTCATTATTTTCAATAGTTAATCAGAATAAGACTGATGATCCGGATTATGTACTTGCCAAGTATTTTCTTGAGCATTATACCGAATTAAGCAAGCTGAATATCCATGAGGTAGCGGCCGACTGTTACGTATCAAGAAGCAGTGTACGCCGTTTCTGTCAGCAAATCGGTTATGATAATTTTAAGGATCTTAAGGATGAATTCAGAGAATTCGATTATCAGTATAATTATTTTATGAAACTTACAGATCGAGATAATTACCGTGAATGGCTGGCGGGCGAGTTAGCTAAGATGGTGAATGAACTGAATCAACGTATGGATACTTCTGAGGTGGATCGTATCGTAGAACGGATTCATGACAGTGAGAATGTTGTATTCCTTTCTTCTTATTCGAGTATTTTATTTCTGATGGAATTTCAAAGACCGCTGATTTTAAGCGGTAAGCTTGTACGAATTATGACTGATACTAATATGGATATAGATTTTCTGCTGTCATTAGGTGAGAAGGATTATGTTATGACAGTATCGGCTACCGGTAATTTTGCCAGGGCAGTAATGCCGGTGATAACTCAGCTTCAGGCGTATAAAGCTTTAATGACTACGGCGCGGATCAGTGAGCTTGAGACTCCCTATGACCGTGTCTATCATTTAAGCGCTAATGATTATTCCAACGTGAAATCAGTTTATAGTAAGTATGGTATGGAATATGTATTTGATAATCTATATAGTACCTATGTGCGCCGTTATGGTACGATCATAAAGAATACAAAATAAGACTTAAGAGTATCTGCTGGACGCAGATGCTTTTTTTATGGTGCAGAAATTGAACCCCATTTTTTTATCTGTTCCGTTAACATAAAGGTATGAAAAAGGAGAGTTGTACCATGAAAGTATTAATAGGCGGATTCGTTGCGGAATCCAATGCCAGAGTGAAGGAATATTGTGAGCTGACTCGTTTTATGCTGAAAACAGGCGATGAGGTAGCTAAGGCATTATATGTCGATGACTTATTTGCCGCTGAGGGTATTGAAGTAATACCGGCGATTTATGCAGACGGCAGAGCCGGCGGTATCGTCGCTAAGGAAGCGTTTGACTATATTGCTAATCAATTTATTAAGGCTGTAAAGGAACACCAGCATGAACTGGATGGAATGTTCTTTTTTCTGCATGGCGCCAGTCATGTGCAGGAACTGTCAGGCGGCAGCGGTGAGCATTATATAATTCGTGAAATTAGAAAAATTGTAGGTCCATACATGCCCATTGCCATGGTTATGGATCCGCACGGCAATCTGTCACAGGAGCAGGCTGATAATTGTACGATTATACGAACCTTTAGACATTCACCGCATACAGACCGCAGGGAATGTCATCGTTTCGTGGCTTCTTTGTTAATTGATTTGTTGAATCACCGCCGTAATATTCATCCGGTTTATCGCAAAGTACCGGTACTTTTGGGTGGCGAGCGGACAGTTTCCACTGATGAACCGATGGTTTCGATTAATAAGATGCTTGATGAAATTGAAAAGGATGAGCGAATTATGTGCTGTTCATATCATATCGGTTATGTACGTCATGACAGTGATAAATGCGGCGCCAGTGTAATTGTAGTGCCTAATAGCGAGAAAGATACCGCTTATGCGAATACAAAGGCAGATGAAATTGCAGCTTTTGCTTTTTCTAAAAGGCATGAGTTTCATTTCACAGGCACGGCGCTGGAGCCGGAAGAGGCAGTGAGAGAAGTGATGGCAGTAAAGGGAAAACCATGCTTTATCACTGATTCTGGTGATAATTGTACAGCTGGCGGACCCGGTTGTAATACATTCATTCTTCGTCAATTCATGGCTCTGGAAGATTATGCAGATAAACGCATTCTCTTTGCTTGCATCAGTGATGAAGGCTGTGCTAATCAGCTTGCTGATCATGCGCTGGGCAGTGCTGTGAGCTTTGATTTAGGTATTGATGAAGATGCATTATCAGCCAAGGTTTCACTAAATGCTACAGCCCTTGCTAAAGGTGAACTGCATCATCATTATGGTGATCAGACAGCGATCGGCAGCTGTGTTACCGTTCGTCTGAAGGATCGTCCTATTGATATTGTGATTGCGCAAAAAGCGGTATCGTTTGCGGAAAAAGCTCAATATGATTATGCAGGCATTGATATGGATTATGATGTCATCGTTGTAAAACAGGGTTATTTATATCCTGAACTGAAGCAGGCAGCTAACTATTTTGTTATGTCTTTGACCGATGGGGCTACCAATCAACGTACAGAGAAAATCAAGTATCAGAAAATTTTAAGACCTATGTATCCGATTGATGCAATTTAGAATAAGAGGGAGCAAAAGCTGGCACCCTTTTAAGAAAAAATGATGCTAGACTAAGGATAACAAGGATCAGGCAGAGAAATGCTGATGCGCGCATGAATCATTCAGTTAGCTAGAATGTCTGCATCATTGGATTTATGTTTTGAATATACGAAAATATCGATAAAGGAGATTCGCTATGTACTATAAAGAAAAGCCAAAGTTTCCGGACACTTTCTTATGGGGAGCTTCATCGGCTGCCTGGCAGGTTGAGGGGGGGGTTGCTGAGGATGGCAGAACACCGGCAATTATTGATTTAAACAGCAAGAAGAAAAAACCATATACAGATAATTCAATTACAGCCGATCATTATCATCATTATAAAGAGGATGCTGCGCTGATGGCTGAATGCGGATTCAGTTCATATCGTTTTTCAATCTCATGGTCAAGAATTATACCTGCCAGTGATGGCACTGTAAATGAAAAGGGTATTCAGTTCTATAATGACTTGATTAATGAATTAATACGCCATCATATTACACCGATCGTAACGCTGTATCATTATGATATGCCGGTGTGGGTTGATGAAGAATTAGGCGGCTGGCGTGATCGCCGCACAATTGATGCATTTGATCATTATGTTCGAGTATGTTTTAATGAATTTGGTGATCGGGTAAAATATTGGCTGTCAATTAATGAACAGAATATGCAGATAGTTTATGGCAAATGGTTAGGTATCGATAAGGGATGTACTGACTGGGAAAAAGAAAAGTGGCAGATCAATCATATTATGAATCTGTGTCATGCTAAGGCTGTTATTGCCTGTCATGAGATGGTTGCAGATGGGAAAATCGGGCCGGTTCCCGGATATGTGCCGATTTATCCAAAAAGCTGCAGGCCTGCTGATCAGATTGCGGCTATGAATGCTGAAGAATTGACTGAGAAGATCTGGAACGATTTATATGTTCATCGCGAATACAGCAGTTTTGTGAAAAAGTATTGGCAGCTTCATGAGGTTGATCCGGATATTCGGCCAGGGGATATGGAGCTGATTCAGCAGGCTAAGATTGATTTCTTTGCATTGAACTGCTATCGAAGCAATACGGCGATGGATTGTCCGCCTGATGAAAATTATCTTGAACTTCAGCTGAATAAGGAAGGAATTAAAGGACAGTTTGTGTATCCCAAGTTTCCTGGCGAATATCAATTATGCGCCAATCCTTATGTAGAGGTAACGGATTGGGATTGGGAAATTGATCCGATTGCGATGCGCTATATGCTGCGTTATATGTGGGATCATTACCGTCTGCCAATGATGATTACAGAAAATGGTATTGGCGCACATGATGTATTAAGTGAAGACGGTCATGTTCATGATGAGTATCGCATCAATTTCCTGCGTGATCAGATCGAACAGATTGGTTTAGCCATTGAGGATGGCTGTGAGGTTTGGGGATATAATCCATGGTCATTTACTGATTTATTAAGTACCGGCAATGGTATGGCAAAGCGCTATGGTTTAGTTTATGTAAATACAACTGATCAAGAAGTATTAGATTTGCGGCGTATAAAAAAAGATTCCTTTTATTGGTACAGCAAACTGATTAAATCAAAGGGTCAGGATTTAGGAAAATAAGGAGAACGGCGATGAAAAGCAGCGAAAAAGAAATAAAAATGATTGATGATATTATTCAGCTTGTTGGCGGTGTTGATAATATTAATACAGTAATGCATTGTTCAACACGATTGCGCTTTACATTAAAAAAGGAAGCAGCAGCGGATGTGGAAGCGATTGAAAAGATTGAAGGGGTATTAGGAGCACAGTGGAAAGCAGGACAGCTGCAGGTAATTATCGGTCAAAAGGTTGGCCGTCTGTATAATGAATTAATCAGCCGTTATAAAATAGAAGCTCAAGGTGAAGTTCCTGATGATTATGGTGAGAAAAAGAAATTCTCATTTGCGATGATTTTAGACTTTTTAGCGGGTTGTTTATCACCATGCCTGCCTTGTATTCTCGGCGGCGGTTTATTAAAGGG
>OHAS01003654.1_pt1 | contig 10105 bp, 8 predicted proteins | sample 1577131 | NCBI WGS metagenome assembly OHAS01 (sample SAMEA3541566, study PRJEB24748) | human gut metagenome | biome: human gut; feature: human-associated habitat; material: faeces | place: China | collected 2012
CATACGTACCATCCGTCCGCTTCGTGACGGTGTAATTGCCGACTTCTATGCCTGCGAGCAGATGATACGCGGTTTGATAAAGATGGTGAATAATCGCAACCGTCTGTTCTCTCCTTCGCTCCGTATGGTTATCGGTGTCCCCTCGGGTAGTACTGAAGTGGAGCTGCGTGCCGTGCGCGACTCTGCCGAGCATGCCGGCGGACGTGACGTCTACTTGATTTTCGAACCTATGGCTGCCGCTATCGGTATCGGTATCGATGTGGAAGCTCCGGAAGGAAACATGATTGTAGATATAGGTGGTGGTTCTACGGAAATTGCCGTTATCTCCTTGGGTGGTATCGTAGCCAACAATTCCATCCGCATAGCGGGTGATGACTTTACTGCGGACATTCAGGAGTATATGAGCCGTCAGCACAATGTGAAGGTCAGTGAGCGTATGGCCGAACGTATTAAGATCAATGCGGGTGCCGCCCTGACTGAACTTGGTGAAGACGCCCCCGAAGATTATATCGTTCACGGACCGAACCGTATCACGGCTCTGCCTATGGAAGTGCCTGTATGCTATCAGGAAGTAGCGCACTGTCTGGAGAAATCAATCTCGAAGATTGAAACCGCTATCTTGAACGCGTTGGAAAATACACCTCCCGAACTGTATGCCGATATCGTGCACAATGGTATTTATCTGGCAGGTGGTGGTGCATTGCTCCGCGGACTCGATAAGCGTTTGACTGATAAGATTAACATTCCGTTCCATATTGCTGAGGATCCCCTGCATGCTGTTGCCAAAGGTACGGGTGTGGCGCTGAAGAATGTGGATCGTTTCTCATTCCTGATGAGATGATAAAGCCATATGCGAAATTTACTGAACTTTCTTATTAAATACAACTACTGGTTCCTCTTTCTACTGTTAGAGGCAGCCAGTTTTGTTTTATTGTTTCGTTTCAACTACTATCAGCAGAGTGTGTTCTTCACATCTGCCAACAGTGTGGCGGGGAAAGTTTACGATGTTTCGGGAACTATTACTTCTTATTTCCATCTGAAATCTGTCAATGAAGACTTGCTCGACCGTAATATGTGGTTGGAGCAGAGGGTGGCTTTTCTGGAGAAAACGCTGAAAAATAAAGGAATGGACTCTGTTCGGTTGTATAGCCTGGAACGGCTCGAACCGGACGAATACCATATTTTCAAAGCGAATGTCATCAAGAATAGTCTGAACCGGGTGGATAACTATATCACCCTTGATGAAGGAACTTCTGCGGGTATCCGTCCGGAAATGGGAGTGGTAGATGCCAACGGAGTAGTGGGCATTGTCTATAAAACTTCTCCGCATTACTCTACCGTTATTCCATTGCTGAACAGTAAATCGAGCATCAGTTGCAAGATTGTGGGCAGTGAATATTTCGGTTATTTAAAGTGGGAATATGGAGATTCTCGTTATGCTTATTTGAAAGATTTACCTCGCCATGCAGAGTTTAACCTGGGTGATACGGTGGTGACAAGTGGGTATTCTACAGTATTTCCTGCGGGTATCATGGTGGGAACGGTGGATGATATGTCTGATTCTCACGACGGTCTCTCTTATCTGTTGAAGATAAAACTGGCCACGGATTTCGGAAAGGTGAGCAACGTTCGGGTGATTGCCCGTACCGGACAAGAAGAGCAGCAGACATTGGAGAAGGAAGAAGGGAAATGATGGGAGTGATAAGTGTTAGAGTATTTAGTGATAAGCAATTAATGGGGTAACCTTAATTGTCAATTGTCAATTATCAATTGTTAATTAAATAAGAGGTGGTCATCAATTATCTGCATAAAATAGGTTGGTTTATCGGTTTGGTACTATTGCAGGTACTGATACTGAATAATGTGCATATTGCCGGATATGCCACTCCTTTTCTATATATTTATCTCATACTGAAATTTGAGTCGGAAACACCACGGAATACTTTGATGCTGTGGGCGTTTTTTCTGGGACTGACGGTGGATATCTTTTCGGATACGCCGGGTATGAATGCTGCAGCTACGGTGGCACTGGCTTTTCTGCGTCCTACATTCCTACGCCTGTTTGTGCCGCGGGATGCATTTGAGAATATAGTTCCTTCGATAAAATCGATGGGAATTGTACCTTTCCTGAAGTATTTGGTTGTTAGCGTTTTTATTCATCATGCAATATTACTTACCATAGAATTCTTTTCGTTCGCCCATATCGGAACGTTGCTGCTGAGAATTGTGGCAAGTGCGTTGCTGACTATAACCTGTATCATGGCTATAGAAGGAGTGAAGAAGAAGTAAGATGGCAAAAGATTATACACTCGAAAAGCGGAAATTTGTGATAGGTGGGGTAGCAATTGTGATTGTTATCATTTATATCATGCGTCTTTTTGTGTTGCAGATCATGACTGATACTTACAAGAAGAATGCAGATAGTAACGCTTTCCTTAATAAAATCCAGTATCCTTCGCGCGGTGCTATTTATGACCGCAATGGAAAATTACTGGTGTTCAATCAACCTGCGTATGATATCACATTCGTGCCGCGAGAGGTGACGGAACTGGATACTCTCGATTTTTGCCGCACACTGAATATTACGAAAGAACAGCTGCTGAAGCGGATGAAAGATGTGAAGAATCGCTGGATGAATCCCGGTTATTCCAGATATACGCATCAGGTGTTTATGACGCAGCTCTCGGCGGAAGAGTGCGGTGTATTCCAGGAAAAACTCTTTAAATTCCCGGGTTTTTATATTCAGAGACGTACTATCCGGCAATACACTTATAATTCTGCCGGACATGCTTTGGGAGATATTGGTGAGGTTTCAATGAGAGATATTGAGGCTGACGACTATTACATTCGCGGTGATTATGTGGGTAAGCAAGGTATAGAAAAGTCATACGAGAAATACCTGCGTGGCGAAAAAGGAGTAGAGGTTTTGCTTCGTGATGCGCACGGACGTATTCAGGGCCACTATATGGATGGGAAACTAGACCGCCCATCCATACCGGGTAAGAACCTGAAATTAGGGTTGGATATTGATTTGCAGATGTTAGGTGAGCGTCTGATGAAAAATAAAATCGGTGCAATTGTGGCTATTGAGCCGGAAACGGGGGAGATCCTTTGTCTGGTGTCTGCTCCGAACTTTGATCCGCACTTGATGATTGGCCGCCAACGTGGTAAAAATCATAATATGCTGCAGAGAGATAAGCAGAAACCTTTGCTGAATCGTGCTATTATGGGTGTCTATCCTCCGGGGTCTACTTTCAAAACAGCGCAGGCGCTGACATTCTTACAGGAAGGTATTATACAGCCATCCACATCGTTTCCTTGTTCTCACGGATTCATTTATGGAGGTCTGCGTGTGGGATGTCACGGGCATGGATCACCTCTTCCGCTGATACCTGCTATTGCCACTTCGTGTAATGCTTATTTTTGTTGGGGGCTTTATCGCATGTTTGGTGATAAGAAATACGGTTCACCACAGAATGCGCTTACTGTATGGAAAGATCACATGGTTTCTCAAGGATTTGGTTATAAGCTGGGAACGGATTTGCCGGGTGAGAAACGTGGATTTATTCCTAATGCAGGTGTTTATGATAAGGCCTATCGTGGATCATGGAATGGATTGACGGTAATCAGTATTTCTATCGGTCAGGGTGAAGTTCTAAGTACACCTTTGCAAATGGCAAATTTAGCAGCTACCATTGCCAATCGTGGTTATTTTGTGACTCCGCATATTGTGAAGGATATTCAGGATGCAGAATTGGATAGTACCTATCGGGAGCGTCGTTACACTTCTATTGATCGTTCTTATTATGAAGAAATTGTAGAAGGTATGCGGGCGGCTGTTACGGGAGTTACCGGAAGTGCTACTTGCCGTATAGCCGGAACCATATTGCCGGGTGTAGAAGTTTGTGGAAAGACGGGTACGGCACAGAATCGCGGACATGACCATTCTGCATTTATAGGTTTTGCCCCGATGGACAAGCCGAAGATCGCTATTGCCGTTTATGTGGAGAATGGTGGTTGGGGGGCAACCTATGGAGTACCTTATGGTGCTTTAATGATGGAACAGTATTTGAATGGAAAACTTTCGCCTGCCAGCGAGGAAAGAGCGGAAGAAATGAGTAATCGTGTGATAATGTATGGTGACGAGGAGAGATAGTATATGGAAATCACTGGATTGGGTAACGATCTGTGTTTACTTGATTCTGATTGCATTCGGTTGGTTTAGCGTTTGCGGGGCAAGCTATGATTATGGTGACCGCGACTTCTGGGATTTCTCCACTCGTGCAGGTAAGCAACTGGTTTGGATCATTTGCTCTTTCGGATTGGGGTTTGTGTTGTTGATGCTTGAAGACAGCGTTTATGATATGTTTGCCTATCTGATTTATATAGCACTTGCCATATTACTTGTGGTCACTATCTTTATAGCCCCTGATACGAAGGGATCGAGGTCGTGGCTGGTCATGGGGCCGGTAAGTTTGCAGCCGGCGGAGTTCGCCAAGTTTGCTACGGCGCTGGCTCTTGCCAAGTATATGAATTCCTATTCGTTCACCATGAAGAACTGGAAGAATATCTTGATGATGGTTTTCCTTATTTTGTTCCCGATGATACTTATTATCTTGCAGCGGGAGACTGGCTCAGCGTTGGTATATACTGCTTTCTTTTTGGTTCTGTATCGGGAGGGGATGCCGGGTGTGGTACTGTTTTCCGGAGTGTGCGCGGTAGTTTACTTTGTGGTAGGTATTCGTTTTGATCAGGTGTTTATTGCCGATACGCCGACACCGATAGGGGAGTTTGCAGTACTTTCGATGGTCTTGCTGTCTGCGGCAGGAATGGTGTGGGTTTATAAGAAGAAATGGGAACCGGTACGCAATATATTGTTAGTTACCATTGGAGTGTTGTTAATCGCTTATTTTATATCGGAATATGTGACTCCGTTTAATTTGGTTTGGGTGCAATGGGGACTGTGTATGCTGGTAGTTGGGTACCTTATTTTCCTTTCGTTAAGTGAGCGTCATCTTAGTTATTTCCTGATAGGTATGTTTGCTATCGGTTCTATCGGTTTCTTATATTCCAGTGATTACTTCTTTAATAAAGTATTGGAGCCTCACCAGCAGATACGTATCAAGGTGGTATTAGGCATGGAAGAAGATCTGGCTGGTGCCGGATACAATGTCAACCAGTCGAAGATAGCTATCGGTTCCGGTGGCCTGACAGGAAAGGGATTCCTAAACGGTACTCAGACTAAGCTGAAATATGTACCCGAACAAGATACGGACTTTATTTTCTGTACGGTAGGTGAAGAAGAAGGATTTATAGGTTCTACTGCCGTGCTACTCTTATTTCTTATATTAATACTCCGTCTGATTGCTGTGGCGGAGCGGCAACCGTCTACTTTTGGTCGAGTCTATGGGTACTCGGTTGTTAGTATATTCCTGTTCCACTTATTTATTAATGTAGGCATGGTGCTGGGATTGACACCTGTGATTGGTATTCCGTTGCCATTCTTTAGTTATGGCGGTTCTTCGCTTTGGGGATTCACCATCCTGCTGTTCATCTTCCTGCGGATTGATGCAGGACGTAAAAAGAGACTGTCAGCGTTTTAATTTGATTCCTACATCATTGATACCGGGAAGAACTTCGTCCGGTAGAAGGTGTATAATTTTGAAGCGGTATTCTCCAGCTTTTCCAATACGGATGAAACCTGCTGGGAGAGTTGATTGATATAACCCACCCCAGCCATCTCCTAACCAAATACCTGCATTGTCAGCAAGTCGCAGCTCCAATGTATCCCGCTTGATATTTGGGACCTCCGGACTGTCGTAGTAGATGAGTAAGGGCAGATTTTGATATGGATAATTGTTCCGGTTTCTCACTTCTACGGATACATTGTAGAGTGTAGCGGAGTCTGCAACCGAAACATTGAAGAATAGTGTGTCATTCCGCTGCCAGCCTTCCGTTGGCAGGGACTGAAAAGAATGATATACAGTCTGTTCATCGCAGGCTGTGTAGAAGCTTGCGATGAACAGCAGTATTAAACTCTTCAGGAGAGATGTTTTATTCTTGGGCTGGTTTTTCATTTCCGGCTGGTTTCTCTCCTTGTGGTCTGGGTGGATTGTTGGGTCTGGGACCTCTATCAACACGTTGTCCATCTCCTCGTTCACGATTTTTTTGCTTGTTGCGTCTGACCTGATCGCCTTGTTGTCTGGGTTGGTTCCCCTGTTGCCTTGGTTGCTCGCCTTGTGGTCTGGGAATACCTTGTGGGCGTGGTTCACCTTGTGGGCGTGGCCTGGATTGTTGATCTCCAGGTTGATTCGGATTTCCTTTTTTCTTTTTCTTGCGGTTGTTATTACCGCTGTTTCCATTCCCGCCACCGTTATTTTCTCCGCCATTTTTACCTTTACGACTACGGTCAAAGCGGGTTAAGCTTTCCTGTTCCAACAAATCTATCGGCTTCTTGGGTTCCACTTGGCGTGCTTCTTCTACAAGACTTTCTGGCTTAGTACCCCGTTTGTTCATACCGATGATTTCAAATGCACGCTTACCACTGATTGTTACCAGATTGGCAGGAATGTTCTTGTCGGTAGAGTAGGGTATCTGATTGTTCAGAATATCTGCCTTTAAGAAATAGAAAGTACCGTCTTTGGTTTCCAACTCGATCTCCCTGGAAGGAAGACGTTTCTGAGCTTCTACATAGCAGTCCACTTCATAGTTGAGACAGCATTTCAGTTTGGCACATTGTCCTGCCAGTTTTTGCGGATTGAGAGAAATATCCTGATAACGGGCGGCGCTTGTGGATACTGAAACGAAGGAAGTCATCCAGGTGGCACAGCAGAGCTCGCGTCCACAAGGGCCGATACCACCAATTCGTCCGGCTTCCTGACGTGCGCCAATTTGCTTCATTTCAATGCGGACATGGAAAGCATCTGCCAATACCTTGATCAGCTGGCGGAAGTCTACACGTTCGTCGGCAATATAATAGAAAATAGCTTTGTTGCCGTCTCCCTGATATTCCACATCACCGATTTTCATGTTGAGATTCAGGTTGAGGGCAATCTGTCGGGCGCGTATCATGGTGTTATGTTCGCGTCCTTTGGCTTCATTGTATTTGTCCATATCTACCTGTTTGGCTTTACGGTAGATGCGCTTGATATCAGCCTCAGACTTGATGTTAGCTTTTCTCATTTGTAGCGGAACAAGGCGTCCGGTTAGGGTCACCACACCGATGTCATGTCCCGGTGTTGCTTCTACGGCCACGATGTCGCCCTTTTCAAGAGGTATATGGTTGCTATTGCGGAAATATCCTTTGCGGGTATTCTTGAACTGAACTTCTACCAGATCGCTTTCTTCTCCGTTTCCGGGAATATCGGCCAGCCAGTCGTAGGTGTTCAGTTGTTTGTCTTGCCTGCCGCAACTTTTGCAGCAGAGACTTCCGCTTCCGTTATGTAGTTTAAAATCCATTTTTTTATTTATGATTGAGATTACTACTATATATCTGATTTCTACTGTTTCAGTAGAACTATCATTTTTAATGAAAAATCAAAAAAGACCATCCTTGCATTTACATTTTGCTCAATATGTATCTGTGCTTCGCTCAATTCATCCATCATTCCCATTACATTCCGTTCGTTGATAAAAGGGGCGAAGCGGGTGGCAAAGTTTTGTTCGGGCAGAGTCATGTAACTCATCTCTTTGCAATGCAGGTTATAGATAAAATTCTCGCGTATCATACGCTGGGCGTATGTCAGGAAGTTCTTCTGCCGTTCGCGTCCCATGCCTGCCAGCTGCTCACTCCATTGTTTCATTTCACGTATCTTCCGTTGATAGGAAAGACGCATGAGGCTGACAAAGAGTTCAAAGAACAGTTCATTTTCTTCGTTTAGGTGGATGGTTTCCAATGCTTTGATAAAGTCACCGTTGGCAAGATGCGCCAAGGTGAAACTATCATTAGGACGTACGCCGTATTTCTGTTGCAAGGCGTTGGCAATATCCGTTTCTTCTATTTTACGGATGTTGAAACGTTGCGTACGGCTCAGGATTGTTGGCAGTATCATGTCCGGAGTTTCGGATATCAATAGGAATACTGTCTTTTCGGGAGGCTCTTCCAGAAGTTTCAATAACTTATTGGCACAAACTACGTGCATTTTCTCCGGTAGCCAGACGATAGTAACCTTGTAGCCACCTTCGCTTGATTTCAGACTGAGCTTGCGCACTATCTCGTCACTCTCTTTTGCATAGATGATGGCTTGCCCGTTTTCAGCATCCATCTCATTTAGCCAGTGGTTTAGACTGAAATAAGGGCTGTTCAGCACCAGATGGCGCCAGTCAGCTATATAATCATCGCACACTTCTTTCTTTCCTTTTTTTACGATGGGAAAGACGAAATGTACATCCGGATGTACCAGCTTATTCCACTTTACGCAGGAGGGACAGGTACCACAGGCGTCTGTATCTGTACGGTTCGGGCAACAGATGTAACGGGCATAAGCCATTGCCAACGGAAGTTTTCCCACTCCCGATGGACCGCAGAAGAGCTGAGCATGAGGAATACGCCCCTCTTGCACTTCCTGCCGGAGTCGCAGTTTGGCTGCTTCTTGTCCTATTACCTCTTTGAAAAACACGATATTATATATAATTTAATTATCAATTACTAATTACCAATTAGATTACTCCAACTCTCAACTTTCCATTCTCAACTTTCAACTTCCCCTAGTATACCAGCTTTGCAACTTCTTTTATACTGTCTACTGCACCGATGGAGTAGAAGTGAATACTAGGTACTCCATGTTCCACTAATTCCTTACATTGCTTAACACACCATTCGATGCCTACTTGTTTGGCTTCTTCATCCGTTTTGCATTTCATCGCTTCGTATGCCAGTTCTTCGGGCAAGTCCACTTTGAATGTCTTGGGTATCATGCTGATTTGAGATATTTTCTTGAACGGTTTGATACCTGGAATGATGGGAATGGTAACTCCGGCTTTCCGGGCACGTTCTACGAAGTCGAAGTATTTCTGGTTATCATAGAAAAGCTGTGTGACTGCATATTCTGCACCGGCTTCCATTTTCTTTTTCAGCCAGTAGATATCAGTGTCAATATTGGGAGCTTCTTCGTGTTTTTCGGGATAACACGCTACGCCATAGGAAAATGGTGTATTGGTCACTTTCATTTCCGAGCCATCTACGAAAATACCTTTATTGAAGTTATTGATCTGTTCTTGCAATTCAATGGCATGGTGGTAGCCATCGCCTTCGGGAGTGAAGACGGACTCATGTTTTGCTTTATCCCCACGTAGCACCAGTAAGTCGGTAATACCCAGGAATTGCAGATCGAGCAGTACATATTCCGTTTCTTCGCGGGTGAAACCACTGCAAAGAAGATGCGGAACTACAGTAATATTATATTTGTTTTGGATAGCGGCAGCTACGGCAACAGTCCCTGGGCGGCGGCGCAAGCGATTGCGCTGAAACAAACCGTTTCCCAGATCTTTGTACACATATTCGCTGCGATGTGTGGTGATATTGATGTATTTCGGGTCAAATTCCCGTAAAGTATCTATGGTGTCGTACAGCTTTTCGATGCCTGTGCCTTTCAGCGGTGGCAGTATTTCAAAAGAGAAAGCTGTCTTCTCATTGCTGTGTATCAGGTCGATAATTCTCATTTCTTTTTCGTTGTCTTTGTTCGGTGAACAAAACTTATTTGTACATTGGGAACAAAAATACGAAAAAGAAATGAGATATGCTTTTATTTGTTGGGCTATTCTTTTATACAACGTATGGAAAAGGCCTTATAGTAAGTTTCATTTTTAACATGAGTTGCGGCGACAGAAAACTTGGTGCTGCTTCCGGTGAAACTTATTGATTGTTCTGGTATGCTATTTTCTGTCTCATTTAGTGTCCAGTAGCATACTAATTGTTTTTGAGATATATTTTTTCCTGCTCCCCAAATCCCTACGGGATATGCTGAGAAACCGGTTAGATTAGAGCCAGAATCAATCGTGTCACCCTCTTTTAAGACTTCCCATTCTCCGGCTTTTAATATCGAAGCACTGTCTTTGGTGTATTCTTTTAAGGCTTGCCAATCATCACTATCTGGAATTTTCCATC
>OHAS01003657.1_pt1 | contig 10099 bp, 10 predicted proteins | sample 1577131 | NCBI WGS metagenome assembly OHAS01 (sample SAMEA3541566, study PRJEB24748) | human gut metagenome | biome: human gut; feature: human-associated habitat; material: faeces | place: China | collected 2012
AACGGAAGAATCCGTTTCTGCAGTTTTCCCGATCGTGGCATCGGCATTCTTGCCATGCCAAATCCTGCAGGGTTTATCCGGCTGATAAGCTGCCGTTGGTGTATGTCCGATAATTACATGCGGGCCCTCAAAAGTTTCATCAGCACCGATACGCGTCCATACAAAAACGTCACGCCATGAATGACCTAAATGCTTAGCCGGATCATAATCCTCTTGATTTTCATAACATGGAGCCCCATGCACTAAACAGAACATTTTACCATTTACGTCGAGAATCAGCTGCAGCGGTGCCTGTTTAAGAAAATAAATCACGGCTTCCCTTTCCTTATCGTTTAATGCCTCATAGCCCCTCATCGTTGGTTCACAGCCATTACGCAGCCATCGTTTTAAAGCAGTTTCATGATCCACATCTGTATCTGTATAATGATCCAGAAGCATCTTTTCATGATTACCTAAAATAAAAGTGCAATTCTTCATTCCCATAACCTTTTTCAACAATAAAATTCCGTCCGGGCCGCGATCCACAGCATCCCCAAGCATATATAAATGGTCCGTTTCTTTAAAATCTATTTTATCCAGCATCTGATTAAACAGCTCCAGCTGACCATGCAGATCACTGATTACATACGTACTCATTCCTATCACCTCTGATTGTTTTCTATATTGTACCCTCTCATAAGTAAATAAACAAGAATGAGGATGCAGCAATTAAACATTCCCATGATAAAACCGCCGGAGCTGTTCTCGCTTAACTGCCCGGCCAGAAAAATCCCCAGCGGAATCAGGCATGAAGATGTAAAGCTTTGCAGAGCAAAGAATCGGCTTTGTATAGTCACATCCACTTCATTTTGAAAATAAGAAATCAAAGGGATGTTAATCATTGATGTCAGTGAACCGCTGAAAATCATCACTATCATAAAGATCATAAAATAAATTGCTGAGTTGATACCGATCAGTGAGCTGAAGCCAAGGCATCCAAGCAGCGTACTATTCAGCAGCAAATTTGTCTTCAGACTGAACAAGCCTTTATTGGATCGATAAATAATAAATGATGTCAGCAGCATACCTGCCACAAAAAGCAGATTGGCTAATCCATACACCGTCTCTGAATAGTGATAATTTTTAATCAGCACTGCCGGATAAAAGATTTCCTCATGCGGAGCAAAAAACAGATTCAAACAGCCGGTTATTAAAAATAAGCGAAGAACAAGAGGCTTTTTCTTGAAAAAGGGGATTAATTCCCGATAATCTTTATCCCGCTGATGAATGTCAGCCGGCTTTTGTTCTAATTTGATGAAACATTCCATTAACCCTGACAAACCAAAACTAACGATATTCAGCAGCACAATAGCCTCAAAGCCTAAACCTGTGTAGACAAGCGTTCCGAATAATGGTGCCGCCAAAGCCACACCATTATCAACAATCCCCTTTAACCCATTCATCTGCTGCCGGTTTGCTTCATTACTTAATTCGCTCAGCAGCACACTGGTACTGATATTAAAGGCTTGTGACAAAACCGCACTGACCGCCAGCAGGGATGCCATCAGCCATAGTTCAGCATGATTCAGCACGAGAATTAAAAGTAAACCATGCAGTCCTGCCTGTGCTATGTCAAGAGCTACCATGCAATACTTTTTATTTAAACTTTCAAGCTTCAGACCAAGCCAGGGAGCAAGCAGAACAGCCGGGCATTGCATGAACGCAAACAGTGTGCCGCTCACCGACAGTGAATCCGTCAGTTTCAGAAACATCAATGGCAGCGCGATACTCTGCATGCCATTCCCCAGCATTGACACTGCCCGCCCAAGCAGCGTCCGCTTTAAATCACTTCCAATATCGGCAGCCATCTGCTGTCCTCTTCAAATATTGATGTTCCACCAGCTCCCTGCGAAGATAAACATAATCCTCATAAACACCCATTAGGATTTCATTAACCTCCTGCTCTGTATATTCCCTCGATGCCGTAAAACATTCAGCAATTCTTTGCAGAGTAATTTGACGCAGCTCTTTCTTTTTAGGCAGTGCAGTCAATTTTAGAGGCATTAAGCTTTTAAACATCCGCAATTCATCGTTTTCTTTCATAATCAGTCTCCTTATTTATTTATAACATAAACATATTCTAATATTGTTTATGTTATAAGTCAACATAAAATAAAAAGTGTGGAATAACCACACTCGTTTACGTTCGCCAGTATTTACTGCAGTCCTCACTGCGTGCCATAAACCCATATTCAATCAATGCCCGGCGCAAACTTGCGATATCATCAAATATATTTCTTAAAACAGCATTGACTTCTTTTTCTGTATACTCATGATTTCTCTCAAAGCATTCACAGATCTTTCGCAAAGCAATAATTTTCTTCTTATCCTTTGCCGGCCACTGCTTCAGCTTTAAAGGTTCCATTGAAACAAAAAGACTTGCCATGGCCTTTGCTTCCTCATCTTCAGTGACACAATAACGTTCATCAACCATTCTGGCACCCTCATGAATCTTTACATAAGGATCATTTTCATCAGGTTCAAATACAGATTCAGCAACAGCCAGATAGCTTTTAGCCTGTCTGGCCTTTTCTTTTAAAATAAACCGCTGATGCCGAATGGTAGCCGCCGCCACACCGGTAAGCCTTGCAATCTCATTATCCTTATACCCCTGCTTCATATACTTTAGGATTTCAATTTGCCGCTCTGTACAGCCATGGCACGTATGCGCCAGCAATAAATCAAAATAGTCAGGATGAACTTGTTTCAGATGCACCATTACTGCCTTATTTGCCTTATAAAAATGGTTATCACATGGATAAATTTCATCTTTTGAAAACCTTTGCTGACAGCATAGACATACGAATCCTTCTTCATCCTCAGCATATCCGCGTTTTATTTCATATACTGCGTAATCATATATTTTTTCAAACATTGTATCACTTCCTATAAACATAGTTTAAACATGTTTACTCTAGTTTGCAACTTCTATTTCTTGCCGACGTATAAAAAATGCTGACTGGTACCATAAACCTTAGTATCCTGACTCAGTGCATAGGCGATATCAATCCATTTAGCATACTGCAGACTTGCCATGATTTCACTTTCCTTGCTGCCAAGAATATTTTCGATGCCCGCAAAAGCTAGCTCTTCTAAACCAAAACTATTCATCAGTGCCTTAGCTTCTTCAACCCCTGTAAAATAAGCCGTAGTAAAGCCCTGTTCAGCTTTATTTAATCCATTTTCCAAATAAGCAAGTAATTCCTTAGTGTCAAAATCAGCATTGCAATACAATAATGCATCTTGAATCGGCGCATAATTTGATATAAAAGCAGCAATCAGCAAACCGCCTTTTTTCAACAGACGCAATGCATTCTCTATCGACTTGCGGCGGTCTGCTTCATGAATCAAATGATACAGCGGTCCCATCAATAAAACAACATCATACGCTTCACTTTCAAATTCACTTAAATCCAAGGCATTGCCTTTAACCGCACCCTCAAGTTCAACACCAGCTTCTTTCGCCTTGATTTTAGCTATTTCAACGTTTTTGCCAGACAGATCAAGCAGTGTTACCTGATGACCTTTTTCCGCCAGATAGATAGAATATCTTCCCGGACCGCCGCCAATATCAAAAATTCTTAACTTATCCCCTTTAAGGTAATGATCAAGATAACGTTTTGTAATATCAAACTCAACACGATGCTGATCAAGCCGCGTCCATTCATCGTAAACTTCATCATACCATTTTTCTATTTCATTCATATTCTTACCTCCACATTCAATGTATTTTTGTATATATTAGCACAAGCATTGACTGCCTACAAGCAGCGTTAGCTGCTTAAAGGAAAGCATTGATAACACTGCTGATAATCGCTGATATGATAAAGATGATCCACCCTGGATGCCACAATCCCATAAAGAAACCCATCAGCAAATAAACCAAAACGGTTAACTGCCATAATATACCGTTAATGATTCCCTTCATTTTTTTATTTTTCATCGGCGCTTCCTGAAAGGCTTCCATCCCATTCAGACTGCCGCAGCCTTTCTCAAAGCGGTCTTTTTCCATTCCCCAGTAGATAAATAAAATCACACCGATACATACAAATACACTGAACCATGCGATCTGCATCGCTTCTACCAAATAGTTATAATAAAAAATTTCATAAATAACAGCCGTACCAAATACCCCAATGATACAACAGACAACACCCGCAATGATGCCATTTCTGAATTTACGCTGAAAATAGGATATCATCGGACTATCCTCATCGATTGGCAAATTGCTTTCATTATATAAGATTTCATCAAGGTTTAGCTCACGGCGAATATCTTCAATGCTGCCAAACTCTGAAGCGACAATACCAAACGCTGAATCCTCGTCTTTCCCCTGTTTAATTAACTCAAGATAATGTTCCTCCATATTACTTAGAATATCTCTTTTCATGTCGATTACTTCTTTTGTTTTAGGCAAACCGGAAAATACATTATCCACAAATACTCTAATTTTTTCCATATTATTTCTCCTCGATCGTTTCTCTGACAAATGCGTCAATCAGTTCTTGAGTTTCCTTCCATTCCTGGCATTTACTGCAATAATATTCATACCCCTTTGGTGTTATATGATAATAAGTCCGCCGTTTTCCCAATGATTCATTACCAAAATAGGAGGTAATAAAGCCATGCTTTTCTAATCGGTTAAACACTGAATACAGTGTGGTTTCTTTAATATGATAGTACCCTCTTGATTGATCTCTGATCTGCTTATTGATTTCATAGCCGTATGAATCTTTATCAAGCAGACAAGCCAACACAATTGTATCATTATAACCACGCAATACATCACTGCTGATCATAGCGCCTCCTAACTACTCCACCTGATGAAGTACCTTTAGTATAGCACAACTACTACGACAGACAAAGTAGTTTGTCATAATTTATAAAAAAACGGAAACAGTAAAACCATTTCCGTCCTATATCTATAATAGTTTACGCATTTCACGATGAATGATGCCAACCTCTTTAAACTCATCACTGCTATATTCATAACCCAACCGCTGATAAAATGACCATGCATTGCTTCTTGCATGCAGCATGATTTCCCGATAACCAGTTTGGCGTATTTCCTGTTCTGCATATTTCATGAGCGAAGAACCAATATGTCTTTTCTGATAAGAGTGATGCACACATACTTGCTTGATCTGGACACATGTTTCACTAACATTACGCCAGATCAGACAGCCGACTAGATGGCCCTGAATAAAAGCACCGGCATGAGTAAACAAATGATCGAAACGCAGATCCTCATGTGACAGGATCATTCCCAGCGGTTTTCTCAGCATATCCTCACGCAGCTGTTTTTCAACCAGGTAATCCTTTGAGTTTAAATCAATGAGTCTGAATTCAATCAGCTCACTCATTAACGTACGATTGAGCCATTCGGCAAATCACAGGCAGCTAATGCCAACTGTTCATCATTCTCTGTTTCACCGACCAAGATCATGCCTTGACTTTCAATACCGCGCAGCTTAGCAGGTTTAAGATTTGTTACTACGATCACTTGTCTGCCTACCATTTCTTCAGGCGTAAAATGGGTCGCAATACCGCTGACAATCTGACGCACATCACCATTGCCTACGTCGATTTGGGAAACTAAAAGCTTATCCGCCTTAGGATGTTTTTCACATTTCAAAACTGTGCCTGTTTTTAATTCTAATTTAGAGAAATCATCAAAAGTAATTTCCGGTTTCTTTTCCACTTCTTTAACAGCTTCTTTTACTGGTTCAGCCGCTTTTTCATGATCCTTTTCGATAGTATCCAGCATTTCCTTTGCATCGATGCGGGCAAATAGAATCTCTGGTTTAGCGATGACTTTTTTACCGCATTCCAAATGACCGAAGCTTTCGCAAGTATCTAAATCAGTTACTTCTGTATTCAACTGTGCGAAAATCTTTTTCGCCGTTTCCGGCAGGAATGGTTCAAGCAGAATAGCCGCAATGCGGATACCTTCAAGCAAATTATACAGCACTATCGCCAGACGATCATTTTTGCCTTCTTTCGCCAATGTCCAAGGTGTTGTCTCATCAATGTATTTGTTGCAACGTTTAAGCAGAACGAAAATTTCCGCAATCGCATCGCCAACGCGCAGCTCATCCATCTTCTTCTCAACACCCTTAACCGCGTTCATCGCCGCCTGTTTCAGTTCTTCATCCAGCGGTTCATTAACCTCAGGATTACTAATCACACCCTCAAAATATTTATTGGTCATTGAAATGGTACGATTCACCAGGTTGCCGAGTACATTCGCCAAATCAGAATTGATTCTTTCAATCATCAGTTCCCATGTAATTGTGCCATCCTGAGCATAAGGCATTTCACTTAGGCAGAAATAACGAACGGCATCGACACCGAAATACTTCACCAGCTCATCCGCATAGATGGCATTGCCTTTGGATTTACTCATTTTACCATCACCGACTAAAAGCCAAGGATGACCAAATACCTGTTTAGGCAGTGGCTGTCCTAATGCCATCAGCATAATCGGCCAATAGATCGTATGAAATCTCAGAATATCCTTACCGATGACATGAACATCTGCCGGCCAGTATTTCTTATAGTTTTCACCATGGCTGCCATCCGCATCAAATCCTAAGCTTGTAATATAGTTTGATAACGCATCAATCCATACATAAACCACATGCTTATCATCAAAATCAACCGGAATACCCCATTTAAAAGAAGTTCTGGAAACGCAAAGATCCTGTAGTCCCGGTTTGATGAAATTATTCAGCATTTCATTTTTTCTTGATTCAGGCTGAATAAATTCAGGATGAGATTCAATATGATCAATCAAGCGCTGAGCATATTTCTGAAGATTGAAGAAATATGCTTCCTCCGTTGCTTTCTGAACTGGCCGGCCGCAGTCAGGGCATTTCCCATCGACAAGCTGACTTTCAGTCCAGAAGGACTCACATGGCGTACAATACAGTCCTTCATATTTACCTTTGTAAATATCGCCCTGTTCATAAAGCTTTTTAAATATTTTCTGTACCTGCTTTACATGATAATCATCGGTTGTTCTCACAAAATAATCGTAAGAAATATTCATCAGTTTATAATTCTCGCGAATCACATCTGCCACACCATCGACATATGCCTGTGGTGTAACTCCGGCAGCTACTGCCTTTTCTTCAATTTTCTGTCCATGTTCATCAGTTCCTGTCTGAAAGAATACATCATATCCCTGTGAGCGGCGATAACGGGCAATCGCATCTGAAAGTATAATTTCGTACGTATTGCCGATATGCGGTTTCCCTGACGTATAGGCAATCGCCGTCGTCAAATAATATTTACCTTTATTTTTCATGTCGCATCCTCCTGCTTTAATAAAAAAAGATTCCGCCAAAGGACGAAATCTCGTGGTACCACCTTAATTTGTGTACATCGTACACCTCATCTGCTTAACGCGCAGTTACGTTTTTTCCTAACGATTCAGAAAAACAGTTCAGGAGCCATCTTCATACCCTTATCCCTGCGGATTTCCACCAGCCATCCGCTCTCTGTCAGTTCATTGGGTACTACTCTTTCCGTCTTAACCTTTACTTGATTATTATATGCAATTATTTTTCTTTAATCAAGTAAAAGTCAATGATTCCTTAATTAAACCATGACTAAACAATCAAAAAGTATTATTTTATCTTCATTGAGGGCAGTTTATCTTCCATAAAAATAAGATAGCGATCACTGAAATAATGCAGACCAATTATAAAGAATAACGAAAGCTCCATCCCCACAAAGCCGAAGGACTGAATGAGAAGCCATGGTATCAGTCCCTGCATCACATAGATACCGCAGCCATATGGATGACAGTCAAATAGCGCCTCACCATTGGTTGCCTTACAAAATCTTAATATCGTAAGAAGCGTTAACAATGGCATAAATCTTACATATGTATGATAAAATTCAAGACTGACGGCATTGCTGAGCAGAAACACAAAACAAATGGCCCAGAGTACATAGGGCGAAAATTGGATCAGCAAATCTACCATGATGCAATTCAGACGGTCAAACATTCAATCACCTCATGGCATTCTATGCTTAAGACCACTTATAAATGCACAAATCACTCAGCTAAAATAAGCAAAAGCAGGATCTCCTCATGAAAGATACTGCTTTATATAATATCATTTAATTATTCAATATCACCGTTAGTTTCGATACATTTTTTATACCAGTAAAAAGAATCTTTTTTGTATCGCTTATTGGTTCCCTTCCCCTCATCGTCTCGGTCAACATAGATTACTCCATAGCGCTTACTCATTTCCATAGGTCCGCATGAGACAATATCGATGAAGCCCCACAATGTATATCCCAACAAATCAACGCCATCGATTACTGCCTCTTTCATTTGCGCGATATGAGTTTTCAAATAATCAATTCTATATGGATCGTGTATAGTTCCGTCAGCTTCAAGGTTATCTTTGGCACCTAATCCATTTTCGGCGACAAATACCGGCAATTGATAACGATCATAAATCTGATTTAACGTAATACGCAGTCCAACCGGATCTTTCTGCCATCCCCATTCACTTGTTTCTAAGTATGGGTTTTTATTGGCCATGATCAGATTTCCCGCGGTCTTCTCCCAGCCTTGTTTGGTGGTAGAAACCTGTGAAAAATAATATGAGAAAGCTGTGAAATCAATCGTATTTTCACTTAAAATCATATCATCGCCCGCTTCTTTTTTAATCTGAATATTTTCTTTATCAAAATATCGTTCAATATAGGCAGGATATTTTCCTCTTGCCATTACATCCAGATAAAACCAATTTGAATATTGATCATCTAAAATCATCTGCATCACATCATCAGGATGACAAGTGGCCGGGTATGTTGTAAATCTGGCAATCATACCGCCAATCATTGACCCCGGCAAAATCTCATGCCCCGCTTTTATTGTTAATGCATTAGCGATAAATTGATGATGTAGACATTGGAATATCGCATTAACATAATCTGGTTCCTGATCCTCCACAAGGCATACTCCGTTATAAGGATTAAATCTACCGGCATTAAATTCATTGAAGGGAAGCCAATAATCAACTCTGTCACCAAGTCTTTCAAATAATGTCACCGCATAGTTAACATAAAAATCGATCGTTTTCCGGTTTTTCCAGCCGCCGTATTTTTCTACCAGATGCACAGGTATATTGTAATGAAGAATGGTTGCGAATACTTTAATACCGTATTTTCGGCATTCATCAAATAAATCTATATAAAATTTAATTCCCTCTTCATTGGGCATTTCATCATCGCCATTAGGATAAATTCTTGCCCAGTTAATCGATGTGCGCAATACTTTGATGCCTAATTCCGCAAATAACTTCACGTCCTCTTTATAATGGTTATAAAAATCGATCCCCCATCTGAAAGGATAGTGAACGATATCATCATCAGTTAATGCCTTTTTATATTTTTCACCATTGATTCTGCGGTTTTTAAACATCGCACGTTCTTCCTTAGTCCAAGCCGCATCGAAATATCTTAGATCCTGAGTATCTAAACCTTTACCGCCTTGATTATAAGCGCCGTCTGCCTGTGAAGCCGCAATTGCGCCGCCCCATAAAAATCCTTCTGAAAATCCTTTTTTCATATTCCACCTCTATTGTTCTTTCTTAGTAATCGCATATGAAATCGCAAATGATGCTCCCCATGCTACTGCCATCGTAATCAGCAGCATCAGGAAATTGCTTCCATTGTCTACATATGTTGCGATACTTGTAATACCGGGCATTGAGAATGCATAGGTCACAACACCTAAGAGCATCGCCACAGCTCCGGCAATCGCACCGCCCAGCATCGCCGCATATAGAGGCTTCTTTTCCGGCAGTGCATAACCATACAAGGCAGGTTCAGTAATGCCTAAAATACATACTAAGCCGGTAGAGATTGCTGCTGATCGGTTATCACTTGGTTTTTGCTTTAACGAATAAGCGAGGATTGCACCGGATACAGCTAAATTTGAATAGAAGAAATTAGGCAGCATATAATCATAACCTAAGGTTGATAAATTCTGCAGTTCAATGGCTGACCAGCCTTTAATACCAAAGATAATTGT
>OHAS01003659.1_pt1 | contig 10096 bp, 6 predicted proteins | sample 1577131 | NCBI WGS metagenome assembly OHAS01 (sample SAMEA3541566, study PRJEB24748) | human gut metagenome | biome: human gut; feature: human-associated habitat; material: faeces | place: China | collected 2012
AAGCGTAGATAGCTGAAGGAGTTTGGATAACTAAAAAGTTTGGATAAGCCAGGTTGTTGTCCCATAGCAGGCGTCCGTCTTCCAGACATCGCATCACGTTGCCCCATCGGGTATAGGCATATGTGATGGCTTTGCCGGCCTGTGACCTGGGGCTGTACTTGATGCCTTCCGTTTCCATCCATGTTTTCATGGCTTCCAGGATGGGACGGGCCAGTTCCTGACGCTTCTTCTTGCGTTCTTCGTACGACAGGCCTACTTCATTGCAGCCATGCTCTATCTTATAGACCTGCTGTATCTGGGTCAGCCCATGTTCGGCCATCTCCCTGTTTTCATCAAGTGCCTGTTCAAAATGGCGGCGGATATGCACCAGACAGTTGACCAGCTGCACACCGGGGTTGGTCTTGAAGGCTGTTTCATAGCCTGCAAAACCGTCGCATTGGAGGTAACCCTTGAAGTGATACTGATTTGCCAGAGATTCGATGACCGCTCCGGCCCGCGATCCCTCGTCGTAATGGAAGATGACCAACTTTTCCATGACCGACCTGACCATCCAGAGGTATTCCTTGTCCGCCTTGTGCTTATCCCTATTGATGACCGGAACGGTGGTTTCATCCGCCTGTACATAGTCACAGGAAAAGACTTCTTGCTTAAGCACTTCATGCAGAGGCTGCAGAAGCCCAACTGTTTTCTTGAACCATCCGTCCAGCGTGCTTTCCGTCAGTCCCTTCATGCCCAGGTGGCGGTATTGTTGTATCTGACGGTAGAACGGAACGTGATACTCATATTTCTGGATGAGGATTTCGGCAAGCAGGCTGGTGTCAGCGATGCACTTGTCGACGGGCATCAGCGGCATGGGAGCAATCTCCACACCTTTCTGTCCTTCGGGTGGAAGCTGCGTGTTGTCCTTGAGCGCATATTTGGGGCGGATGATTTCCTTTACGTAGAGCATTCCCGGTTTGTGTTTGACAACACGGGTTACCTCTTCACCTATTCTGCGGTACAGGGAAAGGTCCACGCCATCCGGCTTAATCACCTCGGTTTCAAGTACAGGCAGGTCTTCTATCATTTTTCGGTTCTGCCGTTTCCGGCTTTTTCCCCCGGCGGATTCCTTTTCTGTCTTTTCCATCGCTTCATCACGCTTTTCTTCAGCCTTTCGCTGCAGGCTGGCAAATTCATCCGCAAAGAGATCCTGCATGCCGGGGTCATAGACAGGAAGCTTTTCTGCTTTACGGCCAAAGAGTTGGCGGTTCAGCCATGCGACTTGAGCCGTCAACTCTTTGATACGTTCCTGCAGTTTTTCATTCTGTACTGCTTGTTTTTTGTTGATAGCAGACAATGAGGCAACAGAGGCATTCAGCCCTTCTATCGTCTTGAGTAATATATCTTTTTCATCCATTGCCTGTCTCTTTTTATAGATGTAAAAATACTAAATATTAGTGTATTATACAACAAAACCAGTACTTTTGTTATCGAAAAAGCAGGTTATACATGGTACTCTTTGCGCTCTGCTCTGAGTCGTCGGAGCCTCTGTTCCGGGTTCTCCTGAATACCTTCAACCATTATTACCAGGTCACGCCATTCCATGGGATAGCTGTTTGATTCAGGATCGTATTCCGGTAGTTTGAAGCGACCTGCCTCCAGCCGTTTGACGTACATCACCATGCCACCGTCTTCCGCATGAAGCAGTTTTATGAGTTTGCGGCTGGACCCGACAAAAATGAACACGTCGCCGTTCTTCACTTCGCTCCTCATCTTCTCATGCACCAGTCCGCACAGCGAACTGATACCCTTGCGCATATCTGTTCTGCCGGGACACAGAAAGTAGCGCATCGTATCGTTCAAGCTAAACATGGCCACCTTCGAGACTATGGGTTAACAGTTCTATCAACAATTTCTCGGAGCCGCTCCCGAAGTGGGCGCGGAGTCCGTTGGGAAAAAGTAAGGATACACCCTGCGGTACCTGTTCTTCCAAGGTCAATTCCGCAGTTGGTTGCTTGAAGCTGATGGGAGCCAGCTCATGTTTGAGACTGTCGTTCTCGGCAGCACATTTTTTACGCCAGTAGTGATAGGTTGAATAACTTACACCTATCTGTTGCAGGTACAACTTCAATGGCAGGTCGCTTTGTTGAACCTGTAATTCTAATTCTTCAAATTCGGATCTGTTCATTACAATTAGGGGGTGATTGTTATTGTTAGTGCAAAACTACAATCAAACCCGAAGCGGGGCAATGGGTATTTCTTCGAATGCTTACTGTTCAAAGCCATAATCCGTAAGTCAATGGCTATGCTCGACAGCACAAGCAAGACAGTTCAGGAAATCTCCGATGATTTTAATTTTCCCAATCCTTCCAGTTTCGGAACATTTTTCAAGAAACAGGTGGGGATGTCACCCCAAAAATATAGGGATAGAAAAGGGTGATTTCAGTATCTGAAATATACTATAAAAAAACGCTTCGTCGTTTGAACTAAAACGTTTCGTCGTTTTATATCGAATGACGAAGCGTTTTAAATAGTGACCATCAATAGAGTATCAGATAGTTGACCGTACGAGCTTCCGCAAGTTTCTTGAATGCCTGCACATTTCATTTTTTATAACAAGTATAGTTAATTATTGTAAAAATGGGGGGGGTAGAAAATATTTGCTAAATTTGAAAAAAATAAAGCTTACAAATTGGGCAGTTAAAGAGTTCTGCTGCCTGATATAAGAGGATAAATTGAATTGATAGAACTCACCTTTAGATATTATGGAAGAACTGATTTTGGAAAGGTTAAGACAAGGAGATGAGAAGGCTTTCAAGCATATATTCGACCGCCATTATACACTCCTTTGCCGCTTTGCAAATCAGATACTTAACGATGAATCTTTGGCAGAAGAAATTGTTGACGATGCTATATTCTATCTTTGGGAACACCGTAAGGATATAGAAATCACACATACTATCCGTGCATATCTGATGAGGTCTGTACGCAACCGTTGTCTTAACGAACTGAACTCACTCTCTCATCGTACGGAGCACAGCTTTTCCACTTATCTTTCTGATGATAATCTGGAATTTCTCGATACACTGTTTGCCGATGAGAATCATCCTTTGGGAACTCTGATAGAACAGGAGTTGGAGGATGAGTTGATACGTTGTATCAATTCATTGCCCGATGAATGTCGTAAAGTTTTCAAGAAGAGCCGTTTCGAACAAAAAAAATATGAGGAAATTGCTCAGGAATTAAATATCTCTATTAATACGGTTAAGTATCACATTAAGAACGCATTATCCTATCTTAATACTCATCTTGCGGAATATCTGAAGCTCATACTGATATATATTTTTATAGAAAAATGAAAAAAAGTTCATTTTTCCACTACCCTCTAAATCTATTATTTTGTCTAACCTATAAAGCCACCAATAAAATATATGGAAAGAAAAGAAATACATAAAGAAGAAATCGACAATCTGATATCTATGTATCTTACAGGAGATATAGATTCGCAGTCTTTGAAGACTCTTGCCGTCTGGAGTAAGGAGTCGTCAGAGAATACTCTTTATGTAAGAAACAAGATAGAAATATGGTTTTCATCAGGAGTGGCAGGCAGTATGACTTCTTTTGATAAGGAGAAGGCCTTTGAAAGATTTAAGAACCGTATTGAAAAAGCTGCTATAGCAAAAGAACAGAAGCAACGTTTTACACAATCCCGCAGCTTCAAGATTTTTTATCGCGTGGCAGCAGCAATACTTATTATATTACTTCCACTTGCCGGTTATTGGGGCGGTATGGAAACAGTCAAGAGCGGATTTTCTGATATAGTGGTAGAAGCGCCAATGGGAGCACGTACCAAACTTTACCTTCCTGATGGAACACTGGTTTGGCTTAATGCCGGTTCCAAGATTGTCTACTCACAAGGTTTTGGTGTTGATAATAGAAATCTGGCTTTAGAAGGAGAAGGTTATTTTGAAGTTAAGAGGAATGAGAAGGTACCATTTGAAATAAATACAAAAGAATTGTATTTGACAGTTTTGGGTACTAAATTTAATTTCAGGAATTATGCGGATGATGAAGAGGTTGTAGTAAACCTTCTTGAAGGAAAGGTAAAATTGAAAAATGAGTTGGTTGCTTCAGCAGATGTATACATGTTTCCTAATGAGAAGGTTATTCTTTCAAAGGAAACAGGTCGTATGGTGAAAACCAAGATAAATACATCCAATTCAAATTTGTGGACAAAAGATGAGTTGTATTTTGATGAATTATTATTGGAAGATATAGCCAAACAGTTGTCCAGAAGTTTTAATGTAAAAATAGAAGTAGCCGATTCGTTGAAGAATCAACGTTTTTATGGCAGTTTCAGGATTGTAGGCAATTCTATAGAGAAAATATTGGAAACAATTTCATCAACCAATAGGATGAATTATAAATACGAAAACAATAGGTATGTAGTATATTGATATTGAGAGATTATTATCTTTATGTATAACCTAAAAATATTATAGCCTATGACGATATCTACTAGTTAATAAATTGGGGTGTCTGTAAATAAAAAGGAGAATGCGGCCACATCCTCCTTAATAAAATCAGATACCTTATGAAAGACACCATCAATTATAGATTGCAAATTTAGCAATTCTATATTATTTTCAGAAATAAATTATAGAAGTTTAAATCTAAAAACATTTAATTATGAGATATTTCAGTAAGGCTATGTTAGTAGCCTCGGTAGCGCTTTGCCTAAATTTATCTGCATATTCTCAAGATATTTCACTGAAAATCAACAATGTAACAGTGAAAGAGGCTATGGAGCGCGTAAAGAAAGACACAGGATATTCATTTGTATTTTCATCAAAAGATGTAAATACCAGTCAGCGTGTATCAGTATCAGTAAGTGATGCATCAATCGAGGAAGTAATAAAGCAGATATTAAAGGGACAGCAAGGTCTAGACTATGAAATTCAGGGTAAAAAGATTGTTTTAAGGAAAGCACAGCCGGTTTCTGCAAATGGAAATCAGGAGAAGAAAACTGTATCAGGTAAGGTTGTAGATGCAAATGGCGAACCGGTAATAGGTGCTACTATTATGGAAAAAGGTACTACAAACGGAACTATCACTGATTTTGACGGTAATTTTAATTTAAATGTTGCTGATGGGACTCAGTTGGAGGTATCATATGTAGGCTTTAAATCTCAGAATGTTAAGGCTGTACATGGAAAGAGTATTGCTGTTACTCTAAATGAGGATACAGAAGTGTTGGAAGAGGTTGTAGTGGTAGGGTATGGTACAATGAAGAAGAAGGATCTTACTGGAGCAATATCAACTTTGAGAACAGAAAAACTTACAGATGAAAGTCCTGTAAGTTTACAGGATATGATGCGTGCTAATCTTCCAGGATTAAATGTTGGTCTGTCAACTGATGCTAAAGGAAATCCTGATATAACCATTCGTGGTAGAAATACATTGAAAGCAGGCTCTTCTCCACTTATAGTATTAGATGGTGTAATTTATGAAGGAAGTATTGCTGATATTAATCCTATGGATGTTGAATCTATGGATGTTTTAAAAGATGCCAGCTCTGCTGCTGTTTATGGTGCAAAATCAGCTAATGGTGTAATTGTTATTAATACTAAAAAAGGAAAGTCGGGTAAACCGGTCATTAATTTCAATGCAAATGTAGGAGTTGTTCAAGTTGCAGATCCAAGAGATATTATGAATGGTAGTCAGTTTTTGGCATGGCGTCAGGATTTTGAAGAAGGTAAAAAGACAGATGAGTATTTACAGCAATATCCAGGAATATATGATGATCCAAGAAAACTTGCGGCTATGGGGATAAATCCTATTGATTGGTATAATTATGATAGAGCAAACCCGGTTACAACAATGCCAAGTGAACAGGAGTTGCTTCGTCAGTGGGCAATTCGTCTGGAACTAAGAGAACCTGAGATTGAAAATTTCTTAAAAGGGTATGAAACAGAATGGGATAAGTTGGTGTTTCAGAATGGCTTACAACAGGATTATACAGCTAGTATATCTAATAAAACAGATAATTTTAGTTATTATTGGTCTATGGGGTATGCCGATAGAGAAGGTATTACCACAAATGAGAATTATAAAACTTTTAGAACTCGTCTAAATGTTGAATCAAAAATTACGGATTTTTTAACGGTTGGTCTGAATGCAAATTTTTCAACTCGTGATGAAAGTGATATGGCACTCACAGAATGGGGACAGATGACTTTTATTTCCCCTTATGGTTCGAATAATTTGGATGATCCTAATAGTTTATATAAATTACATCCTACAGGAGAAGTAGATGTTGTAAATCCTTTTTATAATAGTTTGTATAGAGATAAATTAGTAGTATATAATACTTTGAATGCCAATATTTATGCAAAGATTAATTTTCCTTTTGGTATAAAGTATCAGATGAACTTTATCCCATATTATGGATGGGGAGTGAATTATGTTCATGAATCATCAGAACATGAAGAATGGAAAGCAAAGGGTGGAAGTGCAAGTAGAAGTACATCTAAAACTTTTAATTGGCAGATAGACCATGTATTAAGTTGGGAAAAAGATTTTAAGAATTTTCATAAACTAAATTTGACTTTTTTGGTCAATGCCGAAAAAGGTCAATATTGGAGTCAGGTTGCAAGTACATCCAATTTTAACCCAAGTGATTTTTTAGATTATCATGCATTACATGCTGGCTCTGTTCCATACGTATCCAGTAATGATACTTACAAAACAGGAAACGCTTTGATGGGACGTATTTTTTATTCATATAAAAATCGTTATATGTTAACTACAACTATACGTCGTGATGGATATTCTGCTTTTGGTAAAAGGAATCCGTATGCAACTTTCCCTTCTGTTGCATTAGGGTGGACTTTTACACAAGAGAAATTTATGGAGCCTGTAAGTTCTTGGTTAAACTATGGTAAACTTCGTCTTTCGTGGGGACAAAACGGAAATAGAGATATAGGTCAATATGAAGCTTTATCCATATTGAAATCAGGTCTTTACCCTTATATTGATAAAAATGGTAATTTGTATGTAACTAATATGTTATATGTAGATAATATGTCTAATTATGATTTGAAATGGGAAAGAACTTCTGCTTATAATATAGGTTTGGATTATTCATTGTTCAATGATAGGATTAATGGTTCCTTAGAAACTTATTTCACTAAAACTAACGATTTGTTGATAAATAGAAAATTACCTCAGTTAATAGGTTTTAATAGTGTTACATCAAATTTGGGAGAGATACAGAATAAAGGATTTGAAATGTCTGTAAATGCCAGTATTATTAACAATAATAATTTTTCTTGGAATCTTGGTGGAAATTTTTCCTTGAATAGGCGCAAGATTACACATTTGTATGGAGACATGGTAAATGTATATGATGATAATGGAAATATTGTAGGGCAAAAGGAAGCTGATGATGTTGATAACAAATGGTTTATAGGACATGATCCTGATGAAATATGGGATTATGAACGTGATGGCGTATGGCAAATAGGAGAAGAAGAAGAGGCTGCTGTTTATGGCTGTCAGCCTGGTGATTTCAAATATGTTGATCAAAACTCAGATGGTGTAATGAATAATGAAGATCGTGTTTTTCAAGGATATACTACTCCTCGTTTCCGCTGGACATTACGAAATGAGTTTGTATTTATGAAAAATATGTCACTTTCATTTATGTTATATTCTTATTGGGGACAAAAAGGAACTTTTGATAGAGCGGCAAATAATTATAAACATCCTGATCGTACTTCAGATTATTTACAACCTTATTGGACTCCAGATAATCCTATTAATGATTTTGCCAGAATAGGCTCTAAGAATATAGGACATAATTATATCTCAAGGTCGTTTATTCGATTGGACAATATAACTTTATCATATAATGTTCCATCAAAAATAATAAAACCTTTAAAAGTTCAAAATATGCGTTTCTCGTTTAGTGTGAGAAATGTTTGTGATTTTGCTCCTGAATGGAAATATTGGGATCCTGAAACTGGTAATCCAACTCCGAGAATATTTAATTTAGGTATTAACTTTACATTGTAAATTTATGAAATCAAGAAAAATTAAAAATAGTATTGCTCTTTTGGGAGGATTGACTATAATTTCTATTTTTTCATCCTGTAATGATTGGCTTGAACCGAAACCTTTATCTTTCTTTACCCCGGAAAATACTTATGTCAATGCTGAAGGACTTTACTCTGCATTGACAGCGTGTGAGCGAAATATGAGACACGAGTTTTGTGGAGATCCTATAGCTCAAGCTACAGAAATGATTCAGTCTGATATTTGTGTGGATGGATATACAGAAGCTGCTGGATCACAAATTGATATGGATCAAGCTTTTTTGCCGAGTGCAAATTTAAATAGTTCAGTAGGTACTATGGTTGGCTGGTATTGGGAACAGAGCTATTTTGCCCTTAAATATGCTAATACAGTAGTTTCTAGAATTGATGAAGCTGAGTTTAAAAATGAGGGAGAGCGTAATGCTGTTTTGGGTGTTGCTTATTTTCAGCGTGCTTATCGTTATTATAAATTAACCCATCAGTTTGGAGATGTTCCATATATAGATGTAGAATATACTGCTCCTAAATATGATTTTTATACTTATGACCGTTGGAGTATATTGGAAAAATGTAAGGAGGAACTTGAGTTTGCTTATAAATGGGTGCCAGAGAACGTTGATAGAGGACGCACTTCTAAGAGTGCTTGTGGTGTTTTATTGATGAAAGTATGTATGGCGTTATGTGATTGGGACAGAGCTATTGAAGTTGGTAAAGAAATTGTAGCTAAACATCCATTGATGAAAGAACGTTTTACTGCAAATAAAAATAAACCTGGAACAAATCTGATGTTTGATTTGCATAGTGTTGAGGCTAAACTAGATCCTAGTAATACGGAGGGATTAATGTATGTGGTTTCTTATCCAAATGTAGAGGGGTCTGGCAGAATGCAAATTATGAGACATAGTGTACCATATTGGAGCAGTGGAAGTATTAAGACACCTGATGGTGATTTAGGAACAGCTTTATTAGTAGATCCATCAGAGACTGATCCTGAACTGGATTTGAACCAATTATATGGTAGAGGTATTGGACATATTCGTCCTACTAACTATTTCCAGTATGATATATGGACAGATAAAGAGCGGAATGATTTGCGTAGTGTTCATAATAGAGATAGCTGGAGAGACGTATCTGATTTGCGTTATAATAATCCAAAACTTAAGCAATCAGGTAGTAAATGGTATGGTAAGAATATAATTAAGCCTGTAAACATGTCTGTTGTTGATTCTATAAGATGTTGGTACCAATGGCCGCAATATAAATTACATATACCAGATCCTCTACATCCTGAAGAAGTAAGAGGTGGGGAATCACCATGGTATATCTATCGTTCTGCAGAAGTTTATTTGATGTTAGGTGAATGTTATTATTGGAAAGGAGAGAATGGACTTGCTGCTGACATGTTGAATGAAGTACGAACTCGTGCTGGGGCAGAAAAATTGATATCTTCAGATATTAATATAGGTGCAGTTTTAGACGAACGCGCACGTGAATTATATTATGAAGAAAACAGGCATGTAGAATTAGTACGTATTTCTTATACATATGCGCGCACAGGAAAACCTTGCGAAGTTTTTGGTGATAGAGTTTACAGACTTGATAATATTTCCGGACCAGGTGGAACACACTCTAATGTTAAAGAGGAAGGTTATAACTTTTTCTATGATTGGGTTATGGCTAAAAATAATTTCTATAATAAAGGTATAAAAGTTAAATTTGGAGAATATAAAATGAGTGTTCACCATATATTGTGGCCTGTTCCAACAAAGGCTATAAACTCCAGTATTCAAGGACATATAAATCAGAATGTAGGTTATGCTGGTGCTGAAAATAATATTAAGCCTTTAAAAGTTGGAGAAACTGTCCCTCAGGTAAAATAGTATTTTGAATATTTTTTAGCATTGCATGAAGATTTTATAAATAATGAATTGTGCAATGCTTTTTGTTAACTAGTTGTATAAATAATCAATAGTTCGTTGAAAATTCGCCACGCCTAAGCGGCTCTGGCAGTAAATAAAATG
>OHAS01003663.1_pt1 | contig 10087 bp, 9 predicted proteins | sample 1577131 | NCBI WGS metagenome assembly OHAS01 (sample SAMEA3541566, study PRJEB24748) | human gut metagenome | biome: human gut; feature: human-associated habitat; material: faeces | place: China | collected 2012
TTTACGCCGGCCAGCGGGGAAGGCGCAGTTTTCGTCTACGAAAACACAACCTTGCCTTCCTTAAATCTTTACCCCTTTCCGACGCGGAGGTTCAATCGTCGCTGTTTCTGCTTTCGAGGGTTGCAGATCATTCCGACAAGAGTGATCTTGCTTATCGGATATAGTTTTCGTGGTCTTAGGTCGGTCTTTTATGCGGGCGATCAGATAGTCGTTTACGTCCTTGTGCCCGCTGTAAAAATGCCTTTGGTCGATTACCTCGCTGCGGGGGCAAAGACGGATCAGATCGGAGGTCGTTTTACGCCCGGCTTCGTCGTTGTCAAAGAAGGCGTGAATCACCGGATGCCGGGAGAGAAACGGGATGGCTTTGGGCAGGTTGACGACCGAGTTCAGAACCGCGGCGTCGATGCGCAGTCGTTCGGGGTGTTTCAGCGAGAGATAAGCGAGGAAATCCATAAATCCTTCGAAGGCGATTACCGTATCGGAACGGTTGCCGATGGTGGTGATATGTTTGGGCGAGGAGCCGCCTTTGAACCGCTCGGAGCGGAGCTCCCACCCTCCGGCATCGTTGCGGAACCCGACGGCGAAAAAGGCGCGGCCGTTTATCTCGTAACGGACCTCGCGGCAGAATGCCGCGGCGACTGACGGGACGATGCCGCGCGAGGCGAGATAACCGACCAATGCCGGATGCCGGAGCGAAGCGTCGGAGAGGATGCGGAGCGCGGGGACGGCGGCCGGACGCAAGACCGGCAAGGGACCTCCGGCAGCTGGACGCTCGCCAACACCCGGTGAAAGAGAAACGGAACCGGCGTCCCTTTTTTCACCGTTTTGCAGCCGTCGGACGGCTTCACGGCTGTCGCACCGCTCCAACCGCATTACGAGGGTGCGCAATGTGCCGCCTTCGCCCAGTCCGAAGTCGTACCAAAGATTTCGCACGTAGTCCACTTTGAAACTCGGCGTGCGTTCTTCCCGCAAAGGGGAAAGATACATACCGTAGCCGTTGCATTCGTACTTGGGCTGAATGCCCCGCCGTGCGAGGAATTGCCTGATGCCGATATTTTTCAGATCATTCATAATGTTTGTTTTTCGAAGTTTAGCGATATTGCCTTACTACCTACTACATTCGCGTAATCGTTTGATAAATAATTCGCTATGTGTAGTAACCAAGTTTATGTCACCTTACTACCGTAGTAATTGACGTAGTAGCGTCGTAAGATGCAGTAAGGTGTGTTTTTACATCCTACTACACGCCTGCGTGTTCTTTTTCAATGTTTTGCAGCTGTGTGTAGTAGCGTAGTAACTACAATCCGTAAGAGACGAAAGGATTGGGTGTGATCTTCTCGATGACCCAGCCGTAGACGGGATTTCCGTTGACACGTTTCGAGCGTCGTTCGAACCCGGCCTTGCGCAAGGCTTCGCCCATACGTTTCTCGGAGAGGTTCAGCGACGAATAGCTGCGCAGATAGTCCAGAATCTCCACGGTGGTCATAAAGCAATCCGTGACGGCATGTTCCGGAGGTTTCTCGAACCCTTTCAGCAGCATTTCGTATTCGATGGTCTGGACATGGAATGCGGCGTTTCCCCGGTGCAGTTCTTCGATTTCGGCTTCGTCGAACCAATAGCGGAATCCGTTGCTCAGGAGTGTTCGGGCTTCGGCATATACCCGATCCATATTGACCCATATCGCCCGGTCAATGTCGATGGATAACACCTCGAAGGGCAGGAAGCGCCGCGAGCCGGTCGGATCGGTCAGAAAGTCGTTCCCGTTCACCGAGGCCATGAAGCTCGCCAAGTGGGGATACTCTTCGATGTAAACGTCGTAGGGCCGCCGGTATTTGACCGAAGGAGCCGTGATGAGGTTCTTAAGCTCGTTTTCATCCCGTTTGTTGAGCGCCTTCAGCTGGTCGTCGATGTTGATGAAGAGGTATTCGGCGACCAGCGTCAGCATGTCCTTGTTCTGCGGGTCGATCTTTCCCGTGAAAAGATAACTGGCGAGTGAGCGGGGACAGAGGTTGTCGAGCCATGTGGTCTTGAACTTTCCCTGCTCGCCGGTCAATACCAGGCAGACGTGGTTCTGACATCCGAGGTCGTTCATCGCATTGGCGACCACGCCGACGAGCCATTTGGTCAGGTACTCCGACCAATGCCGGGCGTTGCGCACAGTGACGGTCGCGGTCAGTTCGTCGATGGCCTGCGTTCCCGTTGCCGGCGGCAGTTTATGAAAATACGCCTGCACGGGATTCACACGCTCGGAAAAGTCGCTTTCGAGCATGCTGCGCAGGTTCTCCGCCGAGGTGGAGATGCCGATGGTGCGGTCGAGCTCCCGCCGGAAGGAGTTAAGCCGGTATTTGGTCACGGGGAGGAACTCGCCGTCGCTGCTGCGGAACTCCGCACGGCTTTTGACTGTGTTGTAGCGGAAGGCGTAATGCTCCCGCAGGAACTCCTCGATACGCTCGTTCCGGGACTGCTTGCCGGGGGCTGCAACGCTGTCTGACGACTTATTTGCCATCGCGCTCGCCGAGAATCCGTTGAATGTCCGAGGTGCGGTAGCGAACCTTGTTACCGACCTTAACAGCTTTCAGATACCCTTTGCGATTCCAATGCCAGAGCGTCGCGTCGCAAATGCCGCATAGCTCTTTGACCTGCTCTTTGGTCAGGTATCGTTCCTTGCGGGCTTCGGCGACTTGTGCTGCCAGCTCTTCTTTGGCGCGGTCGATAAGGCTTTTGGAGAAAGCCAACAGATCCTCGCCGCTTACCTCCAGCCGGATGCTGCCCGGAGCATCCCGGAGGATGGATAATAAATCTTTCATACATTGCTTTCCGCCCGTTATGAGGCGCAACATTCCGGCGGACGGAAAAGCAACGCCGCCGCCCGGAAATCCGAGCGACGGCGCAAATATAATGTTATGATTGAACGATGTTTAAGCGTTTAATTCGCGTTGTATTAAGACGAATTTGACGAGCCTTATTGCGATAGAAAATCTTTTATTTCCCGGATGATAAGGGCCTCGCCGCCCCGACTGCTGACGGCCGATCCGATAAGCAGCGGTTCCGTCAGACGGCTGTATGCTTCCTGTATGCCCCGCTCGTGGACGATGCGGATGTCAGAGCCGTATTCCGCTTGCAGGGCATCGCGGAACGGTTTGATGTTGGTTGGAACTACCAGATAGCGCAATTCATCGAGTGCGATCTTCAACCGTGCGATGTCGGTCTGGGTGTGTCTCTTCGTGATGTATTCGCCGATCTTTTGCCGCAACACGTCGGGATGCGTGACAGCCGGTGAAAACATGTCCACCAATGATTTGGTCGTACTCGGCCGGCCGGGTTTCCTCTTTTCACCCGCATCTTCGGCCGGAAGAGTGCCCGCAGCCCATTCCAGCACCCGGTCGCTTTCGGCCAGCCGCATCGCTTCGCGGTGGGCATCCCAGTCCTGCTTGGTGCGCAGTTCTAATTTGATGGAGCGGGAGATTAGCAGTTTGATCGTGGCACTCATGGTCATTTTCTGCAAGAATCCCAGATCGGGCGAACGCCGCAGTTCTTCGCAACGCTCCACCATCCGTTCGAAACTCTTGCCGAAGTAGAGCCAGCAAAGCATCGCCGGAAGGGTGGAATCCTTGCCGGGCTGTTCGCACTCCCGGATGATCTTGCCGGCAAGGTCGTGTTGTCGGGCTGCCTGCTCGATTTCATCGACATGCTCGAACAGTCCTTCATTGGCTTTGTCGGACATGAGGCGCCGGTACCGGGGGATAAGGGACATGGCTTGGAATATGACCGACTGGCACCCTGCATAGTCACGGGCGTTCATCGCCTCTTCGAATGCGGCGTATTCGTCGGGGTGGGTGTTCATCCATTCCCGCAACTTCGCTTTGAAAGCCTCGTATTCCTGCTGGCCCATAGTATTGTACTACTTTTTTAAGACAACCCATCTGCCGCCTTTTGTCGGCCCTTCATGACTGATAATCCCCTCTTTGTTCATTTGCAGTAGATAATGCTTAATGCTATTCGAGGTACGTCCTAATAACGCTTCCAATTCCCTGCCGGAGATTGCCGGATTCTTTTGGATTTCGTAGATGATCCTTTCCCGAATATTTTGGGGTGTTTCTTGTGGGTTTCTTGTGGGTTTCTTGTGGGTTTCTTGTGGGTTTCTCTCAGCACCGAAGCCTGCATCGTAATATCGTTTCGATGCTTTTTCAATTACCCGAAATGCCGTGACAAATGAAAAGTCGAATTCGGCTTTTTCATTGCCGTTTTCCGTCAGCTCTTTTTGAACCCTATAAACACCTCGGCTGAAACGATTGACATAACCGAGAATTTTCATCGCTTCGGCAATGAACGGATTGCGGTAATCGCTTACATTCGGAAAATTCTCCGGACTGACTTTTCCATATAAACCGCCGGGATTTTGTATTTCAATACGATCATCGTATTCATAGAATTGTATCGGGGCATTCGTTTCATAATCCCGGTGCATGATCGCATTCATCAGAAGTTCCCGCGTTGCCCAGTATGGGTAATTCGCAACGGTTTCTTCCCGGAGAACACTAATCGGAATCGGGCGTTTTTGCGACACACTCGTTTCGACGAATGCGTCTATTTTAATGAGGTCATGGCAAAGGTTATTCCCGAACTTGTGTTCATTGATGATTTCCCCTGCACGATCCACACCTTTGAAACGGACATATTGGACATAAGCTCCCGGAAAATAGCGCCCCGGATTTCCCCCGAACAGAATAATGCATCCGTTCGTCGGACAGTTATATCGCAAGTCGAAAAATCCGAGTGATGCCAACTGTTCTTCAAGAGGGCGCTTATCGTCTGCAAGAATTTCACTGGCTACGGCTTTTGGTAAAAATTCTGACCGAACAAGGTTTATATCAATGTCGGCAAGCGTCGTTCCGATACACGGCATGGCATCGAACGTTCGAATATTAGAGATTCTTCGCTCCATCAATATTTTTTCTTCGGCTTCCGATGCGATGCTTTTGCGCGGACCTATCCGTACCCAAATACGTCCCCGGTATCTGACCGGAGGAAATTCGGACGGTTTGACCTCGACCACGAGTAAATCGCCACCTTCCAAAACAAAGCGCTCGACAGTCATTACCGGTTGCGGGAGAATATTGCCGTCGGTGCGGATATTGGTCATTTTGAGTAGTAGACCATCATCGACACGCAGGCCGGATAACTTCCCGTTGTCTTCGGCTCCTATAATCAGATAGCCGCTTTTGTCATCGCCGGGTAAATCATTGGAAAAAGCACAAATCGCCTGGCAAAATTTGTCCATATTGGTTGTCGAGGACGTTATCTCGATGTTGTAGCTTTCCGGATTGCCAAGTATTTGTACCAGTTGTTTCTGTGTTAACATAATGCGGCTCTCAATTTGTTAGGACAAAAATATGGATTCTTTTCAGTAAATTCTAAAAAGCAATATATTATTTCAGCAAATCGACCAACTGTTGCTTCATTTCATCGTCGATGGTGCGATAACGCGCGAAAGCCTTGCTGCCTTCCTTATGTCCGCTCAAAGCTCCGACCAAATTGGGGTCTTTGACCTGCTTATACAGATTTCCGACGAATGTCCGGCGGGCCAGATGCGACGAGGCGATCTCGTAAAGCACCCTTTTTTCTTCTTCGCGGGTGGTGGGGTTTATGACCGTAACCAACCGTTTCAATCCGGCAGCTTTGAAAATCCGCTTGATCGCCAGATTGTATTTCTGCTCGGAGATGAACGGTAGCAGTTTGTCGCCGTCCAGACTTTTATAACGGGATACGATCTCTTTGGCTGTCTGATTCAGCGGAACCCGCACGGTCAGCGGCCGCCCTTCTTTGGTCTTGCGTGGTATATACTCGATGGCTCCGTCGATCAGATTCGATTTCGTCATTTTCAGCAGATCACCCACCCGGCAGCCGATCAGACATTGAAAAACGAAGATGTCGCGCTGAACGGCCAGTTGCGGATGCCGCATCAGATTCGTGCCGTAAATCTTGTGCAACTCCTCGACCGTGATATAATAAGGCGTTCCGTATGTGCATTCCTCCAACGGGAAATCGTCGAACGGTCGGTTACGGGTCTTTTTGTTGCTGTTGCACCAGTAGAAGAAAGTTCGGATGCGCGAGAAACAATCCAATAACGTATTCTTTCCTCTGGGTTGCGGTGTGCGTGCTTCGGGGATAGCTTCGTAGATTTCCGGGTAAAGAGCGCAGTAGCGGTATTCATTTTCCAAAAAATCCCAAATATTCCGCAAGGTGTCGGCCGTTACTTGATCGATGTCCAATACGAATGCTTTTTGCCCCCTCTTGGTTGTCCGGATATAAAGTTCATACCGCTGTAATCCTCGTTTGATGACCCGGTAATTCTTTTTGCGGACATCGGAAAGACGGTGCTTTTCGAGAAATTCGTCGAACAATGCGATCAATGTCGGTTTGGCCGTTTCTTCCGTGGCCGTTTCGACATTGTACTTTTGCGGATTGTAATATTGTTCCAAAGTCTCTTTCAGCCACTCTTTCTGCGGTTCTGCCGTCTGTCGGGACTGATAGGCTTTTTCGAGGTAGGACTTGAGTTTGCGGGCTTCATCGTTGTAATAGGAACGCATTTCGTCGTTGCAAACGATTTTGCTTTTGACCTGTTCGGCCTTGTTATCCCAAAGATTGGGGTTGATGGTGAGCCGGGTCGGTGCGACCATATCTACCTGCCTGCCATCCCGCAGACGCGCGTAAATGGTCGCCTTTGATTCTGTATCATAGCGTTTTACGCTCTTTTTGATGATAAGAGTTATTTTCATAGTATCCAGATTCCGGATTGACAGAGCAAAAATACGAAAAATTCCCCACATTTTCCCCACATCTGCTAAAATATGTTTAATCTGAATTTATCTGGTAAAATGATTGAATATTTATATATTATTGATAATAAATAAAATAAATATAAATTTATTCATTCTTGCCTCTATTTAAGTTTAATAGAATTTAATATATTCAAATGCGGCTCCGGGTACTGAAAACGTCGCTTGGTCAATTGATCAGGCGACGTTTTGCTTTTGCCGGGGTGTGCATGAGGCGTGAAAAATGCCGGATGGCATTGCGGATGGGGACTTTCGTTTTCCTGCCGGCCGCATCCGGTTCGGACGGGAATCCGACTTCGCCGCCCGCCGCTTCGGCGATCGCCCGGCAGACGTGTCGGCTGCATCCATCGCCATTTCCGGGTTTTTCTTGCTCTTCCCGACACGGTATCCGGTTTCCTTTGCGGCTGTTGCGCCGTTGGTGAGCGGCATGTGCCCCGCCATGTCGTCCTTCGGTTCCGGATGGCGGCGATCCCGACTCCGTGAATAACCGTATTCTTGTTCCGCGTCGTGCGCTGTTCCCGTTTTCCTCTGTTTTGTGCGTCATGCTTCCTCTGCAAGTGCATGGCCGGACCCTCCTATGCTCCTTTCGGCTCTCGAAACTGTGCCCGGTGGTCGGGCCTTCCGCCGTTTCTGCGAATCTTTAGGTGACTTCAGGCGGTCTTTGATTTGCGGCTTCCTATCTTGCAACGCAGTTTCACTAAATTTTATTCTATGATGCACTTACCAGATTTAACCGGCATGTCCTGCCTTGCTTACATGGGGCAGGCCGTATTTGCGGGCGCGACCCGCAACAAAACCCTCCCTGATTTTATCTCCTGTTTCGCACGCCACGTCGGGGAGTGCGAACGGACGGGGCGGAACGGTTCGACTGCAAACTACCGGATGGCCTACCGTATGCTCGTCCGGTATGTGGGCGGAGGCAAGCTGCCTCCGGAACAGTTCACCGCCGAATGGCTCGAACATTACGAGCGGTGGCTTCTGGCGCGGGGTCTCGGGACCAATTCCGTCGTATTCCACATGCGCTCCCTGCGGGCCGTTTACAACCGGGCCGTCGAACAGGGGCTTTTCCCCGCTGCGGGCAGCAATCCTTTTCGCCGCAGGCTCATCAAACAGGTGGCGACCCGCAAGCGCGCCCTGCCGCGCGAGACGCTCCGGCGGATCGGCGGTGCCGACCTTTCGGCCTTGCATCCCAAATATGCGCTGGCGCGCGATCTTTTCATGTTCAGTTTCTACACCCGGGGCATGTCGTTCGTCGACATGATCTACCTGCGCAAAAGCGATGTCCGTGACGGAGTGCTGACCTACCGGCGCAAAAAAACAGGCCAGACGCTTTCCCTGCGCGTCGAAGCGCCCCTGCAAAAAATCATCGACCGCTACGACAGCGATTCTCCCTACGTGCTGCCCGTCCTGACCGCCGACGACAGCTACCGCGCCTATCGTCAGCAGCAGCGCGAGCTGAACAAATTCATCCGTAAAATCGGCGAGCTGCTGGGAATCTCCGAGCCGCTGACCTTTTACGTGGCCCGGCACTCGTGGGCGACGCTGGCCCGCGACTGCGGCACGCCGCTGACGGTGATCAGCGCCGGCATGGGGCATACCTCCGAGCGGACGACGCGCGTCTATCTTGCGCAGCTCGACCGCAGCGTCATCGACAAAGCCAATCGGAAAATCATCAATCTGTGAAGATCGGACCGATTCAGGCGATATTCGGATCAAATGAATACAAGGAAAAAACGGTGCGGATGACGGAAACAAGGCCCATTACTGTAAATAATGTGTCTTCGGGACATAAATGATTGCTATTTAAACAATTCCCATCGTCTGCGAAGGTAAGGTTATTTCTGATTATAACCAAACATTTTACATTAAAAAAATGCAAATAATTCGATAATAATCTGATTATTCGTGTTTTGTATATCCATCTCATTTTTCGGACCGGGTTGCGGACATAAAATCCGGTTTTTGGCTCTGCATCGTGTCCAAATATGTCTTTTTTAGCTGACTGTCATTGCTTTATGTAAACAAGACCCATTATTTACAGTAATGGGACTCGGGAGAATGGTGTACCGGTTGTATTAAAACAGATTACAAGTTGACACTCTCTCTTAAGATTTTGTGGGCGGTGAAGATTCTGCTCACATTGCGCAAGGCGGCGGAAGCCGGGGTTCCTCCCATGAAAAGCTCCGAATTGCTGGCGGCTTGCGTGGCTCCGCATGCGGATACCTATATGTATCGCCGCGCCCTGCGGGAGTTGGTTGCCAAGACCGACTTTGTGACCTGCGACATCCAGTCGAGCCGGACCACCTACGAGTGGAATCCCGATGTCCGCCCGAGCCTGTACGATCTGGTCATCCGGCTGGAGGGCGGCATCCACGAGACATCGAATGCTTTCTGGTCGTACGAGAACACCTACACGATGCAGCCTTTGCACAAGGTGAACAAACGGTACGACGCGCTGACGCGCGAATATCTCTCGAGCATCTACGTCGACGAACTCGACTCCCCGGCGCTGTCCGAACGGAGCAGGGCCAAATTGCCCCATATGAATTTACAAACGACAGAACATGCGGAACAATACACTTAATTAATAACCCGAAAAATGAAACGTCTCTACATTATTGCATTGTTCGTTTTCGCGGGCGGATTTGCTTCTGCCCAGGAAAACGGGAACCGGGATGCGCAGAACCGCATCGTACGGGGGCCTTATGAAACCAATCGCTTTTTCGATAATGTTTTCGTCGGAGTGGCCGGAGGTGTGAACCTTTATTTCGGTGAGAACGACTCCGAAGGAAAATTCGGGAAGCGCCTGGCTCCGGCGATGGACATCCATGTCGGCAAATGGTTCACGCCTTCGATCGGTGCGCGCGTCGGCTACGCGGGCTTGCAGGCCAAAGGCTGGACCTCTGCCGGAACGCTCTACGCCAAGAGCGCAGACGGCGGCCTGTTCCGGGAAAAATTCGGCGTGATGTACCTGCACGCCGACGCCATGTGGAACTTCTCGAACGCCGTGAGCGGCTACAAGGAGAGCCGTACGTGGAATTTCGTGCCTTTTGTCGGTGTCGGCTGGGCGCGCTCCTACGGCAACGACGCCCATGACAACGAGATCGGCTTCGATGCCGGCCTGCTGAACGTGGTGCGCCTGTGCAGCTCGCTCGACCTGACGCTCGAAGCCCGCTGCCTGCTCGTCAACCAGCGTTTCGACGGTGTGACCGGCGTACTTTAGGAGCTTTATATGGAGTTGTTGCAGC
>OHAS01003667.1_pt1 | contig 10081 bp, 12 predicted proteins | sample 1577131 | NCBI WGS metagenome assembly OHAS01 (sample SAMEA3541566, study PRJEB24748) | human gut metagenome | biome: human gut; feature: human-associated habitat; material: faeces | place: China | collected 2012
CCTCCTTCGTGATGTGGATGGGCGAGCAGATCACCGAGTTCGGTATCGGCAACGGTATCTCCATCATCCTGTTCGCGGGCATCCTGTCCCGCGTGCCCAGCATGGTGTCCTCCATGAGCATCTCCCTGAAGTCCGGGGCAATGCAGTGGTGGCACGCGGTGCTGGTGGTGGTGGGTATCCTGGCGCTGATCGTGCTGATCACCTGGGTCAACGGCGCCGAGCGCCGCATCCCCGTGCAGTACGCCAAGCGTCAGGTGGGTCGTAAGATGTACGGCGGCCAGGCGTCCACCCTCCCCATGAAGGTGAACATGTCCGGCGTTCTGCCCATCATCTTCGCTCAGTCCATCGCCATGATCATCCCCACGGTGGCGGCGTTCCTGCCCGCACCGGAGAAGGGCACCTTCGCCTACTCCCTGGTGAATGCAGTGGACAGCAAGAGCGTGCTGTACATGATCGTCTATTTCCTGATGATCATCGCCTTCAGCTACTTCTATGCGACCATTCAGTTCAACCCCATTGAGATCTCCAACAACCTGAAGAAGAACGGCGGCTTTATCCCCGGCTTCCGTCCCGGTAAGCCCACCGCCGACTTCATCAAGAAGGTGCTCAATAAGGTCACGCTGTTCGGCGCCATCTATCTGGGCGTTGTGGCGATCCTGCCTCTGCTGATCGGTAAGATCGTGAACGTGGCGGCGCTGTCCATCGGCGGTACCTCCGTCATCATCGTGGTCGGCGTGGCGCTGGAGACTGTACAGGCATTGGAATCCCAGATGCTGATGCGTCAGTACAAGGGCTTCCTGGAATAATTTGAGGTATTACCATGAAACTGATCCTTTTAGGCGCTCCTGGTGCCGGTAAGGGCACGCAGGCAGACATCATCAAGAAGAAGCTGAACATCCCCACCATTTCCACCGGCAATATCCTGCGGGCGGCTGTGAAGAACGGCACCCCCACCGGACTGAAGGCCAAGGAGTATATGGATGCCGGCAAGCTGGTGCCCGATGAGGTCATCATCGGCATCATCAACGAGCGTCTGCAGGAGTCTGACTGTGCCAACGGCTACATTTTGGACGGCGTGCCTCGCACCATCGCCCAGGCCGAGGCTCTGGAGCAGGCAGGTATCAGATTCGACGCCGTGGTCGCCATCGAGATCCCCGATGAGAAGATCATCGCCCGCATGGGCGGACGGCGTGTCTGCGAAAGCTGCGGCGCCAGCTATCACATCGTCAATATCCCCCCGAAAAAAGAGGGCGTCTGCGATGTGTGCGGCGGCGCGCTGAAGCAGCGCAAGGATGATGACCCGGAGACGGTCAAGGATCGTCTGGCGGTCTATCATAAGGAGACGGAACCCCTCAAGGGCTTCTATGAGGCCAGAGGCGTTCTGAAAACCGTGGACGACCAGCCCACTGTGGAGGGTACCACACGGGAGATCCTGCGGGTGCTGGGAGTGGCAGAATGATCACGCTCAAATCACCCCACGAGATCGAGCTGATGCGCCGGGCGGGCAAAATTACCGCGGCAGCCCGTGCTCTGGCACGGGATATGGTAAAACCCGGCGTCACCACCGCTCAGATCGACAAAGCAGTGTTCCAGTTCATCAAGGAGCAGGGCGCGACCCCCTCCTTCCTGCACTACAACGGCTATCCCGCCAGCGTGTGCGTCAGCGTTAACGATGAGATCATCCACGGCATCCCCGGCAAGCGGGTGCTGCAGGAGGGCGATATCGTCAGCGTGGACGTGGGTGCGTTCATCGGCGGATTCCACGGCGACTGCGCCGGCACCTACCCCTGCGGGCAGGTGTCCGACGAGGCGCTGCGGCTGATCCGGGTGACGCAGCAGAGCTTTTTCGAGGGCATGAAGTATGCCCGCGAGGGCTACCGCCTGTCGGATATCTCCGCCGCGGTGCAGGCGTACGTGGAGGCCAACGGCTTCAGCGTCGTCCGGGAATACGTCGGTCACGGCGTCGGACGGCAGATGCACGAGGCACCCGAAGTCCCCAACTATGGCAAACCCGGCCACGGTCCCCGGCTTCTGCGGGGCATGACCATCGCCGTGGAGCCCATGGTCAACGCGGGGACGGCAGCCATCAGGCAGATGCCCGACGGCTGGACGGTGAGAACCGCCGACGGGAAAAACGCCGCCCACTACGAAAACACCGTATTGATCACAGCCGGAGTGCCGGAGCTTCTGACGGATCCGGAGAAATCATTGGTGTGAGATGGACATTGTCAAAGCAAATGTCGTAATATCCACTGCCGGTAGGGATAAGGGAGAGCCTTTCTTCGTCCTGGGGACGGAGGGGGACTTCCTCCTGCTGGCAGACGGGAAGACCCGGCCGGTGGAGCGGCCGAAGCGAAAGCGGCGCAAGCACGCGAAGCTGTATCGCTCCGACGGCGGCAGCCTTTCCGGGAGGATCAGAAGCAGCGAACAAATCACCAATAGTGAGCTTCGTAAAGCCATAGCCGCATTACGCGGCGGTAATCAAGATCAGGAGGGATAACACTTGGCAAAATCCGACATGATCGAAGTGGAAGGCGTGGTCGTAGAATCACTGCCCAACACCACATTCCAAGTAGACATTGGAAATGGACACACGATCTTAGCGCATATTTCCGGAAAGCTCAGAATGAATTTCATCAGGATTCTGCCCGGCGACAAGGTGACAGTTGAAATGTCTCCTTACGATCTTACCCGCGGTCGAATTACCTGGCGCAGTAAGTAGGAGGTTTATCAAAATGAAAGTAAGACCGTCCGTGAAGCCCATGTGCGAGAAGTGCAAGGTGATCCGTCGTAAAGGCCGTGTCATGGTCATTTGCGAGAATCCCAAGCATAAGCAGAGACAGGGCTAAGTAGAAAGTGGAGGTGCTCTAAATTATGGCACGTATTGCCGGTATTGACCTGCCCAAGGATAAGCGAATCGAGATCGGTTTGACCTATATCTATGGTATTGGCAGAAAGAGCGCTCAGGACATCCTGGCGCAGACAGGCATCAACCCCGACACCCGGGTGAAGGATCTGACCGAGGCCGAGGAAGCCAAGCTTCGTGAGGCCATTGACCAGAGCTATACCGTGGAAGGCGACCTGCGCCGTCAGGTGGCTCTGGATATCAAGCGTCTGACGGAGATCGGCTGCTACCGTGGTACCCGTCATCGCCGTGGGCTGCCCGTTCGTGGTCAGCGCAGCAAGACCAACGCCCGCACCCGCAAGGGTCCCAAGAAGACCATTGCCAACAAGAAGAAGTAAGGAGGGAAGATAGAATATGGCTAACGCTAAGACCGGTAAGAAGGTTATTCGCCGCCGTCGTGAAAAGAAGAACGTCGAGAAGGGCCAGGTCCATATCCGCTCTTCCTTCAACAACACCATGGTCACCGTCACCGACGCACAGGGCAACGCTCTGTCCTGGGCCTCCTCCGGTGGTCTGGGCTTCCGTGGCAGCAAGAAGTCTACCCCCTTCGCTGCCCAGAGTGCCGCTGAGACGGCTGCCAAGGCCGCTATGGAGCATGGCCTGAAGACCGTGGAGGTCTTTGTCAAGGGCCCCGGCCAGGGCCGTGAGGCTGCCATCCGTGCGCTGCAGGCCGTGGGCCTGGAGGTGACGATGATCAAGGACGTCACCCCCATCCCCCACAACGGATGCCGCCCCCCCAAGCGTCGTCGTGTGTAATCGGAACAAGGAGGATAAGTAGAATATGGCTAAGAATATGCAGCCTATCGCTAAGCGCTGCAAGGCGCTGGGCATTTCTCCTACCGTCATGGGTTACTCCAAGAAGGAGACCAAGCGCAACCCCGGCGGCCAGATGAGAAAGAAGAAGAGCGAGTATGCCATCCAGCTCAACGAGAAGCAGAAGGTGAAGTTCGTCTACGGCATCCTGGAGAAGCAGTTCCATATGTACTATGAGAAGGCTTCCCGCATGCCCGGCAAGACCGGCGAGAACCTGCTGACCCTGGTGGAGCGCCGCCTGGACAACGTGGTGTATCGTCTGGGCTTTGCCATGACCCGCCGCGAGGCCCGTCAGCTGGTGAACCATGCGCATTTCACCGTCAACGGCCAGAAGGTGAACATCCCCTCCTATCTGGTTCGCGTTGGCGATGTCATCGAGGTCCGCGAGAGCAGCCGCTCCTCCGTGGCCTTCAAGCGCCTGACCGGCGAGGATGCCCCGCTGGTCACCGTCCCCCAGTGGCTGGAGCGTGACAAGAATGCCCTGAAGGGCACCGTCACCAAGATGCCCGCCCGCGAGGACATTGATATGCCCATTGAGGAACACCTCATCGTCGAGTTGTACTCCAAGTAATAGGGTCGAGACCCTCATAAAGCAAAGGAATCCAAGTAAGCGCGGACGTGTCCGCGCCGTAACGAGAATGAAGGAGGGTACTGCATGATCGAAATTGAGAAGCCCCAGATCGAGTGTATCGAAACGCCCGGCGATGCTTCCTATGGAAAATATGTGATCGAACCCCTGGAGCGCGGTTACGGAACGACCCTGGGCAATGCGCTGCGGCGCATCATGCTCTCCTCTCTGCCCGGCACGGCGGCCACCAGCATCAAGATCGCCGGCGTGCAGCATGAGTTTTCCACCATCCCCGGTGTGAAAGAGGACGTGACCGAGATCGTTCTGAACGTGAAAAGTCTGCTGACCAAGCTGCACTGCGAGGGCACCAAGACCGTCTATATCGAGGCGACTGGTCCCTGCGAGGTGACGGCCGGCGACATCAAGAGCGACGGTGAGGTCGAGGTCCTGAACCCCGAGCTGCACCTGGCCACCCTGGATGTGGGTGCCACCCTGAGCATGGAAATCACCCTGAGCCACGGCCGGGGCTATGTGTCCGCCGACCGGAACAAGGCCCAGCGGCCCGGCGTCATCGGCGTGATTCCCATCGACTCCATCTATACCCCCGTGTATAAGGTGAATTACACGGTGGAAAACACCCGCGTCGGCAGCATGAGCGACTTCGACAAGCTGACGCTGGAGGTCTGGACGGATTCCACCATTTCCGCCCGCGACGCCGTATCCCTGGGCGCGAAGATCCTGTGCGATCACTTTGCCCTGTTCACCGATCTGTCCGACACGCTGGACGGCCGCCCCATCGTGGTGGAGAAGTCCGCCGATCCCCAGAGCACGGTGCTGGATATGACCATCGAAGAGCTGGACCTGTCCGTCCGCAGCTTCAACTGCCTCAAGCGCGCCAACATCAACACGGTGGCGGATCTGATCTCCAAAACCGAGGACGAGATGATGAAGGTGCGCAACCTGGGCCGCAAGTCCCTGGAGGAGGTCATCGGGAAGCTGGAGGCAATGGGCCTGTCCCTGGCCGACGAAGAGAACAACTAACGCGCCCCTGTGCGCATATCCTTACAAGGAGGAAACTGAAATGCCCGGAACTCGTAAGCTCGGTAAGACTACCGATCAGCGTATGGCGATGCTCCGTCAGCAGGTCACCGATTTCCTGGACAATGGCCGGATGGAGACCACCGTCACCCGCGCCAAGGAGATCAAGCCCCTGGCTGAAAAGATGATTACCCTGGGCAAGAAGGGTGATCTGGCTGCCTATCGTCAGGCGCTGAGCTTCATTACCAGAGAGACCGTCGCCCACAAGCTGTTCAAGGAGATCGCTCCTGAATATGCCCAGCGCAACGGCGGCTACACCCGCATCATCCGCACCGGCGTCCGCCGCGGCGATGCTGCCGAGACCGCTATCATCGAACTGGTGAAGTAAAAAACCCCAAACCGCAAATGAGCTCTTTTGTATGGCACAGCCGCCATACAAAAGAGCTCATTTTTGTGCCTTCTTCGCCGCCGACCCCTTGACAAGAGGGATTATGTATGATAGACTAAAATCGGTTTACGATACATAACCCGAAAGGAGATGTTCCCATGAATCCCATGCACCAGTTGACCCGGCGGCCGGTGAAAGCGGCCTTCGGCGCGTTACTGCTGGCCTTAGCGGGGGTGATTCTGGCTCTGTCCGGGGGCCAGTTCTGGGCGGCAGCCCGGACCCGGGCCGGGGTGGAGGCGACCTACACCACCGTGGCGGTGGTTACCGGACGGATCTCCTCGGATGAGGTTCTTACTCCCTCCGCTGAGGGGGGGAGCAACGCGGAGAGCCTCCGGCAGGACAGTGCCATGGCCGCCGCCATCTTCCTGGCGGAGCCGGAACATCAGAACTGGAGCATCATCCGTTCCCGGCCCAGAGTGGGCCTGGTCAGCGGGTACAGCCCCGGCCTGAAGCCTGCCATCTCCCTCTACACCGGCCATAGCAGCAGCGATGCGCCCTATGAATACTCCATTGTCGAGATCCGAGCGGACGCGGTCACGGAAGTAAACAACGATTGGTTCGGCGAATCCGGCAGTGCCAACTGGCAGCTGGACGGCCAGGTGCTGGGGATCTATGGCCTGAACGATGCTTTTCGGGACCCCTCCGGCCAGCGGGCCTCCGTGTCGCTGCACCAGGAGTATGACGACCCGGCGGAGCTGCTGCATCCGGAGGCGGGAAAGCGCTATCTGCTGCTGTCCCACAGTTACGGAGACAGTGAGTGGTCCCTGCGGCGGAACGTAGCCGACTGGGTTTTCATGGAAACCAACGTCCAATTGGACCCTTGGTCCCTGGATATCTCCGGGAATCTGATCCGCTATGACCAGCGCAAGAATCAGAGTGAGCACTGGTATCACACAGCGGGCGGCGATGCTGCGGAGGAACCTGTGGAATTTGCCCCGGAGGAGCTGATCTACAGCGATCCTGTCACCGGCACAGAGGTCATGAACGTCGATCCGGACGCCTTCGGCTGGTTCAGCTTTGCCGTCGATGCGCTCAAGGACACCGGGGAGATCATGGTGGAGGACCCCCAGCAGCCGGGGAACTGGCGCCCGGAGACGGTGGACTATACCCAGTATAACCTGCCCAGCATCCAGGAGCTGCCGGAGGGCGTCACCGCCCAGGAGGTCATAGACAGCACCTCCAGCTGGCGCATGGCCATGGAGTCCATCCAGACCAACAACCACAGCGTGCCGGTGCTGGCGGTGGATTCCGTGGAGGGCATGCTGGAATTTGCCTCCGGAAGGACCCAGATCACCCAGGGCCGCAGCGTCAGCCAGGAGGAGTACCGCGACGGCGCGGCGGTGTGCCTGATCTCCGAGACCCTGGCCCGGGAAAGCGGCCTGGACGTGGGGGATACCCTGCCGCTGTCCCTGTACGAAAAGGGAAAAAACCTGATGCCGACCATGGTTGGAGACAGCGATCCGACGGCATCCTATTACCTGCCGCAAAGGGGCTTCCAGCAGGAGACGGAGTATACCGTCATCGGTCTGTATCGCCAGAGCAACGAATGGAGCCAGGGCGTGGCCAGTTTCACGCCCAACACCGTACTGGTGCCGCGAAAGAGCGTTACCTGCGCCGTGGAGACCGGCGAAACGGGGCTGGGGGTCAGCTCCGGCTGTCTTTGGGAGACGATGGTCCTGCAAAACGGCACCATCGACCAGATGGAGGCCCGGCTGGCGGAAAACGGCCTGGGCGGCACGGTCACCTACTACGACCAGGGGTACAGCGACATTGTGGAGAGTCTGGACGGTTACACCCGGGTGTCCCGGACAGTGCTTCTGGTGGGCCTGGCCCTGTGGGCGGTGGTTTTGGCGGCGTACTGCGTGCTGCTTCCCATGCAGGAAGGGAAAACCGCCCTGCGCATGTGGACACTGGGCGCAAAACGCCGGGATATTGCGGGACAAATCTGGACGCCCTCGGCATTGATGGCCCTGGCGGGGACAATCATCGCGTTGGCGGTCAGCATCCCCGGTATGTCCTGGGCCACGGACAAAATCCAGGCCCTGACCGGCTCTGATCTGACGCTGAAGGTGTCCGTCGGCCAGACCGTCGCCCTGTGCGCCGCAGCCCTGGCCATTGCCCTGGCAGTGATTGCCCTGGTCAGCGTATCCACCGCACAGCGGGGCATCCGCAAGGCGGAATAAGCAAATCAAAAGGCGAAAGGAGGACCGCCTATGACGCCCTATTTTTTCAAGCAGATGCGCAAGCGCACCAGCCTGTGCCTGGTGGTGGTGCTGACGGCCCTGGCGTTTTCCCTGGCCCTGTGTATGCTCCAGCGGTCCCGGGACCAGATGGCCGCACGCATTGAGGAGGTTTATGACAATCTGGAGGTCCGGTGCAGCGTCACCAATCTCACGGGGACCCAATCGGATCAGCTGAACCTGCCGGATTGGGTGCTGCGGCTGTTCGACGGGGAAAAGACCTACGGCAATTTCCAGGACAACGACCTGTTCGCCCCCTATGTCCGGGATGTGCAGGTGCGGTCCACGGTGTACTGCACCACCCCCGGCGACCAGGACCGGCTGACCCTCAGCGGCGTCACCGGGATGAAGGCGGACAGCTCCCTGCTGGCCTCCTCGGGCTGCACCGTCATCTGGCGGGAGGGCTTCGGCGAGGATATGTTCCGGGGGCGGGGCTTCTCCCTGCTGCTGCCGGAGGAGCAGGCGCATCTGGTGGACGGGGACGGCTATGTGACCCTGGAGTTCACCGGGGTGGAGGGGGACAATATCCAGCACCGCTTCCTGGAGGCGGGGACCTATACCGGCGGGTCCGGGCGGCTGTACTGCTCCTGGTGGGTGGTGCGGCAGCTGTGTGAGGAGACCTACGGCGGTCTGACGCTGGACAGTCTGTCCGCCGCCATGGCGGACAACCGGAAGATCGGCGAGTTCTGGGACGGGTACGCCAGCCGCTATTTCGTGGCCCCCACCAAGGACGGCACCCCGGTGCCCTGGGAGGGGTCCCGGCTGTACCGCACCTATCCCTTCGCCCTGGCCATTTATGACGACGTGCTGGTGAAAACCGTGGAGCAATTGCAGCAGAACCAGCGGCTGCTGGGGCTGGTGTCCTGGCTGCTGGGGCTGGCCTCCTTCGGAGTGGGGGCGGTGTTCAGCATCCTGCTGCTGCGCCACCGCAGCCGGGAGCTGAAGCTGCAGTTCATCCTGGGCCAGAGCCGGGGCAGCATCTTAGTGTGGGCCCTGACGGAGCACGGCATCCTCAGTCTGCTGGGGGTGATCATCGGCGCAGGGGGCTTCTGGCTGGCCTTCCGGACGGCCCCGGCCTGGGGGCCGGTGGCGGGCTTCTGGGTGATGAACCTGGCGGGCACGGCCCTGGCGTATCTTCTGACCATGCGGCGAAAGTTTCTGGAATCAAATCTGGGGAGGGAATAAATATGAACATCCAGCTGCAAAACGTTACCTATACCTATGCCGGGAAGTATCAGCGGGTCACCGCCGTGGACGGCGTCAGCTATACCTTCCACGACGGGACCCTGTACACCATCATGGGGGCCTCCGGCAGCGGCAAATCCACGCTGCTGAGCCTTTTAGCGGGGCTGAAGCTGCCCACGGAGGGGGAGATCACCCTGGACGAGCAGCCCATCCGGCTCATGGACCGCAGCGCCCTGCGGCGGGACACGGTGTCGGTGATCTATCAGGATTTCAACCTGTTTCCGCTGCTGACGGCGGAGGAAAACGTGTGCTATCCCCTGCGGCTGCAGAAAATGGACAAGGAAAGGGCCCTGGAGCTGGCCCGGCAGCGGTTGACGGATATGGGCATCCGGGAGTCGTATTTCCGGAAGCTGCCCAATCAGCTGTCCGGCGGCGAGCAGCAGCGGGTGGCCATCGCCCGGGCCCTGGCGGCGGGCAGCCGGGTGATCCTGGCCGACGAGCCCACCGGCAGTCTGGACAGCGACAACGGGCGGATGATCGTGGAGACTCTCCAGCGGCTGGCCCACCAGGAGGAGCGCTGCGTCATCGTGGTGACCCACGATCCCAAGGTGGCCGAGGCCGCCGATATCCGGCTGCATATGCAGGACGGAAAGCTCAGCGGGGAAGAAGTATAAAGCCGAACCCCCTGTATCCCATGGGATACAGGGGGTTCGGGCAGCTTGCAGCCTGCGGGCGGCAAACTCTGCGAGGCTTTTGGGAAAAGCCATCTGTTCAGGATTCGCCGAATTCCCGGGTCAGGTCCCGGTCCAGCAGGGTGCGCAGCTCCGCCATGGGGTCCGCGCCGCAGTAGAGAATGCGGTGCACCGCCTGGCAGATGGGCAGCT
>OHAS01003669.1_pt1 | contig 10079 bp, 7 predicted proteins | sample 1577131 | NCBI WGS metagenome assembly OHAS01 (sample SAMEA3541566, study PRJEB24748) | human gut metagenome | biome: human gut; feature: human-associated habitat; material: faeces | place: China | collected 2012
CTGCCGCCGCGAGCGAGGCCGACTTCATCCCCTATGTGGAAACCGCGGAAGGCAAGTACACCTACGACGTGCCCGTTGATGCGCTCGACGAGGACACCGCCTGTGCCGCGTGGAGTATTAGAAAAGAGCAGTGGTACGACCGCACGCTCGTGTTCGAATCCGCCGGCGTCGATCTGCGCGCCGACGCACTGAAGTAACGCCATGCGGTCGATTCTTCCCAAGGGGGAAAACAGGAAGCGCCGCAGCATCGCGGCGCGCGCGATCGCCTGCGTTCTCGTCGCCCTGCTCGCGCTTCCCTTCGCGGGGTGCAGTGCGAGCCCGAACGCGACCGGTGGCACGGCGCGCTCTCAGAAATACACTGTGAGTGTCTCGCTTTCCGGTGGGTCAGGGCGCGCAAGCATCGCCTCACCCACCACAATTGTGAAGGATGGCGACACCTACACCGCGACGGTCACCTGGTCGAGTTCGAACTACGACAAGATGACCGTCGACGGCGTGGACTACGCGCCCGTAAACGACGGCGGCAACTCCACGTTCGAGATACCCGTCACGCTCGACGAGGACATCGCCGTGTCGGCCGAGACCGTCGCCATGTCGACGCCGCACACCATCGACTACACGATCCACTTCGACTCATCCACCATGAAGGAGAAATCGGGCGACGATGCAAGCGGCGGCTCCCCTGCAGGAACGGCTTCAAGCGCCGCGGCCGACTTCCACAACGCCGATTTGGGCTGCGGCTGGGAGCCGACGGGGGCGCTTCAGCTTGAATACGCCGAGCACTTCACTGTCGACGAGTTCGAAGGCGGCCTGCGGCTTATCTGCGTTTCGAACGGGGAGCGCTTCCTCGTGGTGCCGCAAGATGCGAAGGTACCTGATGGGTTAAGCTCCGACATCGCGGTCATAAGGCGCCCCGCCGACAAGGTGTACCTCGTGTCGTCGGCGACGATGTGCCTGGTCGACGCGCTCGATGCGAACGACAATATCTTAATGTCGGGCACGAAAGCCGACGATTGCTCGGTCGCGGGCTTCAAAAGCGCGCTCGGAAGTGGGGCGATCGCCTACGGCGGCAAGTACAGCGCGCCCGACTACGAGCGAATATCGGCCTCGGGCTGCACGCTCGCCATCGAGAACACCATGATCAACCACACGCCCGATGTGAAGGAAAAGCTGCAGAAGCTCGGGCTCGTCGTGCTCACCGAACAGTCGTCGAGCGAGCCCAAAGCACTCGGGCGCGTCGAGTGGATTAAGCTTTTCGGCGTCCTGTTCGACAAGGAAGACGAGGCCACGCACCTGTTCAACGAGCAGAAGGCCCGCGTCGAGCAAACGTCGGGGCTCGCGTCGTCAGGTAAAACCGTGGCGTATTTCTACATTAACTCGAACGGGGCCGCCGTCACGCGGCGGGCGGGCGACTACGTGGCGCAGATGATCGAGCTTGCAGGCGGTAGCTACGCGCTCGATGACGCGCAGACGGCGTCGACGTCAGGTTCGTCAGTAACGCTCGAAATGGAGCGCTTCTACGCGGCAGCGAAGGATGCCGACATCATCGTCTACAACGGCACCATCGACGAATCGGTTGCCACCTTGAACGACTTCGTAGGCAAAAACGCGCTATTGTCGCAGTTCAAAGCCGTGAAGAACGGCAACGTCTGGGTCACAAGCGCCGACATGTACCAGCAGATGACTTCTACCGCCGACATTATCGACGAGCTGCACGGGGCGTTCACCGGCGATGACACGAGCGACTTCCATTATCTGAGGAAGCTCGGCTAGCACCATGAGAAGCCGACTTTCCATGGCATACGACGAATCGGGGCGCGCCGCGCGGTGTCGCGTCGTGACGGCGCTGCTCGCTGTTGCCCTCATCGTGCTCGTCGGGACCAACCTGTGCATCGGGAGCGTGCTCGTGCCCGCAGACCACATCCCCGGCATCCTTTCGGGCGGCGCGGCCAATTCCATGGAAAGCCAGGTCATCTGGGAGATTCGACTGCCGCGCGTACTTTCAGCCGTGCTTCTCGGCGGGGCACTTTCGCTCTCCGGGTTCCTGCTGCAGACGTTTTTCAACAACCCCATCGCCGACCCGTTCACCTTGGGCGTCTCCTCGGGCGCAAAGTTCGTCGTCGCGCTTACGATGATCGTACTTCTGGGCGCAAACCAGGCCATGTCCTCGCCGGCCATGGTGGCCGCAGCGTTTCTGGGCTCGCTTATCACCATCGGTTTCGTGCTCCTCATCGCACGGCGCATAAGTTCCATGGCCATGCTCATCGTGGCGGGCGTCATGGTGGGATACATCTGCTCGGCGGCGACGAACTTCCTCATCGCCTTCGCCGACGACCAGTCCATCGTGAACCTGCACAACTGGTCTTTGGGTAGCTTCTCGGGTTCGAGCTGGGACGACGTCGCGGTCATCACGGTCGTGGTGATCACCGTAAGCGCATGCGTATTCGCGATATCGAAGCCCCTTTCCGCCTTCCAGCTGGGAGAAGCCTACGCGAAAAGCGTCGGCGTGAACGTCGCACGCTTCCGCGTGGCGCTCGTCCTTCTAGCGAGCATGCTCTCCGCCTGCGTGACCGCGTTCGCTGGTCCGGTGTCGTTCGTAGGCATTGCGGTTCCGCATCTCGTGAAGTCGGCGCTAAAGTCGTCGAAGCCCATCCGCGTGATTCCTGCGTGCTTCTTGGGAGGCGCCATCTTCTGCGCGGGCTGCGATTTGATCGCGCGCACACTGTTCTCTCCCGTCGAACTTTCCATCAGCGCTGTCACCGCCATCTTCGGCGCGCCGGTGGTTATCGCGCTCATGTTGAAGAAGCGGGTGAGGTAGATGGGAGAATTCGCGCCGCGGCCCAAAACGCTCGGAGGGGACATTCCATGCTTAGACAGTCCTGAGCTCGCACGAAAGCGCCAGAAGGCACTTTCGGCTCGTGCGGAACTGCGCGAGGAACGCCTCCTCCGAGCGGAGCCGAACCTCGAAACTCCGGTCGAAACGCAGGCTGACGGAGCGCCGCTTTTCCGCATAAGCGACCTGTCGGCGGGCTACGACAAGAAGGTCGTAGTCGAAGGCGTCGATCTGGAGGTTCGCGCGGGCGATGTCGTGGCGCTCATCGGGCCGAACGGCTCGGGCAAGTCGACCATCTTGAAAACCATCACACGCCATCTGGCACCGCTTGCCGGCGCGGTCGAGCTCGACGGGCGGGAGATTTCCCGATGGAAGACGGCGGAGTTCGCAAGGAACCTTGCCGTTATGCTGACAGATCGCCCCCGGACCGAGCTCCTCACCTGCCGCGATATCGTAGAGACGGGAAGACATCCCTACACCGGGCGAATGGGCGCACTCTCGCCTAACGACCATAGTCGGGTCGACGAGGCCATGAAAACCGCACATATGGAAGAGCTCGCCGAGTGCGACTTCATGCAGATAAGCGACGGGCAACGCCAGCGCGTCATGCTCGCACGCGCCATCGCACAGGATCCGCGTGTGCTCGTGCTCGACGAGCCCACGTCGTATCTCGATATCCGCTACCAGATCGACCTGCTGCGAATACTTCGCCACCTTGCGAAATCGCGGAATGTGGCTGTCATCATGTCCATCCACGAACTCGAGCTCGCGCAGAAAAGCGCCGACAAGGTGATTTGCGTGAAGGACGGCCGGGTCTTCCGCGCCGGCGCACCCGAGGACATATTCACGCGCGAGACGATTGGCGAGCTCTACGGCCTTCAACATGGCACCTTCAACGAGCGCTTCGGCAGCGTGGAAATTGGACGCCCGCACGGCGATGCGCACACGTTCGTCATCGCCGGCGCAGGTACGGGGTCGGCTGTGTTTCGCCAGCTCATCCGGCAGGGCAAGGCGTTCTACGCGGGCGTTCTGCACGAAGGGGACATCGACTGCGAGCTTGCGCGCGACCTAGCGGCGGAATGCGTGGCCGAGCGCGCCTTCGAGCCGATCGGGGATAAAACCATAGCCCGCGCCAAAGAGCTCCTCGTCCACTGCGCGCGTCTTATCGTGTGCCCCGCCGCCTTCGGCACCATAAACGCCCGCAACGCAGAGCTCGTCGAGTTCGCACGATCGCATGGTATCGAGGTCATGCAAGCGTGCGAAGGCGCATCGGAGGATTCCCAATTGGAGTGGGAAGGATAAACTGGACTTTCTTTTAAGGATCCTCAGGCTACAGCTCCTACGCGGCGAGGTCTACAAGGCGCCGGAGAACTTCATGAACAGGAATTTCCACGCCGACGAGCCCAACCTGCTGTGGCTCACCGACATCACCGAGTTCAGGCTCCCGGGCGGCGAGAAGGTCTACCTGAGCCCGGTCATCGACTGCTTCGGCGGGATGCTCGTCGCCTGGTCGATCGGGCTGCACCCCGACAAGCGCCTCGCGAACTCAAGCCTGCGCCTAATCCAAGCGAGATTCCAGACTCGACAGGCCATTGAGAGTCAGGTCGTTGGCGACCTCCGAGACGCGCTCGATAGGAACCGAGCCGTCAGACAGCGCCCATGTGCGATAGATTCCGATAATACCCGACAGCAAAAACGCCAGATAGTAGTCGAACATCTCGTCCTTGAGACCTTGGGGCAGCAGATCGCGCTCGGCAATCTCGTGCTCGAGCGGCGCACGAAGACGAGCCATAAAATCATCGAGCGGAATGTTCTCGATCAGCTGACGATTGAGCACCAGGTTGTTGCACAGCGCCTCGTTAACGGTTTTAAAGAAGGTCGCCGCCGCGCCCAGGGCGCGCTCGTTGGTGTCACCGTCCATGGAAGCAAGCGTTTTCTCGACCGAGTCGACAATCATCTCCACCACATCGACGGCAATGGCATCGAGCAAGCCATCAACCGTACCAAAGTGCACGTAGAAGGTTTTACGGTCGACATTGGCCTCGCGCGCGATGGCACTCACCGTAATGTCTGCCAGCGGCTTTTCCATGAGCAAGCGCTCAAAAGCGGAAAGGATGGCATTGCGGCTGCGAACGATACGGCGATCAATACGCGGTTTACTGGTGGCCATGGGTGTGTCCCTTCGATATGCGAGCATTCATCAACAGATGAGAGATAATCTACGTAAGAGGATTATCCCCCATACAGCTCAAATATGCCCCGCATCATGAAGAACGCACGACTGCCCTACCGCGACTTAGGGTGCTTCTTCTTATTGAGCGCCGACGGAGATACGCGGATACCGTCGCCCGTCTGGCGCACATAGGCTTTATGAGCCGGCTTAGCGGTCCCAGAAGCCTTCTGAGCGTGCTTCCTGGGATCAACGGTAACAGCATTCGTGGGGTGCGGCTTAGTGGGCGCAGAGGGCGTCTGAGGCTCGCGGCCGAGCTTGCGCATCACGCGATCCCAGCGCGCATGGATGCTCTCGTTGTGGGCGCTCTTAAGGCCCAGCAGGGGCGCAGCCAAAATGGTCGGCGCGATAAACGTAATGAGACGCCACAGCAGATAGCCGGCGGTCGAAGCCGACCCAAAGAAATGACCCAAGAACAAAGCAAAGCCGCCCTCAGCGCCACCAGTTCCACCGGGCAAGGGAACCGCAGAGCTCAGCAGCTGGACAAAGGCGCTCGCGGCCATGACCGAGAAAAAGTCGACCTCGTGGTGGCCAAAGGCGAGCATCAGAAAATACGGCACCAGATAGAAAAACGCGAGCTGCAGCATGGTGATAAACACGGTGAGCAGCATGGAAGAAAAATGTCCGGCCGAAAGCTTGAACTTCTCGGAGAAGGAGTAGATCTCGCCATCGACAAACGAGCGCCATCCATCGATCTTAGTGGCCGAGACACCTATGCGCTCGAGCCAATTGATGATGCAATGGGCGACGCGCGTGACGGTCTTAGGCATGAGCGCGACGGCGAAGATGCCGAGCAGGATGCAGCAGTGACCGCCAAAACTAAAGACGCACAGCAGCGTCATGTCGCCATAGCGCTCGGCAAAAAACGGCATGCGAGCAAGCAATAGGATAGCGCCCCAGGCAACGAGGCCAAACTGATACACAATAAATCGGGTGAACTGCGTGGCACCCGCTTCGCCCACGTTTTGGCCCGCTTTGGTCAGGCGGTAGATCTGGGCAGGCGTAGAGCCCATCATCATGGGCGTCAGGTTGCCAAAGAAGATGCCACTCGCCTCGACCGAGATCAGGTCGCGAATGCCGACGGGTGAATTGGGGTCGAGCCAGACGGCGATCGCATAGGCCACAATGCCAAAGAACAGATACATAAACATGCAAAGACACGCGACAACGAGCCAGGGCGCCTGGACGCTCGACATAGCGGCCCAGAACTGCCCCATCTGCCCGGTTACCACCAGATAGACGATATAACCCACCAGCACAACGCCGATAAAGATTGCGCCGCGGCGTGCGCTCTTATTGTCATCGCCGCCCGAGGCCTCAACCTCGACCTGGGGCTTGGACGTATGCTGAGAGGACTCCGTCATGAGACTCCTTCTAACAGTCAAAATATCTTGGTTATTGTACCCGTAAGGGCCATAGGCAGAACGCAAAGCTCTGGTTCAAACGGGAATTGCAGACGGTTGTTTGAAAATAAAAACCCGGGCTTCCATAGGAAGTCCGGGTATCAGATGCGTGGTAGCCCGTACCAGATTCGAACTGGTGATCTCCGCCTTGAGAGGGCGGCGTCCTAAACCGCTAGACGAACGGGCCACATGACATCTGCACTGCCGTGCTGCGAAGAAATATATTACGGGACAAAAAACATCAGCGCAAGAAGAAATTCCAAATTGCCGAAAAAATTGTCGGCAGGTTATGGAACGCGCAGGTCAACTGGTTAGCTAGTTCAAGTTGAGATGAGCCAGGAGGGCTTCGCGGTTGTTGGGGATGTTGTCCTCGATCACGGCGTCGAGGGCAGCGTTGAGAAGCTGCCCCAGCTCCGCCCCCGGCTTGACGCCGGCGCGGATCAGATCGCCACCATTGATGGCAAGCATCTTGAGTGTATAGGGCTCCCCCGCCTGCAGCAGATCGTGGGCGAGCGTACGCATCTCCTCGATCGTCTCGACGTAATAGAAGCACGAGGGCGCCTTGCCGAGCGTGTCGGCACGCTTAAGGTCCATGAGCTCGTCCATCAGACGCGGCGTATCGACACCCTCGCCCGAAAGCGCGCGCATCATATTGAGCAGGCAGGAGCGCTCGGGGCGCAGCGGCTTGTCATGGTATTTGATCAGCAGGCACACATCGCGCACCAAATCGTGCGAGAGCGCCAGGCGATCCATGATGACACGCGCCTTCTTGGCGCCGAGCTCGGGATGACCGTAGAAGTGGCCGCTGCCGTCGTGATCGACCGTAAAGCACTCGGGTTTGGAAACGTCGTGCAAAAACGCAGCCCACATAAGGCTCGACGAGGGCGCGACGCCGTCGCACAGCGCCAGCTCCCCTGCCACCGTCAGCACGCGGGCGATATGCTCGTAGACGTTAAACGCATGATAGACGCTGCGCTGATCAAACCCGCGAGCGGACGCGAGCTCGGGCACGGCGGCGCAAACAAGCTCGGGGTAGTGCAGCATCGCGTCTCCCCCATGGCCGGTCGAAAGGATACCCTCGAGCTCAATGCCCACGCGCTCGCGCGCCACAGCATCGAGCAGCGGCGCGCACTCGGCAAGCGCCTGTTTAGTCTTAGGCTCGATCATATAATCCAGACGGCAGGCAAAACGCACCGCGCGCAGCATGCGAAGCGCGTCCTCGTTAAAACGACGCTTGGGATCTCCAACGGCGCGGATGAGCTTGCGGTCTAGGTCGCCCTGACCATCGTAGCGGTCGAAAAGACCACGCTCGGGATGCCAGGCCATAGCGTTAACGGTAAAGTCACGACGCGCCAGATCGTCCTCAAGCGACGCCGCACGCTCCACACTCTGGGGATGGCGGCCGTCGGTGTAAAAGCCGTCTAGGCGGTAGGTGGTGACCTCAATGCGCTCATCATCGCAAATAGCCGTGATGCCGCCAAATTTTATGCCCGACTCGACCACGGCAATATCAGCCGCTTCGAGCGCCTCTTTGGACTCCTGCCACAGGCCGCTGCAGCACATGTCAACATCGTGGCTGGGGCGTCCCATCAGGGCATCACGTACCCAACCGCCCACGTACCAAGCCTCAAGACCTGCTGCCTCAAGCGCACGCAGGACACGGATAGAGGCATCGGTCGGCTGCGTACCGTTGAGCGAAACATTGCACATGCCTATGGCCTCCTGCGACTATCAAATTGGCTATCGATTGCGTCTGCAAGAAGTCTAGCAAGAAACAGCCTCCACTGCACACGCAAGTCCGATAAACAAAAACGCATCCGTCCTGGTCTAAGACGGATGCGAAATAATTGAACTATTCAGGCAAGGTGCCGGAACTAGCAAACCTGACGAATTGCAATACCCTTCTGATACTCATCGACCTTGGCATAATCGCCCAGACCCGGGCACTCGACCACGTTGGCGCCGGTGGCCATCGAGAGGCGCAGGGCGTCCTCGACGCGCTCGGGAGCGTCGTGCCACACGGACAGGAAGGCGGCCAGCGAAGAGTCACCGGCGCAAACGGTCGACAGCAGCTTGACCTCAAAGGTGCGGTTGGCAAACCAGATGTGCTCGCCGTTGGAGAAGTACGCGCCGGCGCCACCCAGGGTCAACAGCACGTTCTTGGCGCCCTTGGCATGCAGCTCGGCCATGGCAGCCTTGACGGACTCATCGTCGCCGCCGCTCACCTTAATGCCAAAGATGTCGAGCAGCTCGTCGTCGTTAGGCTTAATGAGGAGCGGCTCCATAGCAATGAGGTCGGCCAACTGATGGCTCGAAATATCGAGCACGAACTCGGCGCCCTTTGCCTTAACGCGGCGAAGCACCTCGGCCAGGAAGCCCTCAGAGGTGTTGGGGGGCAGCGAGCCGCTAATGACCAGGCAGGTCATGTCCTCGAGCGAATCGATCAGCTCAAACATCTCCTGCTCGTTGGCCTCGTTGATGGCGGCACCGGCGTTGACCATGTTGTACTCGGTGTCGGGACCGGCATTGAGGAACACGTTGACACGCGTGATGCCGTCGGTCCACACGGGCTTGACGGGAACGCCCAGGGCCTCGGCGCCCTTAACGATGAACTCGCCCGAGAAGCCGGCGAAGAAGCCCAGGATCGTGGTGTCGACGCCGTAGTGGTCGAGCGTAAACGAAACGTTGAGACCCTTGCCGTTGGGGGTGTAGACAGCGTTACGGGTGCGGGTAACGGTGTTGGCGGACAGGCCATCGCAGGAGATGTTGTAGTCAATAGCGGGATTTGCAGTAAGCGTGTAAATCATGAATGTTCCTTTCACGAAGCAACGTGTTAATGAAAGTATATTCCACGCTTCGGCAAAAGGCTACAACAACTCGGTGAACGGTGTGGAACGCGTGAAGCGCGGCTCCGAGGTTCGAGTGGGACAAAAAAAACGGCGCCCCGGTCGAAACCGGGACGCCGTATGCGCACGAGTTTGTCGCGTTTCGCTTACTTGCGATCGAGCTTGCGGACAGCAACGCGCTTGCTGTACTCGTCGACGTGACCAAAGTCGCCGATGCCGACGGACTCAGCAACGTTGGCGCCGGTGGCCATAGCGAGCTTCATGGCCTCCTCGACGTTGTCGCGATCCCTGTACCACTTGTGCAGGAACGCAGCGAGGGTGCAGTCGCCGGCGCAGACGGAAGAGACAAGCTTGATGTTGAACTCACGCTTGGCATACCAGATGTCCTCGCCGTTGGAGAAGTAAGCGTCACCGCGGCTACCACGGGTGAGCAGCACGTTCTGGACGCCGGCCTCGTGAGCCAGCTTCATGGCAACGCGGACCTCGTCGTCGGTGTCGACCGGCACGCCGAAGATAGCCTTCATCTCGTGATGGTTCGGCTTAATGAGCAGCGGCTTCTTGTGAGCGAGCTCCTTGAGCTTGTCGGAGGACAGGTCCAGGACGACGTCGGCGCCGCGGGCCTGAGCGTGCTCCATGACCTGAGCCAGGAAGTCAGGCGTAGCTTTGGGAGGCACGGAACCGGAGACGATCAGGCACTCAAGGTCGCCCGCGGTGTCCTATGCCCAACTGGTGCGCACCTTAAAGGAACAGTACATGGAGAACCCGTC
>OHAS01003678.1_pt1 | contig 10063 bp, 5 predicted proteins | sample 1577131 | NCBI WGS metagenome assembly OHAS01 (sample SAMEA3541566, study PRJEB24748) | human gut metagenome | biome: human gut; feature: human-associated habitat; material: faeces | place: China | collected 2012
GGCAGAACTTGTAGTTAAGAAGGTTCTTGTAAGAAATCTTCATAAAGACCGTGCTCCAATTGACAGAGAATTACTGACTGACAACTGGAAGGATATTATTGAAGATAAGGATATTGAGATTGTAATAGAGCTTATGGGTGGAACTACTCCTGCAAAGCAGTATATTCTTGAGGCACTTGAGGCTGGAAAGCAGGTTGTTACTGCCAATAAGGATCTTCTTGCTGAGTATGGTGAAGAGGTTATGGGAATGGCAGACAAAATGCATGCTGATCTTCAGTTTGAGGCGGCTGTTGCAGGAGCAATTCCAATAATCAGACCATTAAAGCAGAGCATGGCTGGCAACAATATCACAGAGATTATCGGTATTGTTAACGGAACAACTAATTATATCCTTACCAAGATGACTGAATCAGGAATGAATTACAAAGACGCTCTTGCCAAGGCAACTGAATTAGGATATGCAGAGGCAGACCCTACAGCAGATGTTGAAGGATATGATGCAGGAAGAAAGATGGCTATTATGTCATCAATCGCATTTAATTCAAGAGTAACATTTAATCAGGTATATACAGAGGGTATTACTAAGATTACAGCAGAAGATATTAAGTATGCTAAGGAATTCGGCTATGTTATCAAGCTTCTTGGTCTTGCCAGAAATACGCCGGACGGAATTGAAGTTAAGGTTCATCCTATGCTTATTGATGAGAATCACCCTCTGGCTACAGTAAGAGATTCATTTAATGCGGTATTTGTTCATGGAGATGCAAGTGATGATACCATGTTTATGGGCAGGGGCGCAGGCCAGATGCCAACAGCTTCTGCTGTTATGGGTGACATTATTGATGTATGCCGTAACATAGTTCATGGCTCATGCGGCAAGATTGGCTGCTCATGCTACAAAGAGCTTCCTGTTAAGGATATATCTGAAACCAGGAGCAAATTCTTCTTAAGAATAGAAGCATTAGACAAGCAGGGGGTTCTTGCTAACATTGCAAGTGTTCTTGGAAACAATGATGTAAGTATTGCGCAGGTGGTCCAGAAGAGCCGTAAGGACGGTGTTGCTGAACTGGTTATCATTACTGATGTCGTTGCAGAGAAGAATTTTAATGATGCAATGACAGTATTTAACGGACTTTCAGTGGTAAAAGAGATTGCCGGAGTAATCAGAGTTTATTAATCAGAATAGGGAAATATATATGGCTAAGAAATATTATGCTGTGCGTGTAGGTAAAGTTCCTGGAATATATCAGACATGGGACGAATGTAAGAAGAATGTGCATGGTTTTCCAGCTGCCGAATATAAGAGCTTTCCATCTGAGGAAGAGGCGAAGGCTTATATGGGAAGGGAAGCTGTACAGGAGATTAATGGAAAGACCGGAAGTGGCAATATGGAAGATGTAATGCCTGACAATGATTATGCATTTGTTGATGGTTCTTTTAATATTGCAACCGGAGTGTATGGATATGGCGGTTTTCTTATGCATGATGGCGTAAGATATGAATTGTCAGGCAATGGCAGTGATAAAGAGATGGCTTCAATGCGTAATGTTGCAGGCGAGATTTTTGGTTCAATGGCAGCGATGGAATATGCCATAAACCACGGCATCTTGTCTGCTGACGCATTTGGTGTATTGCCTCCAGTATCTATCTTGACTCCGGAGCAAACTCAATACTACTTCTTGTCTGGATTTACCGCTAAATTAGCAGGTACAGAGCGTGGTATCACGGAACCGACTCCTACATTCTCCGCTTGTTTCGGTGCTGCTTTCTTGTCATTGCACCCGACAAAATACGGCGAAGAGTTGGTTAAGAAGATGGAAATGACTGGCGCTAAGGCTTACTTGGTGAACACCGGTTGGAACGGTAGCGGCAAACGTATCTCTATCAAAGATACAAGAGGTATCATCGACGCTATCCTTGATGGTTCTATCAACGAGGCTCCGACAAAGAAGATCCCGTATTTCGACTTCGAGGTTCCGACTGCATTACCGGGCGTAGATCCGAAGATCTTAGATCCTCGCGATACCTATGCTGATCCTGCTCAATGGGATGAGAAAGCGAAGGATTTGGCTGCTCGCTTCCAGAAGAACTTTGCTAAGTTCACGGGCAACGAAGCTGGTAAGGCATTGGTTGCTGCTGGTCCTCAGTTATAATTGCTTAAAAAACCTTGATCAAAAAAGGTCAAGGTTTAAAAATATCTTTATAAAAAAGCGTGGAATTACTAATTCTGCGCTTTTTTTATGATAACTGCGTTAATTTTATTATAAATGTGAATTTGAAAATGGGGGAAATCTATGAAGAAAAAGAATATTGCATGGCTGCTGTCTGCGGCTATGATCCTGACAACAGCGGCGGCTCCGGTGGAGACAGTGTCTGTGTATGCGGCTGAGGAATTTCAGGCAGATGAAACAGAAGTAGCAGGAACAGAAAACGGAGATACAGCGACAGAGACAACAGCGGAAATTGCAGTAGATGCAGCGGAAAATGAAACTGCAGGAGCGGATGAAAGTGAGGAAACTGTCGCTGCAGCGTCAGACGCAGAAGGCGAGGAAGAAATTGAAAGTGAAGTATCCGATGAGAATGCGCAGGCTGACGATACCAGTAATCTGGAGATGTTTGACGACAGTGCAGAGGAACTGAATGTAGAGACAGAAGCAGACAGCTCTGAGAATGTAGAACTGGAAGCAGAAGTGGAAAATGGTTTTTCAGATGGAGAAGCTGTGATAGCTGGTGCGGGCGACAGTTCGGAAGTTGTTGACAGTGGAAGCTGTGGAAGTAATGCTACTTATAAGCTGTATGGGGATGGACGGCTTGTGATTGAAGGTAGTGGTGTGGCATTTTCCTGGCAGTTTAGAAATGATGAAAGGATTAAAAGCATAGAAATTGGAGAAGGAATTACTTCTCTTAATTGTGGGTCATGGGATGGTATATTTCAGGATTGTAAGAATTTAACCAGTGTTACATTACCAAAAAGTTTAACAAGTTTGGGAAATTATACATTTTCAGGTTGTAGTAATTTAAGTACAATTATATTGTCGGAAAACCTGACAAGTATTGGAGAATGCGCATTCAGCAATTGCGATAGTTTAAGCAGTATTAATATTCCTAAGAGTGTGTCAACAATAGAAAGAGAGACATTTTATGGATGCAGCAATCTGAAAGATGTTGTATTAAAGGATGGAGTAACGACTATAGGTGAAGGTGCATTTCAGTATTGCAGCAGTCTGAGCAATATTAATATTCCTAAAAGTGTAACATCAATAAAACAGAGAGCATTTAGCCAATGTGGAAAGCTGAATAATATTGTATTACCGGAGGGACTTACAACTATTGAAGAAAGTACGTTCTATAATTGCAATAGTCTGAGCAGTATTAATATTCCCAACAGTGTGACATCAATTGGAAAGGCTGCGTTTGAGAATTGCAGCAGCTTAAGCAGTATTGTATTACCGGACAGCCTGACAACTTTAGGAGAGAACGCATTTGGAAATTGTGAGAAGCTCAGCAATGTAACACTTTCCAAAAATCTGAAAAGTATAGAAGCGAATACTTTTTATAATTGCAGTAGCCTAACAGCTATTGAAATTCCGGATAATCTGACAGATATAGGAACAGGAGTATTTTCCGGTTGTTCAGATTTGAGAAGTGTTAAACTTCCATACGGACTTAAACGTATAAATAATTCTATGTTTTCAGGGTGCGGAAGATTGAACAGTATTGTAATTCCAGACGGTGTCACAGAAATTGGAGAAGCGGCTTTTTCAGGCTGTGGAAGACTGACGGAAATTAATCTGCCAGCTGGAATGACAACGATTGAAGCTGGCGCATTTAGGAACACTGGGGTAACAGAGTTCAAATTACCAAATGGTCTGAAAACAATCGGAGACAGTGCATTTTCAAGTGGTCAATACAGTACGATGATAGTTCCGGGATCCGTAACAGATATAGGAAAATATGCATTTGCAAGTAATGACAATTTAAAAACAGTTGAACTTCCGGACAGTATCACCGAAATCAAAGACGGTACATTTGATGATGATGACAATCTTGAAAGCATAAAATTCCCGAAGAATCTGAAAACAATTGGAGAGCATGCATTTACCTGGTGTCGTAGCATTAAGAGTCTAGAACTTCCAGATAGTGTAACAGAAATTGGGGAATATGCATTTTCAGCCTGTTATGGTCTCGAAACAATTCATTTGCCAAAAGGACTGACAAATGTTGTATATGGTACATTTGTAGACTGCAGTAAACTTAAAGACATCACCATTCCAGAAAATGTAACCAAGATTGATACCGATGCATTTAAAGGTTGTCAGGCGCTCAGAAGTGTTTACATTCCAGGAAATTCTGTAAAAATCGAGAAACGTGCGATCGGCTACAATTCAGATACTGAGAAGAACAGTACACTTGTGATCATAGGCCATAAAGGTTCCACAGCCGAAACCTATGCAGCAGGAGAAAGCTTTGCATTCCATAATGTCGCAGATCCGTTAACTCATTATGCAAGTGTTGAGCCGACTTGTATAAACGAGGGAAACATCGAATACTGGCATTGCAATGTATGCGGAAAAGATTTCAGCAATGAGGCAGGAACTGTAGTTTCCGGTGAGACAAAAATCGAGAAGCTTGAACATAAATTTACCTGGGTTGACTGGAAAGAAGCAACCTGTACGGAAGATGGAAACAGAGGTTACTGGCATTGTGAATCCTGCGGAAAAAATTATGATGATACATACAATGGAAATGAATTAGAATCTGTAGTATATCCTGCAACAGGCCATGAACTGGAATTAGTTCCGGGATTAGCTGCCAATTGCTGGAACTCAGGCAGACGTGAATACTATCAGTGCATGAAATGCGGAAAGTGTTTTCTGGACAAAGAGGCAAAAAAGGAGATTTTTGATCCGAATGATGAGTTGATTACTCCTATACTGGGGCATGAATGGTCAGAATGGAAATTGCGGGAGATTGCAACAGGTGCTCATGGATACCAGATTGGAAAAAGCTACCCGATAGATGCATCAGAGGCTTATCAGAATGAGAGAACTTGTAAGCGGTGCGGACAGATAGAATTTGGAGAAATTCTGACTTATACGGTCCATGTTAATGTAGATCAGATTACCCTGAAATATGGCCAGTCCACAACTGCAGTCCGTGCTTCCGGTTTTACAAAAGGAGATTATGTAAAGAGTGTAACAGCAAGAAATAAGAATCTTGTAACAGTGTCCAATGTCAGCAAAAATGGTACATTCAAACTTACTGCAAAAAACAAATCCGGAAAAACGTATGTGGATATTAATTTAAAAAGTGGAGTATCAGTTGCTGTAATGATAACCGTTCAGAAAGGCAAGGTATCTACCCGCTACATCACCAACCTGAAATCCACCCGCATCTACAAAGGAAAAACAGTAACTCTGAAACCAGTTCTTGACCCGATCACAAGTCAGGATAAGGTTACATACAGCACTTCCAACAAGAACATCGCAACTGTAAATTCCAAAGGTGTTGTCACAGGAAAACAGGTAGGCACTGCCAAGATCACAGTAAAAGCCGGAAGCAAAAAATCAGTTGTTACCATCAAGGTAATGCCAAAAGTCAAAACAACAAAACTCACCGGTGTACCAAAAACAAAGACCGTGAACAGAGGAAAAACCTTCACCATCAAAGCCGTTGCAACACCAAGAAATACCGATGAGAAGGTCACTTACAGATCATCTAACAAAAAGATCGCAACGGTCACATCCAAAGGTGTTGTAAAAGGCATCAAAAAAGGAACTGCAACCATTACCGTTCAGAGTGGTTCCAAAAAACTGACCTGTAAGGTAACGGTTAAATAATTCAAAGGATATTAGTAATCAGCATTTGTTATTTACTCATAGTTACATCTTATATGTTTGAGCACGCAAAACAGACTGGAACTTGATAAGAATATATATCAGGTTCTCAGTCTGTTTTTATATATTGCAGGCAAAAAAAGAACACGTTTTCACAAAATAAGATTGACTTTTTTAAAAACTCTTATTATCATATAAAACATATTTAATTACTATGAAATGAGAAATAATAAAAAGTTCTGTTACACAGATGACGTTGAGCAGCTTACAGGACTGGCAGCGGGCAGACTTTTTTTCAGAGGGAGGGGACGGGTACATGTCCATCAAGAAGATTGCAGAAAAGGCAGGGGTTTCACCGGCGACGGTTTCTAGAGTTTTGAATAATCCCAATTATAAATGTTCTGTTTCCGGCCTCCGGGACAAGATATGGAAAACAGCTATCGAGATGAATTATGTGCCCAACGAGGCGGCCCGGAATCTGAAAAAAGGCGTTTCCGCAAAGCAGGAGAAAACCTGGTACATCAATATCCTGATGACAAGAACCGATTCTTCCATAACGGATCCGTTCTTTGCGGAGCTCCTTCGGGTGATCGAAAGTGAGATCCATGATAAAAACTGTATTCTTTCCAAAGTATGGTATATGTCTGTGTTTTCCGATGACCGTAAGTGCCGAAGAGAGAATCTGGACCGGCTGATCGACGGAATGTATGACGAGGTGGACGGGAAAAGGGATGGTCTGATCATTATCGGCAGATGTAATAAAGAGGCTTTGAAGAAGCTGAATAAGAAGTATAAGAGTGTAGTATCGGTGAACCGGAATTCTACCAATTATGAAGTGGATGAGGTCCTTTGTGATGGGAAAAAGATCGCAGCAGCGGCAGTGGAATATCTGATCTCCCTGGGTCACAAAAATATCGGATATGTTGGCCAGTGCCACAGCGAAGACCGGTATAACGGATATCTGGAAACACTGAAAAAGCATGATCTGGATGTGATACCTGAATATGTTATCGAAACAAAGCAGACTGAGGCCGAGGGTTATGAAGCTATGGAAAAGTTTTTTCAGTCGGACGACATGCCGACCGGAATTTACTGTGCCAATGATATTTCGGCGATCGGAATGCTGAAGTGTCTGAATAAATTTCGGAACCGGTATTATATGCCTTCGATCATATCCAGTGATGATATCCAGGAGGCACAGTTTACCAGGCCGATGCTGACGACGGTGAGCCTGCCTAAGAAAGATATGGGAAAATTTGCATTATACCTGCTGCTGGACCGGCTGAAGGGCGGGCATTCCGGTATTGTGCGAATGGAGCTGGAAGGCAGATTGATGATACGGAACAGCTGCAGCAGTGTGGAGGACAGTATGTGGAGTGATTATTGTATCTGAGGATTGCGGATACGCAGATATAATGACAGACAGGATGCGGTTGCGCTATGGCCAGAATATTTTCTGTGAAAACGTTTTCAAATATTCCTATTTAATTAATGGGAATAATATGGTTTAATGTATTCAATTCAAATAAAAAAATTACAGAACCACAGTAAACGGAAAGAACAGGTATGATTTGACAGCGAAATGAAGCATTTACATTGTTGGGAAAAAGATTTCTAAATAAAAATGTGGTTGTAAAGGAGTACACAGATCATGAAAAGAAAACGCATCGCAGGTGTCTGTATCACACTGGCAGCAGTGGTACTGGCAGGAACTTTTGCAGTATCAGGAAACAATACAAAGGATAAAAATCATGTGGAGATCATCAATGTATCCTATGATCCGACCAGAGAATTTTATGAAGCATATAATAAGATTTTTTCAAAATATTGGAAAGAGAAAACAGGTCAGAGTGTGGATGTGATCCAGTCTCATGGCGGTTCCGGAAAGCAGGCTCTAGAGATTTCCAATGGACTTCCTGCGGATGTGGCGACACTTGCGCTGGAATATGATATCGATGCGATCCGGAATGCCGGTCTGATCGACAAGGGATGGATCGATGAATATCCGGATGACAGTGCTCCTTATACTTCCACCATTGTATTTCTTGTTCGGAAGGGAAATCCGAAGAATATCCAAGACTGGGATGATCTGACAAAGGATGGTGTGGGGGTGATCACTCCCAATCCGAAAACATCCGGTGGCGCCCGCTGGAATTACATGGCAGCATGGGCTTATGCCAATGAGAAATATAACGGCAATGAGACAGAGATGAAAGCCTTTATCAAGAAGCTTTACAAAAATGTCCTGGTTCTGGATTCCGGTGCAAGAGGTGCCACAACCTCTTTTGTGGAAAACGGGCAGGGTGATGTGCTGATCGCCTGGGAAAATGAAGCATTTCTTTCTGTAAGGGATAATCCGGATGATTACGAGATCGTAACGCCGGGCATCAGTATCCTGGCACAGCCATCCGTTGCTGTTGTAGATGAAAATGTGAAAAAGCATGATAATGCAGAAGCTGCGAAAGCATATCTGAAATATCTGTATTCCGATGAAGCTCAGGAGCTGATCGCTGAGAATTACTACAGACCGGTTGATCAGACGATCCTGAAAAAGCATGCAGATACTTTTAACCTGGAGGTGAAGCTGACAACGATCAAAGATTTCGGCGGCTGGGATGCAGTTCAGAAAAAGCATTTCGCAGACGGCGGAGTGTTTGATGAGATCTATGAAGAGTAGAAGAGTCAGAGATTTACGGCAGATCCGGGATTTGTAGAAGAGTCAGAGATTTGCAGCAGATCAGAGACTTAGAAAAGAGGGGAGACAGAAATGAAGAAACAACAGAGTAAACGCGTGATACCAGGCTTTGGACTGACAATGGGAGTGACTTTGGCGATGCTGAGTATCGTAGTTCTGATCCCTCTTGCGTCTTTGGCAGTATACTCGGCGCGGCTGGGTTTTCGGGAATTTTTTGAGGTGATCACACGGCCGAGGGTCCTGTCGGGATTCTATGTAAGCTTTATCACCGCATTTGCGGCCACAGTGATCAATGCCATTATGGGACTGGTCCTTGCGTGGGTGCTGGTAAGATATGATTTTCCGGGAAAAAGGATCATGGATGGAATGATTGAGCTTCCATTTGCGCTTCCAACAGCAGTAGCAGGCATTTCTCTGACTTCCCTTACTTCGGATCAGGGATTGATTGGAAGTTTTTTTGCAAAGTTTGGAATTAAGATTGCCTATACAAAGCTTGGAATTACATTTGCACTGATCTTTGTGGGGATTCCTTTTGTAGCGAGAGCTGTTCAGCCGGTTCTTGAGAAACTGGATGGTTCTTATGAAGAAGCGGCAAGAGTTATGGGCGCAAAGCCAGCCTATATTTTTCGAAGAGTGATTCTTCCGGAACTTTTACCGCCACTTTTGACTGGAACCGGACTTGCATTTGGACGATGCCTGGGAGAATATGGAAGCGTAGTATTTATTGCAGGAAACAGACCGTATGAAACAGAGATCACACCATTGATCATTATGTCTGAATTACAGGAATTTGATTATAAAAGTGCCACATCCATTGCACTGGTTATGCTGGTTGCTTCATTCCTGATTCTGTTTCTGATGAATCTGATGCAGGCACGCAATTCAAAAAGACTGAGAGGAGGCAATGCGTGATGGGTAAGAAAAAAGAATCAAAGCTGGTCAAATATCTGCTGATCGGAATCAGCATTCTCTTTCTTTTTGTTATGCTGGTGCTTCCTTTGATTGTAGTTGTAACGGAGGCATTGAAAAAAGGATGGCAGGTTTATGTGGAAGCGGTGACAGATTCTTTTACGATCGCTGCACTGATGCTGACGTTAAAAGCAACAGTCATTGCGGTATTATGTAACACTGTTTTGGGCTTATGTGCAGCCTGGGCAGTGACGCGATTTCAGTTTAAAGGGAAAAAATTTCTGATGACTCTGATCGATGTACCAGTCACGGTTTCGCCAATCATTGCAGGTCTGATCTATCTTCTTGTATTTGGAAAACAGAGCATTCTTTACCCGTATCTGCAAAAAGCAAATATCCAGATTGTATTTGCTGTTCCGGGAATCATTCTGGCGACTGTATTTGTAACATTTCCATTTGTTTTTCGTGAACTGCTTCCAGTACTGGAGTCGATTGGAACGGATGAGGAAGAAGCAGCAGCACTTATGGGAGCAAAAGGATGGACGATTTTTTCAAAAATAACATTTCCACATATCAAATGGGCGCTGTTGTATGGAATCGTACTCTGTACTGCAAGAGCCAT
>OHAS01003680.1_pt1 | contig 10056 bp, 7 predicted proteins | sample 1577131 | NCBI WGS metagenome assembly OHAS01 (sample SAMEA3541566, study PRJEB24748) | human gut metagenome | biome: human gut; feature: human-associated habitat; material: faeces | place: China | collected 2012
CCGCCGCACCGGCGGGACTGCCGACGGCGGGAAGCCCGCCGGATACCGCTGTTCCCGCCGCCGTCAGCACGTCTCCGGAGATAGGCTCCGTGGTGGGCACCAGGCTGACGCCGGCCCGGGGCAGCAGGTCCCCCGGCCACAGCAGCCGCACCGCCACAATGGCCCACAGGCCATAGTGCGCCGCCCGGGGCGCTTTTTTCAGCACCACCCGCAGCACCATCACCAGCAGCACCAGCCACCCGGCGGTAACCGCCCGGTTCAGAATGGTCAGAAAAAGCTGTTCCATGGTCAGTTCTCCTTTCCGCTGTCGTCAATAAGCTGCTGCAGCTGCCGGACCTCCTTTTCTGAAAGCCGCCGCCCCCGGGCAAAGGCCGCCACAAAGGCGGGCAGGGAGCCCTCAAAGGTCTTGTCCACCAGCTGGTCGATCTGGCTCTGCTGCACCTGCTCCTTCGTGACCAGACTGGTCACCACGGCGTTTTCGTTTTTCACCACGCCCCGCTGGCTCAGCCGCCGGATCACGGTATAGGTGGTGGCCTTGGACCAGCCCAGCTGCTCCTGGCACAGATGCACCAGCTGGGTGCTGTTCACCGGCTCGTGCTCCCACAGGATCAGGCAGAACCGGTACTCACTCTCGAATATCTGGGGTACGCTCATGTCACGCTCCTCCTTTCGGGTTGAATCTGTTAAACCTTACAATAAGTTTAACAGATTCAACCTCTCCTGTCAAGGCTTTCTGCAAAAATACAGCGCCGCCCTACAGAAAAACAGGGACGCCCGAGGGCGTCCCTGTTCCGGACTCGATATGGGTAAGCTTTCCTTGGGAAAACTTACATAGCCGCAATGATCTCCACGATCTCCTGGCCAATGCGCTTCTGGGCCTCCACGGTGGCGGCGCCGATGTGGGGGGTGCAGGACACCATGGGGTGACTATACAGAGCCACGTTGCTGGCGGGCTCGTCGGCGTACACGTCCAGACCGGCGGCGCGGACCTTGCCGGACTCCAGAGCGGCCAGCAGGGCGGCCTCGTCCACGTTGGTGCCGCGGGAGGTGTTGATGACCACCACGCCGTCCTTCATCTTGGCGATGTTCTCGGCGGAGATCAGAGCGCCGCCGTCCACTGCGGGCGCATGGACGGACACGAAGTCGGACATGGCCAGCAGCTCATCCATCTCCACGTAGGGGATGCCCAGCTGCTCCTCGATGCCGGGGATGTGGAAGATGTCGAACGCCACGACCTTCATGCCGATGGCCTTGGCCATCACGCCCAGGTGCTGACCGATGCGGCCGAAGCCCACGATGCCCAGGGTCTTGCCCTGCAGCTCGATGCCCTTGCCATAGGCCTTCTTCTCCCACTTGCCCTCGCGCATGGTGTGACCGGCGATGGACAGATACCGGGCGCAGGCAAACATATGACCCATGGCCAGCTCGGCCACGGACTGGGAGGAAGCACGGGGGGTGTTCTTCACGGTGATGCCGTTCTCCTCGGCATACTTCACGTCGATGTTGTCCACACCCACGCCGCCGCGGATGATCATCTTCAGCTTGCCGCCCTTGGCAGCGTCAATGTGCTCCTTGCGGACCTTGGTCTTGGAGCGGACCACGGCCACGTCGAAATCCCGCAGAGCCGCGCCCAGCTGATCGGGCTCATGGAACTGCTCCACCACCTCATGGCCCTGCTCCCGCAGCTGCGCCATAGCGGTCTTGTCCATACCGTCAGTAACCAGAATACGCATAGTAATAATCTCCTTCCATAATACAGCTTGTTGTCGAATTTCAGGGGACAGGGGAGAACCCTGTCCCCCGGCTGGTGCAGATTTTGCGTCTTTTACTTGTGCTCGGCCTCGAACTTGGTCAAAAAGTCCACCAGGGCCTGTGCGCCCTCGATGGGCATGGCGTTGTACACGGAGGCCCGCAGACCGCCCACGGACTTGTGGCCCTTCAGGTTGTCGAACCCGGCCTCCTTGGAGGCGGCCACCACGGCGGCGTCCAGCTCCTTGTCGCCGGTGACGAAGGGGATGTTCATCAGGCTGCGGTCCTGGGGCACCACGGCGCCCTTGAACAGCTTGGAGGAATCCAGGAAGTCATAGATGACCTTGGCCTTGGCGATGTTGCGCTTCTCCATCTCCTCCAGACCGCCGATGCTCAGCAGATACTTGAACACCTTGCCGCAGCAGTAGATGGCCCAGCAGTTGGGGGTGTTGTACATGCTGTCGTTGTCGGCATGGGTCTTATACTTCATGTAAATGGGGGTCTTGGGATCCAGGTCGTCCCGGATCAGATCCTCCCGGATGATGACCACGGCCATGCCGGCGGGGCCCACGTTCTTCTGCACGCCGGCCCAGATCAGGCCGTAATCGGCCACGTTGCAGGGGCGGGACAGGAACATGGAGGACTGGTCGGACACCAGAATGTGGCCCTTGGTGTTGGGGAGCTTATTCCAGGTGGTGCCGTTGATGGTCTCGTTCTCGCAGATGTAGACATAGTCGGCATCCTCGGGGATGTCCAGATCGGAGCAGTCGGGGATATAGGAGAAGTTCTTGTCGGCGGAGGAGGCAACCACCTGCACCTCGCCATACTTCTTGGCCTCGGCAATGGCCTTCTTGGACCACGCGCCGGTCTCCACATAGCAGGCCTTGCCGTTCTTCATCAGGTTCATGGCCACCATGGCAAACTGCAGGGTGCCGCCGCCCTGGATGAACAGGACCTTGTAGTTATCGGGGATGTTCATCAGCTTGCGCAGGTCGGCCTGGGCCTCGTCGGCGATCTGCTGGAACACCTTGGAGCGGTGGCTCATTTCCATGACGCACATGCCGCTGCCCCGGTAGTTCATCATCTCGTCGCGGATCTCCTCCAGAACAGGCTCCGGCATCATGGCAGGACCTGCGGAGAAATTGAAAGTACGACCGTATTTCATCTTGCTTTTCCTCCTGATTGTTGTAATAGGTGATAGCACTTGGGATCTTTTTGCTTCCATCTCATAGTATACGGCAAATGTTCTCCGGAATCAACAGGGAAAATCATAGAAAATCAGCTTCCCTGAAAATTTTTCAGCTTCTCAGAAAAAACGAGAGAAAGGGGAGAGGCGGCAGCGTCCGGTTCCGGGTTGACAGGACCGCGCGACAGTGGTATCATGACGAAGCAATCGACGTTTATTCCAGAAAGAGGTGAGCAAAGTGAGCTTAGGTGACAGTTACGGGCGAAGTATTCAATGTGCCGCTGTGTCCGGCGCTTGCTTTGCGTCGGCTCGTACAGGTAAATAAAGGCCGGATATGACAGCACATTGCCCGGCTTCACTTTCAATTAGGAACACGATGCGATTTTAATTGAAAGGCGGTAATACCATGGCAATGTTCAACGAAGACAAGAACCTCAAAAGCGGAGGCTGCGCGGATGAGATCGCGGCGCTGATAAGGGATGACCTTTCGCCGAAGATGATCCAGGAGCAGCTGGAGAACTATCATAACAGCGATATTGCCAAGTCCATGGAGCAGATGGACCGGCTTGGAAGGATGCGGCTGATCCGCTCCATTGAGCCGGACAAGCTGGCCGGTATTTTCAAGTATGTCGAGCCCCAGGAGGCGGCTGTCTTCCTGAAGGACATCGACACGGCAAGAGCTGTTTTCATTCTGGAAAAGATTGACCCGGATGCTGCGGCGGACATTCTGCGGGAACTGCCCGGCAGCGACAGGTCAGCGATGATCGGGCTGCTCAACGGAGCGCTTCGGAAAAAGATTGAGCTGCTGGTGTCGTTTGACGAGGACGAGATCGGCAGCAGAATGAGCGCCAATTTCATTTCGCTGGATTCGGAAATGACGGTGGGCCAGGCCACCCGGGCGCTTATGGACCAGGCGAAGGAAAACGATAATATCCAAATGCTCTTTGTGACGGCGGAAAACGGCTTTTTCTGCGGCACGGTGGAGCTGCGCGCTCTGCTTATTGCGGAAAAGAACGCGGCTATCGCGCCCCTTATCCAGCACAGATTCCCGTATGTCTACTGCAGCGAGCGCACGGAGGACTGTATCGAGCGGCTGAAAAGCTACTCGGAAAGCGCCATTCCCGTGCTGGATGCCTCCAACTGCATTCTCGGCGTCATCACCCTGAAGGACCTGGTGGAAGCGGTGGACGACGAGATGAGCGACGACTATGCGAAGCTGGGCGGCCTTTCCGCGGAGGAGGATCTGCACGAGCCGCTGCGGGCAAGCCTGAAAAAGCGGATGCCCTGGCTGCTGGTGCTGCTGGTGCTGGGAATGGTTGTTTCAGGCGTTGTGGGCGCATTCGAGAAGGTCGTGTCCCGGCTGACGATCATTATGGCGTTCCAGTCGCTGATCCTGGATATGGCGGGAAATGTGGGAACGCAGTCGCTGGCTGTCACCATCCGTGTGCTGATGGACAAGGAGATTACCGCCCGGAAAAAGCTGGGCCTCGTCTGCAAGGAGATGCGGGTGGGGCTGTTCAGCGGGCTGATTCTGGGCAGTCTTTCCGTGCTGTTTGTGGGCGCTTACATCATGCTGGGCAAGGGATATCCCGCCCAATATGCGTTTGCGGTTTCGGTGTGCATCGGCGCGGCGCTTCTGCTGGCCATGTTTATCTCCAGCGCCGTGGGAACGCTGATTCCCATGTTTTTCAAGCGAATCGGGGTGGACCCTGCCGTGGCCTCCGGGCCGCTGATTACCACCGTGAACGATCTGGTGGCTGTGGTCACCTACTATGGGCTCAGCTGGCTTCTGCTTCTCCAGGTGCTTCATCTGGGCAGCTGAAGCAAAATGAAACAGGACGGGGGCTTTGCTTTTCGGGAGGCAGGCCCCTGTTTTTGCGGAAACAGGGAATGGCTGATATGCCGGATTGACACCAAACCGTAAAGATGCTATAAAGAGACTGTCGAAAAAAGCTGGCTATAAAAGGAAGAAGATTTTTTGGGGGAACGGGCAGAAAGGACGGCGGCAAGCGGTGGATAAGTGGAAAAAGACCATAATGCATATGGGAGCATACCCGGCGGCGCTGGGAAAATGGGTGCTGCTGGGCGGCATCATCGGTGTGGCCGGCGGCGTGATCGGCTCCCTGTTTCATATCGGCGTCAATTACGCCACGGCCATCCGGGGGGCCCACCCCTGGATTCTGTACCTGCTGCCGGTGGGGGGCCTTGCCATCGTGGGGCTGTATAAGCTCTGCCATCTGGAGGGGAAGGGCACCAACGCCATCATCGAGTCGGTGCATTTCGGCGAAAGCGTGCCCATTCTCCTGGTGCCGGTGATCTTTGTGTCCACGGTGATCACCCACCTGTGCGGCGGCAGCGCCGGCCGGGAGGGTGCGGCCCTGCAAATCGGCGGCGGCCTGGGCTACGAGGCCGGGAAGCTGCTGCACCTGGGGGAGAAGGACCTGCCCCTTGCCACCCTGTGCGGCATGAGCGGGGTGTTCTCCGCCCTGTTCGGCACCCCCCTGACCGCCACGGTGTTCGCCCTGGAGGTCATCAGCGTGGGCGTGCTGTATTACGCGGGCCTGGTGCCCTGCATCACCGCCGCCATGGCGGCCTTCGGCGTGTCCACCCTGATGGGGGTGGAGCCCACCCGGTTCGCGGTGGCCATGCCCCCTGTGACGCTGGAGACCATGGTGCCGGTGGTGGCCCTGGCCATTCTGTGCGCCGTGGTCAGCATCCTGTTCTGCAAGGGACTTCACTGGACGGAGCGCCTGCTGGACCGGGGGTTCAGAAGCCCCTGGGTCCGGGTGCTGGCAGGCTCCGTTCTGCTGATCGGCATGAGCCTTCTGACAAACGGCGACTACAACGGCGCGGGCATGGACGTGATCGCCCGGGCCCTGGCGGGGGAGGCCGACGGCTGGGCGTGGCTGCTGAAGATCCTGTTCACCGCCGTCACCATCGGCTGCGGCTTCAAGGGCGGCGAGGTGGTGCCGTCGTTCTTCGTGGGGGCCGCCTTCGGCTGCTTCATGGGGGGGCTGCTGGGCCTGCCCGCCGGGTTCGGCGGGGCCATCGGCCTGGTGGCGGTGTTCTGCGGGGCGGTGAACTGCCCGGTGGCCTCGGTGCTGCTCAGCGTGGAGCTGTTCGGCTCCGCCGGTGCGCCGTATTTTGCCGTGGCCTGCGCCCTGAGCTATCTCCTCTCCGGCTACTGCGGCCTGTACAGCAGCCAGACCATCCTCTATTCCAAGCTCCGTGCGGAGTTCATCAACGTCCGCACCCACGAGTGACAAAAATGTAAGCTCAGACCGGGGAAATGTAAGCCCATTCGATGGCGGCGCATTTCCCCGGCCTGCTATAATAGGCCCCGTAAAGGAGGCATCAATATGCAGATTCTGAATGTAACGGGCCTGAAAAAGGTCTATACCACCCGTTTCGGCGGCAGCCAGGTCACGGCCCTGCGGCAGGTGGACTTCTCCGTGGAGGAGGGCGAATATGTGGCCATTATGGGCGAGTCCGGCTCCGGCAAGACCACCCTGCTGAATATTCTGGCGGCGCTGGATAAGCCCACCGCCGGCCGGGTGGAGCTGGACGGCCGGGACATGTCCGCCGTCCGGGAGTCCGACGCTGCGGCCTTCCGCCGGGACAACCTGGGCTTCGTGTTCCAGGAGTTCAACCTGCTGGACACCTTCACCCTGCGGGACAACATCTACCTGCCCCTGGTGCTGGCCGGCCGGCCCTATCGGGAGCTGAAGGCCCGGCTGGACCCCATCGCCCGCCAGCTGGGCATCCTGGAGCTGCTGGACAAGTATCCCTACGAGGTGTCCGGCGGCCAGAAGCAGCGGGCCGCCGTGGCCCGGGCGCTGATCACCCATCCCCGTCTGATCCTGGCCGACGAGCCCACCGGCGCTCTGGACAGCCGCTCCACCGACGAGCTGCTGGACCTGTTCGCCCAGATCAACCGCCAGGGGCAGACCATCCTCATGGTCACCCACTCCGTCAAGGCCGCCAGCCACGCCGGGCGGGTGCTGTTCATCAAGGACGGCCAGGTGTTCCACCAGCTGTACCGCGGCCAGTGTACCGACGAGCAGCTGTATCAGAAGATCGCGGACACCCTGACCATGCTCCAGGCAGGCGGTGACCGGGCATGAAGCTGTACCGTCATCTGGCCTGGGACGGCATCCGGAAAAACAGCCGCCTCTATGTGCCGTATCTGCTGACCGGCGTAGGCGCCGTGTCGTTTTTCTACATTCTTGTGGCCCTGTCCCGGCTGCCGGAGGGAACGCTGCCCGGCAGCGGCTCCGTGCAGGTGATCCTGAATCTGGGCAGCTTTGTGCTGTGGGTGTTTTCTCTGCTGCTGCTGTTTTACACCCATTCCTTCCTGATCCGCCGCCGGAACCGGGAGTTTGCCCTGTATAACGTCCTGGGCATGGGCAAGCGGGACATCGCCCGGATCCTCTGCTGGGAGACCCTGCTCTCCGGCGGCATCTCCCTGGCCGGGGGCCTGGCCCTGGGCATCCTGCTGGGCAAGCTGGCGGAGCTGGGCCTGCTGCGGATGGTGGGCGCGGCCACGGACATGGTGTACCGGGTGTCCGCCGGGGGGGTGCTCCTGACCCTGGGACTTTATGCCGGCATTTTCCTGCTGATCCTGATCTCCTCTCTGCTGCGGGTCCGCCGCTCCACTGCCGTGCAGCTGATGCGCAGCCAGGCGGAGGGGGAGAAGCCGCCCCGGGCCAACTGGGCCCTGGCGCTGCTGGGCATCCTGCTGCTGGCCGGGGCCTATTACCTGGCCGTCACCATCCGGGAGCCGCTGGCGGCCCTGACCTGGTTCTTCATCGCCGTGCTGATGGTGATCCTGGCCACCTATCTGCTGTTCATCTCCGGCTCCGTGACCCTGTGCCGCCTGCTGCAGAAGAACCCCCGGTTTTACTATCAGAAGCGGCACTTCGTGTCCGTTTCCTCCCTGGTCTACCGCATGAAGCGCAACGGCGCGGGTCTGGCGTCCATCTGCATCCTGGGCACCATGGTGCTGGTGATGCTCTCCTCCACCACCTGCCTGTATTTCGGCGCGGAGGACTCCCTGCACACCCGCTATCCCCGGGATGAAAACATCACCGCCTACTTCCCGGACCGGGCCAGCCAGTCCGGGGACCTGACGTCTCTGCGCACCGCCGTGGCGGACGCCGTCCGCCGCAGCGGTATGTCCGCCGCCAACGTCCGGGAGTACCGCTCCGTGTCCTCGGCGATGACCCTCCGGGACGGGGTGCTCTCCCCGAATGAGGGCTTCGGCAATCCCGTGGATGTGACCCTGATCCCCCTGGCGGACTACAACGCCGCCATGGGCACGGACCTGACCCTGCCCCAGGGGCAGGTGTACGTCTGCCGCAGCCGGACCGGCTATCAGGGGACCTCCCTGACCCTTCAGAACGGCCCCACCTGGCAGGTGGCGGGCCTGCTGGATAACTTTTCTCCCTCCGGCAGCGACTCCGCCAGCGTCGTCACCCAGCTGTGGCTCATCGTTCCGGACCTCTCCGCCGCAGACGCCCTGGAGCAGGTGATGAACCGGGCCAATATGGGCGTGTCCCGCACCTGGTACTATGGCTTTGACCTGGACCGCCAGCTTCCCGACGCCGCGGACCCCGTGGCCGAGGCCATCCGCCGCATGGCCCAGGACGGCGGCCTGATGGAAAACGGCATGCTGGGCGTGGAGTCCCTGGCGGAAAATCGCGGAGATTTCTACGGGTCCTACGGAAGCCTGTTCTTCCTGGGCATCCTCCTCAGCGTGGGCTTCTCCCTGGCGGCGGTGCTGATCATCTATTATAAGCAGATTTCCGAGGGCTACGAGGACCAGGCCCGCTTCGACATCATGCAGAAGGTGGGCATGACCCGCCGGGACATCCGCTCCAGCATCAACAGCCAGCTGCTGCTGGTGTTCTTCCTGCCGCTGCTGCTGGCGGGACTGCACCTGGCCTTCGCCTTCCCCTTTGTGCACAAGCTGCTGCTTCTGTTCAACCTCTGGAACACCCGCCTGCTGGTGGGCACCACCGCTGCCAGCTTCCTGGCCTTCGCGGCGCTGTACACCCTGGTGTACCGGATCACCTCCAACGCCTATTACCACATCGTCAGCGGGGGAGGGGAGCGGTAATGCGCCGGTTTGCCTACCGGGCGGTGCTGTGGTGCGGCGGAGCGGTGGCGGTGGCCCTGGCCGCTGCCGCCGCCCTGACCGTGTCCCTCACCGACCGCCTGCTGCACAGGCTGGAGTCATAAAGCATCAAAAGAGACCGTATTCGGAAGAATACGGTCTCTTTTGAGTCTGTTGTAAAAGCCTCGCAGCGTTTGCCGCCCGCAGGCGGCAAATGACTTGCAAGCCTTTTATCCCAAAAGTGCTTTGCCCTTTTGGGATGTTGTTTAGCCCCACAAAGCGGACAGCATGGGAATGACCTGCTTTTTCCGGCTCATGACCCCGGGCAGGAACAGGGCGTTGTCCTTGGGCTCGGCGGAGAAGGCGTTGCGGATGGCCTCGTCGCTGCCCACATACAGCAGCTGCGTGCCCTCCAGCAGCACGTCGGTGAGCATCAGGATCACCATGTTATAGTGGTGCTCTTCCTGGAGGCGGCGCATCACCGCCAGGAACTCGTCCTTGCGCTCCAGCATCTCCATGGAGTCCAGGCAGGTGACCTGGCCCACGCCCAGGTTCTGCTCACCGATGTGGAACTCCTTGAAGTCGCTGCTCACCAGCTCCTCCACGGATTTGCCTCCGGCGGTGGAGAACAGCTGGCGGCCCAACTCCTTTATGTTGACGCCGCCGATGCGGGCCATGCGCTCGGCCATGGCAATGTCCCGCTTGGTGCAGGTGGGGGACTTGAACATAACGGTGTCGGCCAGGATGGCCGCCGCCAGCAGCCCCGCCATATTGGCCGAGGGCATGACGCCGTGCTCCTGATACATACCGGCGATGATGGTGGCGGTGCTGCCCACGGGCTCGTTGCGGACCCGGATGGGCTGGCTGGTCTGGATATCCGCCAGGCGGTGGTGGTCGATGATCTCCAGAATCTCCGCCTGATCCAGGCCGGGAACGGCCTGGGCCCGCTCGTTGTGGTCCACCAGCACCACACGCTTGCGCCGGGGGCGCAGCAGGTGATACCGGG
>OHAS01003682.1_pt1 | contig 10042 bp, 10 predicted proteins | sample 1577131 | NCBI WGS metagenome assembly OHAS01 (sample SAMEA3541566, study PRJEB24748) | human gut metagenome | biome: human gut; feature: human-associated habitat; material: faeces | place: China | collected 2012
AATGGAGAATTTCCTTAATTTCCTCTCTGAGGAACAGCCGGGATACAACCGCCGGACGGACCGCCGGTCTGAGCTGCCTTAAATTTTTTGCCATTTGGAATACCGCCGCCGATTTCCTCAACAACGGTACGCAGCGTCGTTCCCATAGGAATTTCCACGAGACCGGTATTGTGAATCTTGCCGCCGAGGGCAAACACTTTGGTGCCTTTGCTGTTTTCGGTGCCCATGGCGGCAAAGGCTGCGCCACCGTTTTTCAAAATCCAAGGCACGTTGGCATAAGTTTCCACGTTGTTGATGTTGGATGGTTTCTGCCAGAAGCCTTTTTCTGCTGGGAAAGGAGGTGCGGCTATCGCTACAACTTACATCCGGCCCTACAAGGTAGCGGCGGGAAAAACGGCTGTCCAGACAATGGAGGATCGGTTTGCCTACGGGCTCAATCCGAAAAAGATAGGAGCTGTGTCTGCCTACCTCTGCGATCCGGCATCGGCCCCCGCTGAGTTTCTCCTGACAAAGAGCCAGTACCAGGCGGAAACGGCCCGGGCCGTGGAGCGCGGAGCCCTGTTCTTTCAGATCCGGCAGGCGTTCCCGCCCGGTGAGGTCACGCCGGAGGAGGCCAACAAAATCGGCTATGAAACGGCCATGCGCTGGACAAAGGGCATCACGGTAGTCAGAGCCTTCCAGATTTTTATCCTTTTCTTTCAGCAAACCAGTCTTTCTTGCATAGTCATTCATGACCTTGGTAATGGCTGATTTAAGCCCTGTCTCGTGCGTTCCACCGTCCTTAGTGCGGACGTTATTGACAAAAGAAAGGATATTGTCTGAGTAACCGTCATTGTACTGGAGAGCCACTTCCACTTGAAATCCGCCCTCTTCTCCTTCAAAATAAAGAACTGGTGTCAAAGTTTCCTTGTCCTCGTTCAAGTAGCTGACAAAGTCCTGCACCCCATTTTCATAATGAAAATCAACAGACTCGCCCGTTCGCTCATCTGTCAGAGAAAGGTGAACATTTTTCAAGAGAAAGGCTGACTCATTGAGCCGCTCCAAAATAGTATTGTACTTGAAATCTGTCGTCGAGAAAATCGTGTCGTCAGGCATAAAGGTCACTTTTGTGCCTGTTTTTGACTTGGGAGCCTTGCCAATCTTTTCCAGACTGGTAACAGGTTTTCCACCTTGCTCAAATCGTTGCCGATAAACCGTTCCGTCACGTGTGATTTCAACTTCCAGCCAGCTAGACAGCGCATTGACCACAGAAGAACCCACACCGTGCAGCCCCCCAGAGGTCTTGTAACCACCCTGACCGAATTTACCTCCGGCGTGGAGCACCGTAAAGATAACTTCTACTGTCGGGATTCCCATAGCGTGCATACCGACTGGCATTCCCCGACCGTGGTCTGCTACAGTCAAACTCCCGTCTTTATGAATGGTCACGTCAATCTTGTCGCCAAAGCCAGACAGAGCCTCATCAACTGCATTGTCAACAATTTCCCAGACCAAATGGTGAAGCCCAGTTGCATCGGTTGAGCCGATATACATACCAGGACGTTTACGAACCGCGTCCAATCCTTCTAATACTTGAATGGCATCATCATTGTAATTGTTAATATTGATTTCCTTTTTTGCCACAAGGAACCTCCTGAATCATTCATCCTTTCTATCTTACAAGTTTTTAGTGAATTTTGCAAAGATTTTTAGAAAATAGTGTATTCTTTCTGCTTCTCACCGCTATTTTTTCAGCCTAGACAAATTTTATAAAATATTTCTGGTCGTTCAACTATCAAAATCAAAATTCATGGTATAATAAAAACATGATAAAGATAGTTTTTACATTGATAGTAGCTTATTTGATTGGTTCAATCCCTGCCGGGCTTTGGATTGGACAAGTATTTTACAAGAAAAATCTCCGCGAATACGGCAGCGGAAATACAGGGACGACCAATACCTTTCGTGTCCTTGGGAAAAAAGCAGGCATGATCACCTTTATTTTCGACTTTTTTAAAGGAACATTTGCGACACTATTGCCATTTTTTCTTCATATCAACGGTATTTCTCCTCTTGTTTTTGGACTTTTAGCCGTTCTTGGGCATACCTTCCCCATTTTCGCAGAATTTAAGGGCGGTAAAGCCGTGGCAACCAGTGCAGGTGTCATTCTGGGCTTTTCACCGACTTTCTTCACTTATTTAGCTGTCATCTTTTTCAGCTGCTTGTATTTGACTAGTATGATTTCTTTTTCAAGTGTGACAGCCGCTGCCTCTGCTATTCTGGGAGTCTTAATTTTCCCGTTATTTAGTTTTCTTTTGCCACGTTATGATGTACTCTTTACCGTAATTGTACTCGCACTAGCGCTTATCATTATCGTTCGACACAAAGATAATATCCAGCGAATTCGGATGAAACAAGAAAACCTCATTCCCTTCGGATTGAATATCACCAAACAACAACCTAAACAGAAATAAAAGAAGCTAGGATAAAAAATCTTAGCTTCCTTTTATTTTATTCTTTGTGAGCTTTTTTAAATCTAGATAATCCTAAAAGTCCAACAACAAAGCCAAGTAAACTGATAAAGGTAGTATCTGTTATACCTGTTTCTGGCAAGCTCTTTTGACCTGAAGGCACAAATTGTTTGTGTACATTGACTGGAATCGTTGCCGTTCTTTGAGCTGTATTTGTTTGAACTGCTGGCACAAGTTCTTTTTCTCCAGTTTCATTTGGCTTCACTTGGTTAGCAGCTTGATCTTGAAGTTTCTTGTATTGTGCAGTCGAGATTGAAATAGTCCGTGAATTAGGATTGACAACCGCATAAGCTGTTAAGTCTGTTTTTGCTAAATAGTCCGCAAAAGCAACATCCATTGAAGGACCTTCTTCGCGAGCTCCGCTCAACATACTATAACCATCACCACCTGCAGCCAAGAAATCATTGGTTGTAAGATAGTAAGTTTTTGTGAGATTTAATTTTTCATATTTTCCTGTTTCAGGATTTTTAATTTCAATGCCAAGAATACGTTTATCGGCTGGCAAGGTAGTGTCATAATAAACTTTTGCTCCAGAAACTTGCAGGAAACCACCACTTGGTTCAAGTAACGGTTGACCATTTTCATCTAGGACTGGTTTGCCGTCTTTTTCTTGTAAAATAGAACCTAAAGACTTAGCAAACATGTCTGCGATGTTTTGCCCAGTTACTTTTATTTGAGTAATGGTATTACCAAATGGTAGAACAGCAATGATATCTCCTTTGGTGATTGGTTTTCCTTTCGCAATTGTTTCACGAAGTCCGCCGCCGTTAGTTACAGCAAGGTCTGTCTTATGGCTGAATCCTGTTTGCCCGTACTCATAGAGCGCATCTGCTACGACATTTCCAAGATTGGTTTCCCGCACACGGACATTTTCTCGATTACCATTTAACTCAACTGGGCTATTAGCAACGACCACTTTTGCGTTTTCTTGGTCATATTTCTCTTTGATTTTGTTTACTAATTGCTGAATAGCTGGATCTGGAGTAACGCCTTTTACTGAATCAGCTGAGATTTGTTGAGGATTTCCTAGAAGTTGACCAGATTTGTATGTTACCTTTCCAATATTATGCAAGTAACTACCTGTTTGATTATAAGTAACATTGTCGCCGTAGGTTACTGATTCTACAGTATGTGAATGCCCGTCAATCACTGTCACACGTTTTCCTTTTAGCAAAGGATTTTTTGATAATGCTTCTGCCAAGGTAGAACCGCGCCATTCAACTGGTGTCGTCGTATCTACACCCAAATGCGCTAAAACAACATAATGTTTGTAAGTTTTACCTTCTGCTTTCGCACGAGATTCCACTTCTTCAATGACTTTATTGACTTCTGAAATTGGATCTGTAAACGTAACCCCTTGAACATTGCGTGGGTGTGTTTTTGTTGCAGTTTCTGGCGTTGTCACCCCAATAACCACAAATTCATCTCCCACAACATTCTTATCTTTATCAACAATCGTAGAAGCTTCAAAGAGACGTGCTCCATTGACATAAGTATTGGCACTAAGAAGAGGGAATTTCAAAATTTCTTTGTATTTTTTCACCTCATCCAAACCAAAGTCAAATTCATGATTTCCGACCGCCATTGCGTCATAGCCAATCTTATTTAAAATATTCGCGCGCTCTTCTCCTTTTGAGCTATTGGAAATCGGAAGACCTTGAAAAGCATCGCCTGCATCCACAACAAGTGTTGTTTGATTGGTCTTTGCACGTTCTTGCTCAATGACAGCTGCTAATTTAGCATCGCCAATGACTCCTTTTTCTTCCACAATACGACCGTGCACATCATTTGTATGAAGAATAACTGTATCTTTTTCAGATTGAGCTGTGGGCGCAACCACAGCTTGAGCGACTGGAGTTATAGAATCTGCTGGAGTTACAGAAGTTTCAACTTGTTTGTTCTCGCTCTTTTCTGTTACTTTCTCTGTGGAAGCTTCAGTAGCAGGTGAAGCTGCTGAATCTCCTTGAGCGGTCGTAGGTGCAACCGACTGATTTTCTTTAGGAACTTCTACTTGCTCTACAGGTGCTGTTGAAGCAGCTGGATCTACAGCATCAGCAGAAACCTGATGTGCTAAAATTGCTGGAGCAATTAGCAATGTTGACAAAATAGGAACAATGAATTTGTTCTTCTTCATAATCAATCCTCTTTTATTATTTTTTGATTCTATTATACAAGATTGTCTGGTAAAATAAAACCTTATTTAGCAAGCTTTATCTCATCGTTCGCTAAAATTATCATAAAAAGAAAAATATTCTAACTTTTACATTAGAATATCTTATTTCACAAACATTATCTACAACCTTCTATCTTGTGAGTTTATCTGTGTCATTAAGTCCTTCAGTCCTGCTGCTCCAACGGTATCACCTGCTTTTTCAAAACACGCCAGTGCTTTTTGAGCATCAGATTTAGCCGTTTTTATATCTCCCTTAGCTAATCTTACCTCAGCCAAGCCACGATAAGCACAAGCATGATTGACTAAATCATCTGTCTGCAACGCTAAATTTAATGTTTCTTGCAAAAGTTCTTCTGCAAGGTGAATATTTCCAAGTTTGAACTGTAAATATCCCTGTTCGTACAAATTGACTGATTTCTTTAGGACATCATTGGGGAAATGCTCTGTAATAATTGCAGCTTCTGTCATTATCAACTCATAAGCTTTTTGAAAATGTTCTTCTTCTCGTTCGACCATAGCTAATTGATGTAAGCCTATATGCTGTTCTTCCAGATTCTTTTCAGACATAGCTTGAGCATAATAGTCTTTTAAAACCTGACGAGCCAACTGAAAATCCTTTTCTTCCAAAGCAATATAAGCTTTTAAATTCAGTGTACTATAACTATCTTGGTCTATTTGATAAACGAATTGCTTGGCAAGCTGATATTGCCCGTCAAACAATGCTTGCCAGGCTTTTTGAAGTTGTTCTTCTATCATAATTTCTTTCCTTTTATTCATAGAAAACAAAAGTCACACTTTAAAAGTTATATCAAATCAGTCTCCGAGATCGCCTCTTTCACTTTTTCGATTGGCAGATGTACTAGCTCAACTTTCTTTTCGCTATATAAATATCGCGCATAATCATCCATACGGTATCGATTGATATAAACCACTCGCTTGCAACCAACTTGTAAAAGCTGTTTTGTACAATTGAGACAAGGAAAATGCGTGACATAAACAGTAAATCCTTTCGGGATCCCGCGCTCTGCACCTTGCAAAATCGCATTTACTTCTGCATGTAACGTCCTCACACAATGCCCATCGACTATCAGGCATTCGTGATCGATGCAGTGCTCCGTTCCTGAAACGGATCCATTATATCCTGTTGAAATAACTTTATTATCCTTTACAATAACTGCACCAACGCTTGCTCGTTTGCAGGTTGAGCGATTTGCAATCAAGAGCGCTTGTGCTGCAAAATATTCGTCCCAAGCCAATCTTTTTGTCGCCATATTGTCACCTTCTTTTCTTACTTATCACTCAGTTTATCATTTTTTCGATGTGGAAAAAGCGGAAGTCCGAGCGATGCGATCTTTTCTGCCGGAACCCTCATGCCGTCTTTTGTCCATTTGATTAAAACAGAAACCACCGCCGAACTCCAAAATGAATTCATGTAAGTTGAAGCTTCTTTTCTGGAACTATTTTGTTTTTCCAAGAAATCAAACACAGCACTTGTCAACAGTTTTTCTAAATTATAATCCACTGCTAAGCTAAGGATTCGTGCTTCTTTTTTGACTTCTTTAAACAAGAACAGCCACACTTGATAAAGCTCGGTTCTCATATTGAATTGTTCCAATTTATCAGTAATCTTTTGTACTGTTCGTTGGAAAATCTCTTGTAAAATTTCTTCTTTTGAATCATAATTTCGATAAAAAGCTGCGCGCGAGACACCCGCTCTCTCTACTAATTCAGAAATGGTAATTTTTGCCAACTCCTTCTTTTCCAACAATTGCAACAAAGAAATTTCCAATGATTCTTTTGTAATTCGGTTAGATTCCTGATTTGATATTTTTAGATTTTCTAAAGATTTTTTCGATATTTTACGTTCCGACATAACATTTTCTTTCTACATGTAACAACCGACTGTAAAGGCTTTCTAAAGCGGTGTTTTCATGATATAATTGTAAAAAAAGGCAAACCTTTTGTCAATGTCTAATTAAGGGATCATCCCACTAAAGGAGAAATTGAATGACTTGGAAAATTGTAGCTGATTCAGGCTGTGATTATAGAACTATCGAAAACCTTGCTGTTGACACCTTATTTGAAAGTGTTCCTTTGACTATTCAAGTAGGCGATGAAATCTTTATAGATAATAATCAGCTCAATATTGATGAAATGATGGAAAAAATGTATGCCACTTCTTCGGCTTCAAAGTCTGCTTGCCCTAGTCCAGATGACTATATGAAAGCTTTTAATGGAGCTTCAAATATTTTTGTGGTCACCATTACAGGAACCCTATCAGGAAGCTATAATAGCGCACAAGTGGCTAAAAGACTCTATCTTGAAGACCATCCTGACGTGAATATCCACATTATTGATACTCTTTCTGCTGGCGGTGAAAATGATTTGATTATCAAAAAGCTTAATCTTCTTATCGGTCAAGGTTTAAGTTATGAAGAAGTCATAAAAGAAATTACAGCCTATCAAGCAAAAACGAAGTTACTTTTCGTTCTCTCCAAGGTTGATAATCTAGTTAAAAATGGACGACTAAGCAAATTGCTTGGAGCTGTTGTAGGATTATTGAATATTCGTATGGTCGGCGAAGCCAGTCAAGACGGCAAGTTGGAGTTGCTTCAAAAGGCGCGTGGTGCTAAAAAATCACTAATAGCAGCTTTTGATGAACTCATCAAAGCAGGCTATGCCGGTGGACAAATCATTATTGCTCATCGAAATAATCCCAAGTTTTGCCAGCAATTTTCCGAAATGGTTCGTGAAAGATTCCCACAAGCTGTTATTGAAGTCATCCCGACTTCTGGACTTTGTAGCTTTTATGCTGAAGAAAATGGTCTCCTCATGGGCTATGAAATTCAATAATATAACGAAACTGTAGTCAATCACTAAACTACAGTTTTTATATTACAAATAAAGCAAACCAAAAACAATTAACACACTAATCATGCTAAAAAGTGAGCCAATGAGATAGTATTCTGCAAAGGACTGACTTTCAGAAATTTTGTTATACCGTGCGATTGACTTAGCAGTAAAGACTAAGCCAACGGAAGCGAACTGCCCAAATATAAGAGACAAAGCCATAATAAAACGCTCTAAAATCCCAATCATCGCCCCTGCACCTGCTATAGTGTCTTGGTTATCTCCCTTTGACTGATACCTATTGAAGAAAAGCTTAAATAAAATATTAACAGGCTTTCCAACGATTGCTAAGAAAAGAAGAGTTTGAGCAATTGACGCTCCATTTTTCAGCCATTGTGGGTTGATTTTATTAGCTAATAAAGCATAAAATAGAAAAATACAAATCAAATGAAGGAGTTGGTCAATGATGAAAACTTGCTTTGTGAGTTTCTTTATTTCTATAAACGTGTTGAGCCTGTATTTCAGGAAATCAATAACTACATGACTAAGCCAAACAGCAATAAAGTAAATAATATTTTTCGGGAAAAAGATACTCAAAATCAGCAACGGCAGAAAAACAATGGCTAAATGCAGCAATAAATAAGGCAATTTTCGACATTTTAAATCTGCCATTTTTTGACTTTGCCATTGGAAATCAGCTAAAACATGCGCCAATAAGACTAACAACAAGATTGGATGTTGGACAAAATAGTCTGAAAATCCCCACAAATTAGACATGTTTCGCCTCCTTCTCTATCGCGTTTAACATCAAGTTCATCGCAACTCGTTTATTTCTGAGATAAATTTTTAACCCACTCGCCTTGATACGTTTGTTGAAAGCACTCGGAGTGATACCAAGTAGTTTTGCCATTTCTTTATGCGAAAATGTTTCATCGTATATATTTTCAGCTAGTAATTGTTTGAGGACATCATATTGGATATCTGTCCACTTGGACTGAATAAAAGAGCACGCAGCTAAAATAGCATTGATTGTCTGACCGACTTCTTCGTCTGCCAAAGAAACCGAAATGTGATTGATGCCATAGTCATTCTTATCATGAACATAGTTAATCGCTTCTCTCGCGAGCCAATACGCCGGACCGTCAGAACCAATGCTTTGTTCTTTGTTAATTTCTGTAATCATGTCTCCAGCACCAATCCCAAATCGAATTTCATAAGGAGCAAATGCCATAGAAAGCTGATCCATGATTTGAAACATATCCGAATTTGGTAAAAACAAAGCTTGAAATTCATCGCCAGCTGTGACTGTAAAGGGAGAAACTAAATATTTCTGATATTGCTGATTCAACTCTTTCATCAATTGCAACAATTTCTGTTGCGCCTGCGCTCGATCTTGTATTTTTTTTGATTCAATAACGTCTCCAATAAGAGCAATGTACATCATCTTCTCACCTCTTTTTGTCTATTATAATGGAAATTTTAAAAAATTTCCATTATAAAGGACATTTCCCAAAATTTCCGTCATGGAGGACATTTTTTAATCTACTATCTCTAAAAAATACAACTAAGCACATGATTGAAACCATCATTTGATTTGAAAATGACTACCCCATTACTTTCCATGCCTTACCCAGCACTTCTCCAATCTTGCCCTTGATGACCAAGTCAGCTTGACTATCTTGTAGTACATTGTTTTTATTGATAACAACTAAGTGCCGTCCTTGAAAATAATGAACCAAATTAGCAGCTGGATAAACAACTAGCGATGTTCCGCCAATGATGAGTAGGTCAGCTTGACTGATAACCTGAATAGCTTGAGAAAAAACTTCCATATTTAACGGTTCCTCATAAAGAGTCACATCTGGCTTAACTACACAACCACAAGTCTCGCAATAAGGAATGATTCCTGGCAATTTCAAAAAATCCTCTAAGTCATAAAAACGATGACAATTGGTACAAAAATTTCGGTCCACACTACCATGAATTTTTAATACGTTCTTGCTTCCTGCCATCTCGTGTAAACTATCAATATTCTGTGTAACAATTGCTTTTAATTTCCCTAGCTTTTCTAGATAAGCTAAATATTCATGGGCTACATTTGGCTTAGCGTTAGGATAAATAAGATATTTCTTGTAAAAGTCAAAAAACTGTTCTGGATAACGTTCAAACATCGTATGTGAAACTAATTGCTCTGCTGTAAAATGCTGGTTTAACTCAATATTGTAAATACCATTTGAGCTGCGAAAATCCGGAATACCAGATTCAGTTGAAACACCTGCACCACCGAAGAATACAATATTTTGGCTACTTTGAATGATCTGAGCCAGTTCTTCAATCTTGTCCATATCGCCCTCCTAAAAGTCACCAATATTATTAAAGAAAAAATCGGCTAGCAGAACTAGCCGATTCATATTATAACTGAATTATTTTGACAAGTTATAGAAAGATTTCAAACCACGGTATTCAGCTACTTCACCAAGTTGATCTTCGATGCGAAGCAATTGGTTGT
>OHAS01003690.1_pt1 | contig 10025 bp, 8 predicted proteins | sample 1577131 | NCBI WGS metagenome assembly OHAS01 (sample SAMEA3541566, study PRJEB24748) | human gut metagenome | biome: human gut; feature: human-associated habitat; material: faeces | place: China | collected 2012
ACCTTTGGGTACACATTAGAAAGGGGAATTATCAATGAGCAATCCGATCGAACGTCTTACCAATTCTGTCATCGGCGGCGATAGCAAAAAAGCGGCGCTGATCGTTTCCGAAACGAACCTCTATTACCTCACGGCGTTCCCGTCCACAGACGGCGCACTGCTGCTCACTTCCGAGCAGGCTTATTATCTCCTCGATTTCCGTTACACCGAGGCCGCACGCGCCAAGGCGCAAAATGTGGAGGTTGTGGAGTTCACCTCGCTTAACGAAACCTATAAGACGCTTCTGAAAAAGCACGGCATCACCGAGGTGTACATGGAATACGCCGCTCTGCCCTACGGTCATGCGAAGCGTTTTGAGCAGCTCTCCGAAGAGTGCGGCGCTAAGGCGATTTTGGATACGACCTTGGACGATGCCATCCGCAAGCAGCGCATCGTCAAGAGCGATGAGGAAGTGAAGAAGATCTGTGACGCACAGGCCATCACAGACGCTACGTTTGAGCATATCCTCCCCTATATCAAGGAAGGCGTAACGGAGCGCGAAATTGCGCTGGAGATTGAGTTCTTCATGCGCAAAGAGGGTGCAGACGGCAATGCGTTCAACCCCATCGTTGTCACCGGCGCAAACGGCTCGCAGTGCCACGGCATTCCGGGCAACACACAGATCAAAAAAGGCGATCTCATCACCATGGATACCGGCGCTATGCTCGCGGGCTATCATTCCGATATGACCCGTACCGTCGCCCTCGGCCATGCGACCGAGGAGATGCGTAAGGTCTACGACACCGTCCTGCGCGCCCAGCTCGCCGGTATTGCGGCCAGCCACGCAGGAGCGAGCGGCAAGAGCGTCGACGGCGCTGCCCGCGACATCATCACGGAGGCCGGCTACGGCCCGTATTTCGGCCACAGCTATGGCCACAGCCTCGGTCTCGAGATCCACGAGGCTCCGAACTGCACCCCGCGCAACGAGAACCCGATCCCTGCCGGCGCTGTGTGCTCCGCAGAGCCGGGCATCTACATTCCGGGCAAATTCGGCGTCCGCATCGAGGATGTCGTGATCTTCCGCGAGGGCGGCTGCGAGGTCATCACGCACAGCCCGAAGGAGCTGACCATCCTTTAAGCGGTGATAACTCAGAGAAATTTGCCGAAAGACTTGAATTTCTTTGACAAATCGGTTAAAATAGAAACGCATTTTTTTTACCTTCGGAACAGATATGGTATTCGAGAGGAACACAGGAGGATAAACCAATGATTTCAGTCAGTGATTTCCGGAACGGCGTTACGTTTGACATGGACGGCAAGGTGATGCAGATCATCGAGTTCCAGCACGTCAAGCCCGGCAAGGGTGCAGCCTTTGTCCGCGTCAAGATGCGCAATGTCATCACCGGCGGCGTTACCGAGACGACGTTCAACCCGAACGACAAGTATCCCACCGCTTACATCGAGCGCAGAAAGATGGACTATTCCTATAACGACGGCAACCTGTATTATTTTATGGATCCGGAGACGTTCGAAATGACGCCGGTCGACGAGAACATTCTCGACGCCAGCTTCAAGTTTGTCAAGGAGAACGACCAGTGCACGATCCTGTCCTACAAGGGCAGCGTGTTCAGCGTCGAGGCTCCGAACTTTGCCGATCTCGTCGTCACGAAGACCGAGCCGGGCCTTGCAGGCAACACCGCCACCAACACGCTGAAGCCCGCTACGCTTGATACCGGTGCCGAGGTCCGCGTGCCCCTGTTCATCAACGAGGGCGACAAGATCTCTATTGATACCCGCACGGGTGAATATCTGGGCCGCGCCAAGGGCTGATCCGGCCCACATCTGGAAAGGAGAACGCTATGAATCTCTCTGAAAAGTCCGCATATCTGAAGGGCCTGATGGACGGCCTGAAGCTGGACCAAGAGGCCCCCGAGGGCAAGATGATCTCCGGGATCGTCGAGCTGCTGCAGGAGGTCACCGGTGCAATTGGCGATCTGCAGGAAAACGCCGAGGCTGTCTCGGATGAGCTCGATGAGATTGAGGATGATCTCGATGCCATCGAGGATTACCTGATGGACGACGATGACGAAGAGGACGGCTTCATGGACGACGACGGCGAAGACTTCGACTATGACGACGACACCATGTATGAAGTGACCTGCCCGAAGTGCGGCGAGGTCCTCCATCTGGATGAGGAGACGCTCCTCAACGATTCCGTTGACTGCCCGAAGTGCGGCGAGCCGCTCGAGTTCGAGTTCGACGAGGACGACGGTCTCTGATCCTCATACGCAAAACGCAGGCGCGAAGCAGATCCCTCTGCTCCGCGCCTGTTTGCACATCGGGCTGTACTGCGGCATAGTCTGGCCGGGAGGTGAGTGCCATGCGGCAGCGGCTTGAGCGGCTTTTGTGCGTCAAGTCTCTTGTAACGATCGCTCTGACCGTCGTATTCTGCAGACTGGCTGTGACAGGCGCAGTCAGCGCGCAGCAATTCCTCACGATCTTTACGGTCGTGATCTCGTTTTATTTCGGCACGCAGGTGGAGCGGCGTTCGGCCGGCGGCTGAATACAGCAAATCCCCGGCCGTCCGAGGGGGATGGACGACCGGGGATCCGCTACAGAAATGAGAGAGGGGAAAATAAAAAGAGAGATAAAAATGAAAAGATGGACCAGTAAGCCCGTTACCGCGGCAGGTTCGGTATCGTTCTTACGAGTATGAGTATACCGGGGACATTTGAAAAATCTATGAACGAAGTCGGAATAAATTGAGAATCCGCAAAATTTGTCGAACGCGCGCAGTCTATCACAGATAATTTGGAGGAGCCTATGAAAAAAGCCTACCTGACCCTTGACCCGCCGCGCGAGCCGGACGGCACCCTCTGCCGCACCGGCCTGCGCCGCTCCGCGCCCGTTGTGCTTCTGCCGGGTGATCCGCAGCGCAGCCGCAAGATGGCCGCGCTGTTCGCAGAGGCCTCGTTTACGGCCCACCGGGGAACATTTGCGACCTATACCGGCAAAACACCGGGCGGCGCGGATATCGCCGTCACAAGCAGCGGCATGGGCTGTGCCTGCGTTTCCGCCGCACTGGAGGAGCTTGCTGCCGCGGGAGCGGAGGCCGTTATCCGTGTGGGCACCTGCGGCGGCGTGCAGCCCGATCTGGCCCCGGGGACCATCGTCATTGCCAGTGGCTGCGTCCGCGGCGAGGGCGCAAGCTATGAGCTTGTGCCGCCGGAATTCCCGGCCGTTGCGGACCCGCTGCTCGTCCGTGCACTGTGCAGCGCTGCGCAGGAGCTGGACGAGCCCGTGCGCGTCGGCCTGTACCGCAGCCACGATGCGTTCTATATGGAGTCCAAGGCCGCCCATCCCGGTCTGCGGGAGCGTATGCAGAAATGGATCGACACCGGCGTACTCGTCGTGGAGAACGAGTCCGGCCTGCTTTTCACCTATGGCCACCTGCTCGGCCTGCGTACCGCAAGCATCTGCGTCGCGCTTGGTTCCATGTTCGCAGACCCGAACGCCAACGTCTACGGAGCCTATGCCGACCCGGAGCATCTGGCGCGCCGGATCGAAACTGCCACGCGCATTGCCATGCGCGCAGCCGAGCTGCTGGAGGGATCGAAATGAGCTTTGGAAGTCAGAAACTTGTCCATACCGACGGTACGATGCACCACCTCGGCATCGATGCCGTGACGCCGCGCGTCATCCTTGTGCCGGATCCGCAGGAGGTCCCGCTCTATGCCGCGCTGCTGGAGGGCCCCGTGCAGCAGGGCTGCTATCGCGAATATGCGACCTGGCGAGGCATATGGCGCGGCGAACCGCTCACGGTGATGAGCTGCGGCTTCGGCTGTATGCCTATGGCCATCGCTGTGGAGGAGCTGCACCATCTCGGCGCGGAGTCCCTCATCAAGATCGCGGCCTGCCCCGCCATCCAGCCGGAGCTGGAGCCGGGCACGCTGCTGGCAGCCTCCGGCGCGGTCCGCGGCGAGGGCGCGACGCGCGAATACATCGACCCGTCCTATCCCGCCGTGGCGGATATGCCCCTGCTCGGCGCGCTGCTGAGCTGCGGCGTACCCGATGCAGGCCTGTTCCGCAGTCACGACTGCACATCGCTCGAGACGCCGTGGGCCCCCGGCGGCCCGGCGCGCATTGCCCGCTGGGCAGAGCTTGGCGTCAGTGCGCTGGACGGCGAGACGAGTGCCCTGTTCGTGCTGGCATCCATTCTCGGCATGCATGCGGCCTCGCTGGCCTATCTTGCAGAAAACTATACAACCGGTGCAGCCGCTCCGATGGACGCACCGGCGCGCGGGCGGCTGTTCACGGCAGCGGCGGAGGCACTGCGATGCTGCTGATCCGCGGGGCAATGCTCCCCGATTTCGAAACAGGAACGAACACGCAGGCCGATGTTCTCATCCGGGACGGCCGCTTTGTGGCGATCGCGTCCCATCTGGAGGCTGATTGCCCCATTGTCGAGGCATCTGGTCTTCTGATGCTGCCCGGCATGGCTGATCTGCACACGCACATGGTGCAGAGCCTGACGCAGGGCCCGCTCGACGATCTGAACATCACGCAGTGGCTCACGCGCATGCTCCGGGCGCAGTGGTCGCTCACGGAGGACGAGTGGTACTATGGCGTGCTGCTCGGCTGCCTGCGAAGCATTCGCTATGGCGTGACGGCCATCAATGAAATGACCTACTATCCGCACATCGACGCTGTTGTGCAAGCCTATCAGGACGCCGGTCTGCGCGTGACCTTCGGCATCGGCGCGACGGATATCGCCGAGAACGACCAGATCCGCGTCACGCCGGTGGACGAATGCCTGCGGCAGGCGGAGGAGCTGTACCACAAATGGCACGGCAGGGGACTGCTGCGCACGGCTGCCGTGCCGCAGGGACGTCCGGCCTGCACGCCGGAGCTAATGCGGGCCCTCAAGCAATTTGCGCGCGAGCGCGGCCTGCTCTACCACACACATCTTGCTGAGGGGAAGGCCGAGACGGAACGTATCCGAGCTTGGACCGGCCGCGGAGAGGCGGAGGAGCTGGCGCATCTCGGTGTCCTGGATGAGTCCACGATCCTTGCGCACTCCATCTGGCTCACGCAGGAGGAGATCACGCTGCTGGCACAGTCGCACGCCGTTGTGGCGCACTGTCCCTCGACAAATATGAAGCTGTCGGACGGTGCGCCGCCCATTGCGGAGCTGCTGGCATCCGGCGCGCGCGTCGGCTTCGGCTGCGACGGCGAGGCCTCCAGCGCAAACCGTGACCTGCTGCGCGAGGCTCGGCTCGGCAGCTACCTGCAGAAGGTCCGCACGCTTGACCCGACAGTACTCCCGGCAGGGCAGTGCTACGCCATGCTGACGGAGCAGGGAATGCGTGCGCTCGGCTATCGAGACGTCGGCCGTATTGCAGAGGGCTGGCAGGCGGATTTCTCCCTTGTGCGGACGGAGACACTGTGCACGGTGAACCGGCGTCGCATTCTGACGAATCTGCTCTATGCCGGAAGCGGCGAGCAGATCGACAGCGTCTATGTGCAGGGCAGGCCGCTTCTCCGGAACGGGCAGTTCGTGCACCATGATCTGGAGCATATCCTGCAGCGCTGTGAGGAGATCACGGCGCGCATTGAGCGCACGCTGGCATAGCATATTCCCCGGCAGGCCAAAACACACCTGCCGGGGAACCAATTTTCCGGTCTGTGAAAAATAGGGCTTGATTTTTTCAGATCCTGTGCTATAATATTCGTGCTACGGAGGCTTAGCTCAGCTGGTTAGAGCGCCTGCTTCACACGCAGGAGGTCGATGGTTCGAGTCCATTAGTCTCCACCAGGATATAGAAACCCGGACGTTCCCGATTATGGGATGGTTCGGGTTTTCTGTTTTATCGATCCTCGCCAAAATCGCCGGACTCATCGATGAAAAGCTCAGCTCTCTCAGATCTATATGCAGAATACCTTGTGACAGCCGGCAGGGTCTTTGTCCCATTTTTCAGTATTTATTATTCATTCATATACGCAGAGTCCCCTCCGCACCGTTCTGATGCAGAGGGGACTCTGTTTCTCATTAGAGCAAACCGGCTCAGACGCCAGCGGCCCGCACGGTGCGCTGCGTTCTGCGGTTGAGCAGACCGCCGAGCACCATCACAAAGGCGAACACGATAAGATACCAGAAACAGCCCATGCCATGGCTGACGAGACAGGCAATGACCATAAAGACCGAGCCGCAGATGGCAAGGATCGGCAGGATATAGTGCTGCCAGACGGAGGTGCCCTTCTGCTTGCGGATCCACTGGATGAACACCGGGATATAGAGCGCATAGATCGTGATGATCGGCAGCTCCGTCGGGTCAAACAGGAAGGGGACGCTCTCGAAGATCGTGCCCGTGAAGACCGTCTTGTGGCTCCAGGTGCCGGCGAGGTTGGAAAGGTAGAAGTACAGACCCCAGAAGCCGCACAGCAGCAGGCCCATGACGGCGGAGTTGTTGGGCATATTCGTGTGCTCATCGACGCGGGAGAACATATGGGTGGCCGGGCCTTTGCCGCGCGCTGCGACGGAATAGACGCCGCGGCAGCAGGCGAGCATCAGACCGTTCATCGTGCCGATGCAGGAGATGGCGATGAAGAGGTTCAGGATGTTGCCGATGACGTTGCCGAAGATGTTCGTAAAGGCAACGGTCGCGCCCTTTTCGATCAGCTCCGCGTTCGATGCACCGCCGGTCACGCCGATGTAGTACAGCAGGTAGGTGGCGATGACGATGATGCCGCCGACTGTGAGGGCTTTCGGAAGATTGCGCTTCGAATCCTTCAGCTCGGAGTTGATGGTTGTTGCAATGATCCAGCCCTCATAGGCAAAGGAGGTTGCGCAGACGGCTGCGAAGAGGATGCTGCCCTTGCTGCCCACAACGGCGAGGGGAGGGGCGACAAAGTTCTCCGTCAGCTGACCCGAGGCGAGACCGGCAATGACGCCGACGATCGCCATGACGCCGAGCGGGATGAGCTTGATGACCGTGGTGGACGCCTGGATCTTGCCTGCGAGCTTCGGAGAAAGCGCGTTGACAGCGTAGGAGCAGCAGAGGTAGAACAGCATGAGCGCGATGCACTCCGGGCCGACCACAACGCCGCCCTCGTTGATGTGGATGAGCAGCGGCATATTCGGGAACATCGTCGTGAGGAACACGAGTGTATAGCGGGCGGAGAGCCAAGCCAGAGCCGCCGTCAGGGACGGATAATAGATCGTGGACAGGAACCAGCCCATATAATAGCCGTATTTCGGGCCGACCGTCGCTTCGGCATAGTCCACGATGCCGTTGACCTTTTCATATTTCTGGGACATACCGGCAAATGTGAGGATGCAGGCGAGCATGATCGCGCCGCCGATGAGCCATGCGATGACGCCGAGCGGCATATCACCGTTTGTGATCTGGAGGATGGTCTGTGCCTTGAAGAAAACGCCGGAACCGATGACAATGCCAACAACCATGCAAATTGCGGTGAAAAGGCCGTATTTGCGTTCCAATTTGTTATTCATGAGAATACTTCCTTCCTGAAACCTGAAATGAGTGGCGCGAATACAAAACGTACCGTCGAACAGAGGGATCAACGAACCGCCGCCTGGCGGTGGAAGGGAAACCGGTCGCAGAGAAAATGATCATCAGAGCTTCGACATTATGTGCAACGGCAATTCCTCCCTTGGTGTGCGAAATCTTTCTGGTGGCATCATATCATGAACAAAAAACGATGTCAAGAGGATATATTTTTTGGACAACTTTAACATATAATGAGAAATCATCCACAAGTTACAAGTGTTACAAATCCTTTCTGTTTTAAAATTGCAGATTTTCCGGATACAATGCGGAATTTCATTCATTTGGAGTTTTGTCCATGAGCGGCGGACGTGAAAAATTTCTCCGTTGACAAACGGTCCGTTTCATGGCATGATGATGGGGAGGCGGCGGGCCGACCGCACGCCCGATACTGTCCGCCAGTCGCCACTGCCGCTCTGCCGCAGGTCGATGACCGGGGTATCCAGAATCACGGCGCTCTGCGCCGAATCATGGAGGTCAGTATGAATCACGAAGAATATCCCCTGAACGTTGCTACCCCGCGCTCCTTTACTTATGTCACGCGGGACATCCCCCGCGTCACCGCTGCACAGCGCGAACGCGCCCTCAAGGCCACGCACTACAATGAATTTGCCTTCCCCGCAGGCATGCTGACGGTGGACATGCTCTCCGATTCCGGCACGACGGCCATGACCGATGTGCAGTGGTCGGCCATGTTCCTCGGCGACGAATCCTACGGCCGCAACAAGGGCTACTACGTCCTGCTGGACGCCCTGCGCGACTGCTTCGAGCGCGGCAACGATCAGAAGCACGTCATCGATCTCGTCCGCACGAACTGCAAGGACATCGACCGCATGATGGACGAGCTGTATCTGTGCGAATATGAGGGCGGCCTGTTCAACGGCGGCGCCGCGCAGATGGAGCGCCCGAACACGTTCATCCTGCCGCAGGGCCGCGCCGCAGAGGCCGTCCTGTTCGAGCTCGTGCGCAAGATCCTCGGCCAGCGCCATCCCGGCAAGGTCTTCACCATTCCCTCGAACGGCCACTTCGACACGACCGAGGGCAACATCAAGCAGATGGGCTCTATCCCGCGCAACCTCTACAACAAGGAGCTGCTCTGGGAGGTCCCGGAGGGCGGCACCTATGAAAAGAACCCGTTCAAGGGCAACATGGACACCGAAAAGCTCGAGGAGCTTATCGTAAAGCTCGGGCCGGAGAACGTTCCGCTCGTCTACACGACCATCACGAACAATACGGTCTGCGGCCAGCCCGTCTCGCTTGCCAACCTGCGCGAGAGCAGCCGCATCGCCCATAAGTACGGCATCCCGTTCATGCTCGATGCCGCGCGCTGGGCCGAGAACGCCTACTTCATCAAGGTCAATGAGGAAGGCTGCGCCGACAAGTCCATTGCGGAGATCGCAAAGGAAATGTTTGCCTGCTGCGACGGCTTCACGGCCTCGCTGAAGAAGGATGGCCACGCAAACATGGGCGGCATTCTGGCCTTCCGCGACCGCGGCCTGTTCTGGAAGAACTTCTCGGACTTCAACGAGGATGGCACGGTCAAAAACGATGTCGGCATCCAGCTCAAGGTCAAGCAGATCTCCTGCTACGGCAACGACTCCTACGGCGGCATGTCTGGCCGTGACATAATGGCTCTGGCCGCCGGCCTCTATGAGTCCTGCGACTTTGCCTATCAGCATGACCGCGCCATGCAGTGCGAGTACCTGGCCCAGGGCTTCTACAAGAACGGTGTCAAGGGCGTCGTCCTGCCCGCCGGCGGCCACGCCGTGTACATCAACATGGACGAGTTCTTCGACGGCAAGCGCGATCACACCACCTTCGCCGGCACCGGCTTCTCTCTGGAGCTGATCCGCCGCTATGGTATCCGCGTGTCCGAGCTGGGCGACTTCTCCATGGAGTATGACCTGAAGACTCCGGAGCAGCAGGCTGAGATCGATAAATATAAGGAAGAGGTGAAAGCGTGGCGTCTCGGGCTGGATCTATCGAAGGTGGAAGGTGCCCGTAAGTTGTTGAGCGACGCTGGGATATCTGTGCATATCGTGAAAATGCAACCTTCCGGCATGGGATCGGACGAAGAGGTCGATTATGCCTTCAAGGTGGCCAAGGCCATGGGCGCTAAAGCCGTGACGGACGAGATTAATTTGGAGACGGCGAAAAGAGTCGCTCCATTTGCCGAGAAGCATGGGATGTATATGGCTTTCCATAATCATATGCAATATGCCGAAGAAGGCTTTAGTTGCGATCCGATCTTAGCGATCTCTCCTTCTATTATGTTGAATTTTGATGCGGGCCACTTCTTTGGCTCTACAGGTATCCATCCGAATGAGATGATCAAGAAATATCATGATCGGATCTATAGTATCCACTTGAAAGATAAGACGGGGCCTACGACAGGGGACCAGCCGAATACGAATCAAGTATGGGGACAAGGGGAGATGCCGTTGGAAGACGTACTCTTGTTGATCAAACAAGAGAAAT
>OHAS01003691.1_pt1 | contig 10024 bp, 9 predicted proteins | sample 1577131 | NCBI WGS metagenome assembly OHAS01 (sample SAMEA3541566, study PRJEB24748) | human gut metagenome | biome: human gut; feature: human-associated habitat; material: faeces | place: China | collected 2012
ATTCCTGCAATTCCGGAAGAACGTCAGAAACCACTTCTTGTGGATGATGCTGGTCTTTTAACCGAAGAAGAGAGCAGTGCATTATTAAATAAACTTGAGGACATCAGCCAGAAATATGAAAATGAGGTCGGCATCGTTACCGTCAACTCTCTGGAAGGTAAAACAGCCGAGGCATATGCTGATGACTACTATGATTACAATGGCTACGGATATGGAGAAAACGATGATGGTCTGCTTCTTCTGATCAGCATGGGCGAAAGAGAATGGGCAATCTCTACTTATGGATATAGTCATACGGTAGCTTTTACAGACGCTGGTCTTGAATTCATCAGCGGTGAATTCAAGAGCAAGCTTTCCAGCGGAAACTATGCAGATGCATTCAATTGTTTTGCTGATCAGTGTGATGATTTTCTGAGACAGGCAGCAACCGGAGAACCATATGATGTTGACAATATGCCTTCAAAAGGGAAGGTTCATCCATTCTGGCTCGTTACCGATTTAGTTGTCGCTTTTCTGATTTCCTTTAGACTCGTTAAATCTAAATCAAGGAATCTTAAATCTGTAAAAAAACAAGAATCCGCAGAAGCTTATGAACGTAAAGGTTCCATGTCGCTTCGAAGATCTACTGACAGTTTTGTCAACAGGATCGTCACTCAAAGAACTATCAGAAATGAAAAAGACAGCTCTTCCAGTTCCTCTGGCGGAAGCTCATCACATACAAGTTCTTCCGGCCGTTCCCACGGCGGAGCCAGTGGCAAATTCTGAGATAACAACAATTCCGAAATGACAAATAGAAAAACTTTGTCATTGCTCAATATTCAGGCATTATAGTATAATGTAGTTAACAGGTTACCGCTCAATATCCGACCGGTAACCTGCATACTTTAGATACTTTTTTCTGGAAAGGGATCGTAATGCCATATCATAAGAAAAGGTTTTTATCATATACGATTGTTATATTATGCTTTTTGACAGCGTATACATGCAGGCTAATTCACACCAATAATTCTTTAATACAAGCTTTAGTTGATCAGAGCCGTACCAGTATTTATCTTGGAATGTATTGTGCATGGGTCATTTATCTGAACAAACATGTTGTATATAAAAGAATGCGTCAGTGCCTGACGGTCATTGGCTGTTTAATGGTATTCTGGTTTTTTCTGCGCACTGTGAAATACCATATTTTTCAGGATCCTCTTAGCACACACATTTGTTGGTATCTGTATTATTTTCCAATGATCCTGATTCCCACTTTAGGTTTAAATGCTTCCTTTCTTTTGGAAGAAGAACATGACAAAGTAAAAAAGAGAAGTATCTTCTTACTATTCTCGGCTATGTTGCTGATCATATCCGTATTTACAAATGATCTGCATCAGCAGGTCTTTCATTTTTATCTGAATCCACCTTATTCAGACAAAAATTACAGCTATGGATTTCTCTTTTTTGTAATACAGGGATGGATTATATTTTGTCTCATTGCAATGGACATAATACTTATTCACAAAAGCAAAATCTCCGGCAAAAAACGTTTCTGGCTTCCGGTAATACCTGGTATTATACTTCTGGCATGGAACATTGCAAATATTCTCCGGGTGCCTATGATCAGCACCATTGCAGGCGATCTGACTGCAATCTGCTGTCTTTGTATAGCTGCCATCTTCCAAAGCTGCATCCTTTGTGGTCTGATTCCTACCAACAGCCGCTACTTTGAATTATTCCAGTCAAATGGCAGTCTGGATGCAGAGATTACAGATAACACTTTTCATCGATATTATTATTCCGGAAACTTTCCAAAACTTACCGAGGAATTGCGTGAATGTGTGATTGCCAATTCTTCAATACAAGAGAATGGAGTTTTGATCAAACATATTCCTGTTAAAGGCGGGCATTTATTCTGGACAGAAGATATTTCTGTACTTCTGGATCAGTACCAGGATATTGAAGAACAGCAGGAAGAATTAACCGAACGAAACCAGCTTTTACAGATGACTTATCAAAAAGAAGCTGCGAGAAAAAAACTAGAAGAACAGAACCGACTTTTAAATATGATTCAGGATCAGACATACAAACAGTATGAGCTCATATATGAAAAAGCTTGAACAAACTGAATCCAGAGAAGAATATGATATGCTCCTGAGTAAGATTGTAGTCGTAGGAACCTATTTGAAAAGAAGAAAAAATCTTGTACTTACCAGATACAGTTCACAAGGAGATTCTCTTACTATGGCCGATCTGAAGCAGAGTCTTGCAGAATCCTGCGAAAATCTGAAACTATGCAGGATCAGTGCAGCTTATTATGTACAGGATAAAGAAAAGCAGCTTCAAGCAGATGATATTCTGAACTGCTATGACTTTTTTGAATGGCTGATTGAACAGCTTTTTGATGTTATAAATTCAGTCTTTTTCCGTGTAACCCAGATTGACGAAAAACTACAGATTTCTGTCCATGTTATGAGTTCAACAGATATTCATAATTTTCTGAAAGAACGACCTGAACTTTTAATACAGCAGGAGGAGGAACAGGAATGGTTTATTCGATGTCCGCTCTCATAAATGATACCATAAAATTACAAAATGATCTTATGATCCTTATGGAAATATGTCTGATTCTTGAATTTATCCTACTATTTTCAAGAATTATGCGTGCTGTTGAAAAATGGAAGATAACTGTTTCCGCATCATGGCTGATCATTTCTTTTCTTATTATGGCCGGACTTTTGAATGACCATCGACACAGACTGGATAAACCTCCGCATAAACCTATCTTTTATTCATTTCCGGCATATGCATTGGTGATCATAATTGTTCTGCTGACTGTTTATCTTATTCTGGCAATTTGCAAAGAACTTAAGGAATACCATAATACATTGTCTCCCTGGTCTGTTTATGAAGCGGTAAACAATGTTCCCTGCGGTGTCTGCTTTTCAGATTCTCTCGGACGTATTATCTTAAGCAACTCCAAAATGCAGGAGTTGTGCAGAATGCTTACTGGAAACTATCTTCAGAATTTTGATTCTTTCCGTTATGCCATAAATTCCGAGCCAGTACAGGATAATGTGATCAAATTAAACTCTGATAACAATGTATTCTATTTTCAGGATGGTTCCGTCTGGATGTTTCAGGAATATCACCTTACAGAACCCTCACTGAAAGGCTATGTACAAACTGTCGCACTCGATGTTTCCGAAATATATTACAACAGTGAAGAGATTAAGAGGAACAATGAAAAACTGACAAAACTAAATCAAAAGCTGGAAGAAATGTATGAACGAATCGGTGATGAAATACGCGAACAGGAAACTCTGTCCATGAAAATGCAGGTACATGATAACTTCGGAAGGAGCCTTCTCTCTATACGAAAAATCTTAGGAGACAAAGAATCACCAGAAAATATGAAGGAACAGTTGGAAACTTTAAAGCAACAGGTTTATATCCTTACCAATACAACCGTCGCTAATAAAGAAAACCAATATGAGGATACTGAAAGACATGCAGAAGAACTTGGTATTTCCATTCAGATCCAGGGCAGCTATCCAGATACTCCCGCATACCGGTGCCTTACAGATCGCGCTATTCGTGAATGCGTAACAAACTGTGCCCGACATGCACATGGAAATACTGTTTTTGTTATTATGAAAAGGAAACGCAACGAATATCAGATTCAGATCACCAATGATGGTGAATTGCCGTCAAAGGATGCCAAAGAGGGTGGTGGACTGTCTGCTCTGCGAAAAGCAGTTGAAGCAGAGGGTGGCTCTATGAACACTTTTTTCGAACCTGCTTTTTATCTGTTGCTGAATTTACCTCTGTTTGATGAAGAATACTAATTCAATTTTGGAAGGAAATGATTCTATGGCACGCATACTCATTGTAGAAGATCAGAAGATCATGCAGAAATATTTCGAGTTTATTATTTTACAGGATCCGGATTTAAAGCTCGTAGATACTATTTCAGATGCCCGTGAAGCCGTAAAGATCTGCAATTATTCTGTCATCGATCTGGTTCTGATGGATGTGCAGACCTTCCATAACCATGACGGCCTGTCTGCCGGAAAGGCAATCAGAGAAGAGCATCCTGGAACCAAAGTACTCATTGTAACTTCTCTGATCGATCCTAAAGTTCTGGAAAGAGCTAAGACCGGATGCGCAGACAGTCTCTGGTACAAAGATCATGGTGAAGATGAAATACGTGATGTGATACACAGGACTCTTAATGGAGAACATGTTTTTCCGGATGTGACCCCAGACGTAGAACTGAACTGGATCACCAGCGGTGAGATCAGTCCACGACAGTTAGAAATGCTCCGGCTATATATCTGTGGTATGTCCTATTCCGAAATTGCAAAAGAAATGAACTGTACCACTTCCGGAGTACGCTGGAACTTTCAGGAAATGATTGCAAAAGCCGGATACAACTGTAAAGAGGATCTGATTGCTGCTGCACTAGAAAGTAAATTAATAGTTACCACGCTAAAATAAACCAAAGAGAGGAGATGACATCATGAAGAAAAAATTAATTGCAATATGCCTCAGTGCTTTGATACTTACTTCTGTTACCTCCGTAAACTGTATGGCGAAAAATCCATACCCTGATGAAGAATCTTACAGCGAATCCAGTTTTGCTATTTTACAGGATATTCTTCGAGAAAATGACTGTCAGACAGGAATTGCTTTTCTGGGTTATATCGGATACGATGCCACAACCGAAGAAATTCTGGATTATACAAACCAAGAGGATTATGTCGCATCTTATCCGTTTCTTAAAAATGGTACCATCGTGGATGCGGGTGGTTATGAAGTCTTTGCGATCGTTCCGGCTTCGGACTGGTCGATCAGCGTATACGCCTCTGAGATGACCGAAGATGCCGTCTACAAAGATTATCTGGATTTCCCGTTATATGAGGGTTCACCTGATGAAGTGATCATTCTCCGATGCAACCTGAGTGAGATTTATTCAAACACAATGGTCACATCCAAAGAAGGAAATATGAGCGTTTCCTACCGTCCTTCAATTTCTTTGAAAGACGGCCACCTGGCAGAAGAACAGCGTTGCTACGATTTTTCAATCTACTATGATTTCGACTATGGACATAATGGTTCTGACAACTGTATGGAAAGCAATCTTCCTGAAGATTATTATGAGGATTATTACAGTGATACAGTACAAAACGCTTATGAACTTCTCTGTTCAACTGATGAGGTCAGCTACTATCTGGGGCTGGGATTCTTTGTATGGTATACCGGAAACAAAGATATGATCGATGACAAAGAATGCAGAGTATTCGTTCTCGGAAAAGACCTGGACGATCATATCGAAGTCAAAAATCATTACGCAGTCAGTGATAATCAGGTATATTACCTTGATGTGATTGAAAATACCTGGAATATTCTTGGATCCGGATAATGTAATTCCTACTTCACAATACCATAATGCTTCCTGATTCTTGAGTTTATACATTCTTGAGTTTGTACCCTTTTTGGCTTGAATTCCTTTTGTAAAGCATATATAATAGGAATACTGTGAAGAAATGTCGCTGCGATAAATTTTGTTGCGAAATTTTCTTCATGTAACCAGTTATATAACAACCTTCGAAAGGAAAACTATGAGAAAATTAGCATTGCGCGATGAAATACTTCTGCAGATTGATAAAGCTGCCCGTTACATCGGTGGTGAAGTCAATGCAGTTATGAAAAACAAAGAGGATGTCGATATCCGTTTTGCAATGGCATTCCCGGATGTCTATGAGATTGGTATGTCCAACCTCGGAATGATGATCTTATATGATATGTTCAACAAAAGAGACGACGTATGGTGCGAGCGTCTCTTTTCACCGTGGACAGACCTTGATAAGATCATGCGTGAAGAGCACATTCCATTATTTACTCTGGAATCTCAGGATCCGGTAAAGGAATTTGATTTCCTTGGTATCACTCTCGGATATGAAATGTGCTATACAAACGTTCTCCAGTTACTGGATCTCAGTGGAATCCCACTTCTTGCAAAAGAACGTACAGAGGATGATCCGCTGGTGATCGGCGGAGGCGCGTGTGCATACAATCCTGAGCCACTTGCACCGTTCTTTGACCTTTTCTATATCGGAGAGGGTGAAATGGTCTATGGAGCCCTTTTTGACGCTTACAAGGCAAACCAGAAGGCCGGTGGCAGCAGACAGGATTTCCTTCTGAAAGCAGCACAGATTCCTGGTATTTATGTACCTTCTCTCTATGAAGTTACCTATAAAGAAGATGGTACCATTAAATCCTTCCAGCCTAAATATGAAAATGTACCGGAAAAGGTTGAAAAACAGCTCGTTATCGATATGGATAAAGATTACAATAAACTGGAAGCTCCGGTCGTTCCTCATATCAAGGCAACCCAGGATCGTGTTACTCTGGAAATCCAGCGTGGCTGTATCCGCGGATGCCGTTTCTGCCAGGCTGGCATGATCTACCGTCCGACTAGAGAACGTGATATCGAAACCTTAAAAGAATCTGCAAGAATCATGCTGCAGAAGACAGGACATGAAGAAATCTCTTTAAGTTCTTTAAGTTCCAGTGATTACAGTCACCTGAAAGAGATCGTGAACTTCCTGATTGATGAATTCCGTGATGAGGCAGTCAATATTTCTCTGCCTTCTCTTAGAATCGATGCATTTGCTCTCGATGTTATGAGTAAAGTTCAGGATGTCAAAAAAAGCAGCCTCACTTTTGCTCCGGAAGCAGGTTCTCAGCGTCTTCGTAATGTTATTAATAAAGGACTTACGGAAGAAGATATCCTGCACGGCGCCGGTGAAGCTTTCAAGGGCGGATGGAATCAGGTTAAGCTTTATTTCATGCTTGGACTTCCTACTGAAACAGAAGATGATATGAAGGGCATCGCGCATCTTGCCCAGAAGATTGCCGAGACCTATTATGAAGTTGTTCCAAAGGAGCAGCGTAAAGGAAAAGTACAGATCAATGTCAGCACTTCTTTCTTTGTGCCAAAACCGTTCACCCCGTTCCAGTGGGCACCTATGTTCCGAGAAGAGGACTTTATTGAAAAAGCCAAAGTTGTTAAAAATGAGATTCGTTCCCAGTTGAACCAGCGAAGCATCCGTTACAACTGGCATGAACCTGATGTAACTGTACTGGAAGGTTTCCTTGCAAGAGGTGACCGACGCTGTGCTGATGTCATCCTTAAAGCATATGAAAAGGGTGCTCTTTATGATGCATGGTCTGAAAGCTTCCACTATGACATCTGGAAAGAAGCCTTTAAAGAAACCGGTGTGGATATTGAGTTCTATACACTCCGTGAACGCAGCACGGATGAGATTCTTCCATGGGATTTCATTGATGCAGGTGTTACCAAAAAATTCCTGATCCGTGAATGGGAACAGGCGAAAGCAGAAACCGTAACACCAAACTGCCGTCAGAAATGCTCTGGCTGTGGTGTACTTAAATACAAAGGAGGTGTGTGCTGTGAAAGTAAGAATTAAGTTTGCCAAAACCGGGCATATGAAATTTGTCGGTCATCTGGATACCATGCGTTATTTCCAGAAAGCCATCCGCCGTGCTGAGCTTCCGGTTGCATTCTCCGGTGGCTACAGTCCGCATATGATCATGTCTTTTGCGGCACCACTTGGTGTTGGCACAACCAGTCTTGGTGAGTACTTTGATATGGAACTAACTGAAACAGTTCCAACCAAAGAGATCGAAGACCGTCTCAATGCCGTTATGGCAGAGGGTGTGTCCATTTGCTCTGCGCGTCAGGTAGAAGACGGTAAGGCAAGTACCGCTATGGCTCTGGTAGCTGCTGCCGATTATTTTATACAGTTCCGCGAAGGAAAAGAACCTGCTGCAGACTGGCGTGCCGGACTGGATGATTTTCTTTCCCAGAAAGAGATCATTGTAACCAAGAAAACTAAACGCAGTGAAAAAACGGTAGACATCCGTCCATATATTTATGAAATGCATTTAGATGGTGAAGGTGTTTTCATGCAGCTTGCTTCTGCAAGTTCCAACTACACCAAACCGGAACTTGTCATGGACACTTTCCTTCGTTGGATGGATGAGGAACCGCTTCCATTTGCATACATGATCGAACGTCGTGAGATTTATGCCAACAAAGGTGATGAAGAACATCTGAAACTCGTTTCTATGGAATCATTAGGTGAAGAAGTTGAATAAGCTGATCATTACAGAAATGCTTCTTAGCGAAGTTCCCTGTACCGTCTGTGCAATCGTCCAGGACCAGAAGGTAATTGAACTTCGTCTGGAGCCTTCCGGGAAAAAAAATACTCTTAACAATATTTATGTAGGACAAGTTGAAAACATTGCCGCCAATATTCAGGCGGCTTTTGTCCGTTTAAGCGATTCCGTAAATGGCTATCTGCCTCTGAATCAGTGTACGAATGCCATTTACACAGATGGTCGAAAAACAGATCAGCCCTGCGTCCTGGAGACCAGCTTCTGGTTCAGATCAACCGTGAAGCCATGAAAGGGAAACTTCCTGCACTGACCGCTAATCTGAATTTTTCGGGAAAATATCTTGTTCTGACTACAGGAAATCGAAAAATAGGTTGTTCCAACAAACTTTCCAAGGAAGAGAGCAGTCTTCTGAATAAATGGCTGGAAGAAGAACGTAGCCTGCCGGAACGTGAGTATGGCATCATTGCCCGTACAAATGCTGCAGAAGCTTCCAAAAAACAATTTTTTCATGAATTGGAAATGCTGAAAAAACAATATGAAAAAGTTGCCGTTCATGGACGGAACCGTACCTGTTACAGTCTTCTATATGAAGCAGAACCATTTTATCTGGCAGCAGTTCGCGATGTCTATACCAGAGATCTGGATGAGATTGTTACTGATATTCCTGAAATACATGAAAAGATCTTCGCTTATCTCAGCGAATTTCAGCCGGATAAACTGGAGATTCTTAAGCTGTATCAGGATAAATTACTTCCACTATATAAGCTTTACAGTCTGGAGGGTGCGATCGATGAAGTATGCCATGAAAAGATCTGGCTGAAAAGTGGAGGTTTTCTTGTTATCCAGCAGACGGAGGCGTTTGTTTCCATTGATGTCAACAGTGGCAAATATACTGGAAAGAAAAAAGCAGAAGAGACTTACCGTAAAATAAATCTCGAAGCCGCTGCTGAAATTGCCCGTCAGATTCGACTTCGAAATCTCTCCGGGATCATTCTGGTTGATTTTATCAATATGGAAAACCCGGATCATCAGGATGAACTTTTTCATGTTCTTCAGAAATATCTCCGCAAAGACCCGGTCAAATGCAAAGCAATTGATATCACGCCACTTCATATCCTTGAAATGACCCGTCAAAAGGTTCGGCGCCCATTGATTGAAGATCTGAGGGAATTAAGTGCGAAATAAATTAGATATAATCTTAACTATTTTTTAACACTAGTTTCATTGACTTTTGGTCATATTTGAGGTTATAATGTTTGTCGGCTAAGTAATTGACTAATAAAGAGCCATTACATTGATTTAAAAATTATAGTATAAAGGCAGGTGAACAGAATGGATAATTGTGATTCTCACGGGCGAAGTTGTCGCACAGGACGAAAGAGCTGCATAGGATGTGATGGAATCATTTTTTATCACATTCTGTTTTAATTTGTCTATTTTTCTTTTCTATTTCTTATAGATCTGATTTTTATTCAGATACTCTTTTATCCTGTTAACAGATCCCATGAACACAATTAATAAAACCCAATATGACATGTTGTTTTTAACTTAAAAAGGCATGCCTTATTTGTGTTCGGATAAATAAAAATAGCTTCTTATGGTATATTGTAACTTATTGTTTTTGATATTTTTATAAATATAATATAACTAGATGTACATATCCAATAACGCTTACAGCGGTTTGAACTCACTTCGTGGAGGGCTGAAGCATAGCTATTGGAGCGGTTCATCACTTCTTGACACGACAACCTTTCAATCTGAAAGTGGAAAGCCATCATGTAATTATACGATTTCCCGAAATATGCAGTTTGGCTTTCAGGACACCCTTTCTATGGAT
>OHAS01003695.1_pt1 | contig 10014 bp, 6 predicted proteins | sample 1577131 | NCBI WGS metagenome assembly OHAS01 (sample SAMEA3541566, study PRJEB24748) | human gut metagenome | biome: human gut; feature: human-associated habitat; material: faeces | place: China | collected 2012
TTCTGATCTGCGGAGAATGCGGAACGCCATATCGCAGATGCACCTGGGCAGCCAATGGCAAGAAGAAAGTGGTATGGCGGTGCATCAATCGCCTTGACTATGGCAAGAAATACTGCCATGACTCCCCGAGCATCGAGGAAAGCGTCCTGCAGGAAGCCATCATGAAAGCGGTGCTTCAAACCGCCAAACAGAATGCCGATGTGCTCAAAACGCTGAAACTCCATATCGGCATGGGCTTATCAGCGGAAACAACTGAGGACAACAGTCTCGACCTTCAGATCAGGATCGCAGAGGTTGAGGCAGAATTCCAGAAGATGCTCAAAGCTATCGCAGCCGATAATGTCGAAGCCTTTGATGAGGAAAAAGCAAAGGCTCTCATGGATGAAAAGGCAAAACTGCAGATTCAGCTTGACCGCATTGCTGACACGAAGCAAAAGCGTGAAAACGCAAAATCCAGACTTGATGAGATATTCACGATTATTGAAGCCTTGGCGAATCACCCGATTAGCTATGACGATCAGATCGTAAGGCAGGTCCTCGAGAGCGTAATCGTCGAATCCAAAGAGAAGATCAAGGTGGTCTTCGTCGGCGGTCTCGAAGTAACACAACTCATGTGATTGCTTCATACCCTCCTTTCACACATACCGCCCCGCCTTATGACAGTAGCCATAAGGCGGGGCGGTATGCACTAAATAAGCCTTGATAACTTAAATCTAAAAACCATATTCTTTTGCCCTGCTACCAATATTGAAATATGCCATATTTCTTTTTCCCTCTCTCATTGAACTATTCCCCAGCTTATGGTATAATTATATTGGTATATTGGATCTTTTCTGATTGCTGGACTCGTGCAGTTAACCTGCTCTAAAGCTGTCAGGGTTTAAAATCGGATTTCCAACCAGCCTCGAGTAAGAGAATAATGAAGCATAACAAGATCCAAGGTCATCGCTTAGCCAACAAGACTATGTGTACGGAAGAGACATAAGGGAGCGGAAAAAATGTACTTACAGAAGATCCATATTGAAAACTACAGATTACTCACGAATATAGACATTTTTCTCGATCGTGTTCTTACTTTGATTGTGGGAAAAAACAATACAGGCAAAACATCCGTAATTAATCTCATCAGGAAAGTACTCAATGAAGAGAAAACGCTTTCAATAGATGATTATCCCCTCGAATGCAGATCTCGTCTCTATGATGTAATAGAAAAATACTGGGCCGGAGAAATAGATCAATCGGAAGTAAAACAACAGATTGCGGAAACAAGCATTTCCTTTTATATCGACTACTCGGAGGAAGATGATGATCAGCCACTTGGAAGCTTAAGCCCGTTCATCATTGACATAGATGACAATAATACCAGCGCCCGGATTGATGCAATTTATACCTTTGATGAATTGAAAGCAGATGAAATGTTCTCCTCCTGCAAAGGCCGTTATGATCAGTTGCTGCAGGCTCGCCAAAAGGATAATCCTGGTGATGAAGGGCAAGAGGGTTTTGACAGAGCATTAACTGCTGCGGTAGTAAAAGACTCTTTTGACAAATTCTTTTACCTTAAAGTTTTGGCTGTCAATCCGAGCAATGTTGAAGATTGCCAGGAGAACCCTTCAAGCTTGTTACGAAAACTGTTCACTTACCGAACTATCGAAGCAGAAAGAAATCTCGATGAGTCGGAGAACAAAAACGATCATCCTCTTGCTGGTATGATGAATCAAGTGTTTAATCCCGAGGAACAGGAACTGGAGTCGGCCTTTAGTCCAATCATTAGTGAACTCAATCGATATGTTGATGATGTCGGCTTTTCAGCGCAGGAAAGAATTGATGCGCTCATGAATCAAATTATTGCCGGAATGATCCATTTCGGATATCCTTCAGCAGAAGATTTGAAGTTGAAGGCAAGTTCTAACATCTCACTGAAGAATCAAATAATGAGCAATACGGACCTAATGTACACCTCCTCCGACGGGGGTGAAAGCTTGCCAAGTACGCATAATGGATTGGGCTATAAGAATTTAATTAAGATTTCCTTGATTCTTACCGAGTTTTCCAGGGCTGTTGTTGCAAACGCAACGACGATACCTTTGCTACTTATTGAAGAGCCTGAAGCTCATATGCATCCCCAACTGCAATCAACATTTGTAGGTTTTGTGAGTAAGTTCCTCAAAGAGTCCATCGGTGCTGGAAGACATTTGCAGACTATTCTTTCTTCTCATTCTTCTCACGTAGCGAATACTGTTGACTTTAAGCAAGTAAGGTATATGCGAAGAACAACGAACGGGGTAAACTGCAAAGATTTGCAGCACTTCTACCAAGAAGGTCAGACAGACGAGCAGAAAGAGAATCTTGCATTTCTTCAGAAGTATTTGAAACTCAGCTATTGTGACCTGTACTTTTGTGATAAAGCTATTCTTGTAGAAGGTGCTACCGAAAGATTACTTATCCCCCAAATGATACTGAAATGCGCTGAATCGGGGGCGTTCGATAATACGACACCTCCCCTCCAGTCGCAATACTATTCCCTTGTTGAAGTCGGCGGTGCTTATGCCCATAGATTTTATGATTTCCTGGATTTCCTTGAAATCCCGACTTTGATTTTTACGGATGTTGACTTTGTCCGCGAACGAAATAAGAAGTGCCAACGCTCGGAAGCGTTACATTCTTCAAACGGTGCGATCAACAGGTGGTGTCACGATGTTTATGGAATTGCCGTGTCGAAACCCATTCCAATCGAGAAAGTAATTGAGCTATCCACCGACTCATTGAAAAGAACAAATGCACTCCGTCACCTTGAATTTCAAAAGGAGGAAAATGGAGCATACCCGAGAAGTCTAGAGGAATCCATTCAAAATGTGAATAGAGCGTTGTTTGGAATCGCAGAGGATGCGACCGAAATACCTTTGTTTGAGGAAAGTGAATCTGGAGAAAGCAAAACTGATTTTGCAATTAAGTTATTGACAGATCCCAAATATGAGGATTTCCATATACCCACATATATCAGAGATGGCCTCATCTGGCTCAACGATCAAGCCAAGATGCCAGAAAAAGAAGCGCCTGTCCGTCAACACAAGCGATTAATCCATGAAGATAGAAAGGCGTGATGACTATGTCAGAAAAAACAAACTATGAAAAAGCTAAAGAGCTTGCGGATAAAATCGATGAAGAAATCATTGCAGTCCTGCAATCTGGCAAATCTTTCAAAGTTGAAGCTGGTGCTGGATCGGGGAATACATATTCATTACATGGCGTTGTTGAGTGGATTGATAAGCATAAAGCAAAGGAATACAAGCGAAATGGCAAACATGTTGCCTGCCTGACTTACACAAATGCTGCGGTAGAAGTAATCGCTTCCCGTATTTTTTCAGACAGCTTCATCATTCCATCAACAATACACAGTTTTGCATGGGAGAATATACAGAATTTCCGATCTTCCCTGGTTGTCGCAGCAAAGGAGCTGGACTTCATCCCATCTGATCATACAGTTGAAGAAGTAAAGCGAGTTGTCTATGACCTTGGCATTCGTTATTTAGAAGAAGATGGAACACTTCACTTGTTTCATGATGACATTATCAAGATCTTTGCATGGTTCCTTGACAAAGAAAAGTTTCGAATGCTACTGTCGGACAAATACCCGTTGATTCTTATTGACGAATATCAGGATACGTTTAAGATTATTACTGACAAGTTCTTGACCTATTTTATTGACTTAGGAAAGGGTCCCCAGTTTGGATTCTTTGGCGATTCATGGCAAACAATCTATGCATCAAACGGTGCTTGTGGATCAATTCAAAGTGAAAACATAATAGAAATAAAAAAAGGATCGAATTTTAGATCACAAGCAGTTATCGTTGACGCTTTGAATCAAATCCGTCCGAATCTCCCTCAGATATCAGCACTGGATGAGAATGATGGAGAGATAATAGTCATAACCACAAATGAGTTCATCGGACAGAGAAGTACAGAGAGAAACTATAAAGATGATTTACCGGATCAGGTTCTTTCCAGCTACATCAATGCTGTTCAAGAAAAACTGAAGAAAAGAGGTTGGGGGTCAGACAATAAGGTTTTGATGATTACCCATAGAATGTTGGCTCGGCACCAAAACTATCCCAATTTATTTGATGCTCTTGGCGACCATTTCAGAGAGCAGGACGATATACACTTTGTTTTCTTCAGAGATAGGATTGAACCTTTGTACAATGCATTGGGTGCTGGAAGACGACCTATCGAGACTAAAAAGCAGAAGAAGCAGTGGCAAGCTGTAAAAAGAGGCTTGGAAATTGCAAGACAAGGAACAATCTACGATGTTCTAAAGGCAGCATATGACAGCCGATTGATCCCTATCCAGCCGGAGATTGAGAGACTAAAAAAGCTATATGAGGCAGAAGAACCCCAAGAATATCACAAAACGACTCTCGCAAGGTTTTACGCTATTCAATATGAGGAGGTTGTTCGTGCTATCAATTTTTTCAAGGTTGACGGCATGTACTCGACAGATCATGGAGTTAAAGGTGAAGAGTATGACAATGTTTTGCTTGTAATGGGGCGTGGTTGGAACCTCTACAAATTTGAAGATATTCTATGGAAAGAAGAAAGCCAACTTGCCGGGAACGATTTAAAAGCGTATATTCGGAATCGAAACCTCTTTTATGTTTGCTGCTCAAGACCACGAAAAAGACTGGCAATTCTAATAACAGTTCCAATTAGCGATCAATTTAGGAATTATCTGAATCGTGTTTTTGGCACACAAAATGTTATTGAGTACACTCGATTCATAAAATGGTAGATTTAAACGTCTTTTGCAATTCGAACCGCATGGGAATTGACTTCACTTGTAGTTGATGCAAAAACTCCGCAGTTTACTCTGACGCCCAAAAATGGATCGATATGACGAATGCGATTGGCATTAGGATAGACGGAAGCCGCATTTCTTAGGAAAAAACTTTGAGAGTACGAATACAAGGCCCCAATATTAAGATAGTTGGAGAACATTATAATGACTAATCAACTGTATATTGATATCGAGAATAGTACCCATGATATGGATTCATTAATTCATCATCTCAGACCATATAGTATTAATGGTTTAGAAACACATTCTAGCGCAGGGGTTGAAATTGCAACCCTAATTATTAGCGTTGGTCAGTTTATCGTTGCATTAATTCAAATTCCCATGCTTATTGAGTTTTTTTCTCGGCAAGAAATTATAGTGAAACTAGGTGGAATTAAGATCAACAACTCGGTTGATGATCTTCTTAATATTATTAAAAATAATCCAGACCTTCTTAAAGAAGCAAAAAAAGCTTTACAAAACAACGCACTTGTAGTTGAAGGGAAAGGAAAGGCCGTAACCGCCTTCCTGGCCAAATTGAACGATCTTATAAATATGGAGAATAATTAATGACCAACTCAATCCAAAATGTATTACTTGGAGATCGTGTTCTGATTGGGGCGGTATCGGATACATTCGTAACAAACATCCAATTGCGTCTTAAAAGTGGCGTTTCTGGCTTTAAGTTGGAAAATGCAAATATTGAGCCAGTATTCTGCTCATCAATTAATAAGCATACATGCGCATGTAGAGTATCAAACTGTCCTGAAGTTCAATACCTTGTCTTTGATGAACATCATATTCAATTATTGGGGGCAATGAATCTCCTTTTCTACATGTACGGGCAGAACGATTTCAAACAGCCTATCTTTTCAATGATAATGGACCAAATAATAAAAACGCCCAAAAAACGTTTGTACAATATTGCAGCGATTCTTTTGTCTGAAAAGTGTATGTTAGCGGCGAATTCAACAAGAGCATTACAGTATCTTGCGCAACTAGAGGAAAACGTAATTACTTCGGAAGATTACAGCGGTGATACCGGAGAATTTGACCTCAACTGGTTTTTGCTGAAATCCCACCGAGCGGAAATTGCGCACTCATTTGTCATGAATTTTTATGTCTATCATGAGTTGGCACATATCAAAGCTAGGCAGGACCCTCATGCCTTCTCAGTTTATTCGAGTGCGGTTTCTGTTGTTTCTGATTCGTTAGAACTGGAATCCCCAGATTTTGCCAAGATTTTTAAAGTGCCAGATGAAGAACTTGCCTGTGACGTATATGCACTGGATTTGTTGTTTGATTATGTGATGAACGCTGGTGGGGATTATTATTATGAGTTTATGGTGGAGTCATATATCATTGCTATCACAAACTTAACAATTATGGATTCCATTTCAGTGTTAACAAGTATAGAAGAACAATATAATAATAGTTGGTTGCGAATAATTGTCGCATTAGATGCCCTAGGCTTTTATAAAGATAAGATATGTAATATCCCCAACTTTGGAAAGACGATTCACAGATGCAGAAAATATTGTTACATGAAGTACAGAAATTATTTAAAGGAAATGATGTGTGCGCTTCAGATGTTAGAAGCCAAATTTGGCGATGTTTTAGAGAAATATCCTCCTTTTTCAAAAGAATGGGAAGAAGAAAAGAGGACTGCAATATCCATTCTTGCCAGTATTAAATAAAGAACAAGATGGATTCACTATAACATCTTTTTTGCCCTACGCTTCCATATTTGATAAATTCGTATTTAAGGCCGGTTGGCAAAGCTGATCTTTTAGGATCCCTCCTTTCCGTAAAAGGTTTCACTCGACTCGCTTGTCCGGTTGTAAACGCAATCACAACGGCTCGCTATCGCAGTTACCCTTTTACATTTCTACGAGGGTTCAAATCCATCTACCAAAAACGCAAGTCCATCTTTTTCGTACCCCATTGACAGATAATAACGCCGAAAGCCTTTGTTTTCAAGGGTTTTCGGCGTTATTATTGGGCAGTAAAAGAAAAAATAATCAAGCTTCGCTTGGAGAGGTTTTTCTCTTTTATTGCTGCAAGGGAATCATGGTTCATGTATTTCGTATCGCTTATATTATACAGTAAAATCAGTGGTTTTGTACAGTAGCCGAATTTTTGGGTTTAGCGGTGTTCCGTATGGTTGGTGTAGAATGACCGCTGTTAGTTCGAATTATTTTTTTCGTACATAGCAATGGCAAACTCAAGCATCTGTTTTCCGGCTGAATCAGAAGCTACTTCCTCAAGCTTTTTTGCAAAATCTTCATCTTCCAGTGAGATTGTCGCTTGGGATTCAGAATCCGATTCATCAGAGCGGATAAGGAATTTTCCAATCGCTTTTGCTGTATCAATTCTTACGCTGTCCTCCGGCGTTTCGTAATAGTCCTGTATCGTCCCCAACTGACGGTGGGCGGTATCCTTCGCCAAGCTTACATAGTCATGCCCGTTAATCGCCAGTTTCTTTGTGATAGAGAAATGTCTTAAGCTGCGCAAGCCGTTTCCCGGGTCAGATGTACGAATTCTCCACTGTCACCACGGCGAAGTAGCGGCCGTCGTCCATGGTGCGGACCAGAGCGCGGATTTTCTCCGCCGCCTGGGCGGCGGTGAGCTTTTCGTCAAAGGGCACCACCGCGTCAAACACCAGATTGGTGTGGGTGGGACCGGCCACCACCCGGAAGTCGTGGATGGTGATGGCGGGGTCCACCTGCTTCACCAGCTCCGCCACCCGGCTCCGCAGGGGGCCGGTCAGGCCATCGTCGGTGACCACCGGGTCCATATGGATCACCGCTTGGCAGTTCAGCTGGCGGGACAGGTCCATTTCGATGTTGTCCACCACGTCGTGGAGCTCCAGCAGGTCCCCGTGGGCCGGGACCTCCGCATGGAGGGACACCATCACCCGGCCGGGGCCGTAGTCGTGGACCACCAGGTCGTGCAGGCCCAGAATCTCCGGATGGGACAGGACAATGGCCTGAATCCGGTCCACAAATTCCTTTTCCGGCGGCTGGCCCAGCAGAGGGCTGATGGTCTCCCGGGCGGATTTGACCCCGGAGAACAGGATGAAGCCCGCCACCACCAGGCCCACCCAGCCGTCGATGTCCAGGCCGGTCCACTTGGCGATGAGCATGGCCAGCAGCACGGCGGCGGTGGCCGCCGTGTCGGACAGGCTGTCGGCGGCGGTGGCCTCCATGGCGGCGGAACGGATTTTTTTGCCGATCCGCCGGTTATACAGGCACATATACAGCTTCACGCAGATGGACACCGCCAGGATCACCAGGGTGCGCAGCGCGTCCTTGACGGTGAACCGCTCGCTGAGGTTCCAGCTCTTCCGCGGCGCCCGGTAGGCGGGGTAGGTGTCCGGGATGATGTGGATGTCCAGATCGGGGGCCAGGGCGTTGAGCCGGTCCACCAGGTTTTTGCTCCGCTCCCAAAAGAAGCGCTTGTTATTGCTCCGGCCCAGGACGATTTTAGTCACGCCGCTGGCCCGGGCGTACTCGGCGATCTGGAGGGGGGTGTCGTCGCCGTACACCGTGGCGATGCGGGCCCCCAGCTCCTCCGCCAGGCGCAGGTTGGCCCGCAGGCGGCTGCGGTTGTCGTCGCTCATGTCCTTGAAGTCGGAGGTCTCCACGAACAGGGCGGTGAAGCTGCTGCGGAAGGCCTCCGCCATGCGGGCCGCCGTGCGGATGACATTGGCGTTGGACGGCGCGCCGGACAGGCAGACCAGGATGTGCTCGCTGCTCTTGGCCTTGGTGCCCACCCCGGTGTCCGCCGCCCGGTTGAGCCGGTCTGCGGTGCGCCGCAGGGCGATCTCGCGCAGGGCGGCCAGATTCTTCAGGGTGAAGAAGTGGTCCATGGCCCGGGCCGCCTGGTTGGGCCGGTAGATCTTGCCCTCCTTGAGCCGCTCCAGCAGATCCGCCGGCTCGATGTCCACTACCTCAACCTGGTCGGCGCGGTCAAAGATCCGGTCGGGCAGCCGCTCCGCCACCGCAATGCCGGTGATGGAGGCCACCACGTCATTGAGGCTCTCCAGGTGCTGCACGTTGACGGTGGTGTAGACGCTGATGCCTGCCCGCAGCAGCTCCTCGATATCCTGGTAGCGCTTGCGGTGCCGGCTCCCAGCGGCGTTGGTGTGGGCCAGCTCATCCACCAGTATGAGCTGGGGCTTCCGCGCCAGGGCCCCGTCCAGATCAAACTCCCGCAGCGTGATATTCTTATAGGGGATCTCCTTGTTGGGGAGCTGCTCCAGCCCGTCCAGCAGAGCCAGGGTTTCCGGCCGGACGTGCGGCTCGATGTACCCGGCCACCACGTCCACGCCCATCTCCTTGGCGTGGTGGGCGGCCTCCAGCATGGCGTAGGTCTTGCCCACGCCCGCCGCATAACCGAAGAATATCTTCAGCTTTCCCGTCCTGGTCTCCTCTTTCAGCTTGAGCTCCCGCAGCAGTGCGTCCGGATCCGGCCGCTGGTCCGTCATGGTTCCCGCCTCCCCTGCATAAAATTTTACATTATATTATATCACAGCTTTTGTTGGAATTTCGCTGCCTTTTTCACTTTCATATAAAGATTGCGTTAAGATTTCGCCAGGGCATGCGCTCACGCTCCTTTACATATAAATGAAAAAACGGCCTATTTGAGAAGGGAGCGGATTTTTGTATGAAGTGTTTGATCCTGCGGCGCCGGACCCTGACCGTGCTGGCGTGCGCCCTGCTGGCGGCGGCCATGTTTGCCCTGGTCAACGCCCCGGCAGTGGCGGAGGCCTCCGCCACCGACCGGCAGCTTCCCATCTACTGCGTTCAGCGGGACCAGAAGATGCTGGCCATCTCCTTTGACGCCGCCTGGGGCAACGAGGACACCCAGCAGCTCATCGACATCCTTGGAAAATACAACGTAAAGGCCACCTTCTTCGTGGTGGGGGACTGGGTGGACAAATACCCGGAGTCCGTCAAGGTCCTCCACGACGCCGGCCACGAGGTGATGAACCACTCCAACTCCCACGCCCACATGTCTCAGCTCTCCAGCGAGGCGATCGTCGCCGATGTGGAGGCCTGCAACGACAAAATTGAGGCCGTCACCGGCGTGCGCCCCACCCTGATCCGCCCGCCCTACGGAGAATACGACAACAATGTAATCACGTCCATCAGCTCCATCGGGATGGAGCCCATCCAGTG